>Ga0193738_1000374_pt1 | contig 24936 bp, 26 predicted proteins | sample L2a1metaG_FD_144927 | JGI IMG/M metagenome (GOLD analysis project Ga0193738, IMG submission 144927) | Soil microbial communities from a riparian zone of the East river system, Colorado, United States - L2a1 | ecosystem: Environmental > Terrestrial > Soil > Riparian zone | place: USA: East River... | reverse complement strand
CATTTATAAAAACTCTTTAGAGATAAACAATTATTTTTTTATGCTGCAAATAGCTACAAGATGTGGCTGTGAAGTAGAATAGAAGAAATTACGAACCGAGTGTTTTACCTTTTTCAGCATTCCTTCCGGCGGAATACTCGAGAAGTCAGTAGCAAAACAGTTGTCTACCTTCAATCCATGTTTTTCCATAAATGAAGTAAGCGATTGAATATTCCAGCTTCTTACATGCTGCCAGCGATGAAATGTATGCTCGCATACAGGACAATAAGCTACGGAATCATCGAGTCGCTCATTGTTAGGCGTCGTAAAAACTATTTTGCTGCCGGCGGTACCCAGCCTCTTTACATTTTCAACCAGCGGAACAAGAAACTCATCCGGGAGATGTTCGATGACCTCGACAACAAAGATCACATCGAATTTTTTGTTTAGTTTAAAAAGGTCATCCAATAAATAAGCACCTTTGAAATTTGGTTCGCCTTTATACTGCTTATTTACAAACTCAACAGACTGAGATGAAGTGTCTGCTCCATAGGTTTCAAAACCCTTGCTTACAAAATGTTTTATAATAAATCCTGTGCCGCATCCGTAATCAAGTATTGCACCACTTGGTTTTACGTACTGAGATAAAACATTTACAATATTACCTCCAAACTGGTAAGTAAAATATAATTCAGGATATTGAGAATAATAATCCCAAAATTTGATCACAAGCTTTTCATCCCATACTATTGGTGTTACTTTCATCTTATAAAATGTTTTTATTTTTTGCCAGTTAGTATTTTGAGAACTTTTTTTGCTCTTCGCTCCCAGGTTGTTTCCGTTTTAAAATATTTTTTATATTGGTATCTATCAGCTTTTTCACAAATAGTTTTTGAACTGGGATGAATTATCTTATTTATTGATCCTAAAGGTAGATTAGCGGCAGGATCATCCGGATTTACACAGTGTGTGGCATTGTTGCCAAAACCGATATTCGTTATCAAATTTACATTGGGAGCAATTCCCTTTCCTTTTCTTCTCCACCTATCAAAGCAAAATTGAAAATCCCATGTATCATATTTTCCAGCATGAAAATTTTCATAAGTGGTTCGCCACGTGTTTTTTTCACCCTCATTACTAAATTGTTCGTCAAGTATTTTTTCGAATAAGCCCCTGTCAATAGACTTTAAGCTAAAGTCATAGCCTTCCCAGGCTCTTTTCCACGATGCGTAACCCCAGGTCCCCGCATAAGTTGAAAAATAATAACTACCATCGCCTCTCTGTTTACCATTTTGAAAATTATTCCCACTGATCAAGAAAACATCTGGCTCATTCCTATAATAATTCAGTAATTCCCGACAATAATTAAAAAAACTGGGATCAGGTAGCGTGTCATCCTCTAATACAATTCCCTCACCTATTGCATTGAAGAACCAAAGCATGGCGCTACTTTCTCCGAGGCCGCATCCAAGATTCACGTCTGAAAACTTCGTTTGAACATCACACTCCCAGTCTATACCATCTAATATCAACTTTCGTACTGCTTCACATCTTTCCTTTTCACCTTCTCTTGATGCTCTCGGTCCATCAGCCGCCACGAAAAGCTTCGCCGGCCTCTGATCACGGATCCTCTGAAAAACTAATGCTGTGGTATCCGGTCTGTTAAAAACAATAAATAAAATCGGAACGTCAAATCCTTGCTTCATATTTATACTATTAATTTTTTTTCAACCTTTTTATTGCACGATAAATATTATGGAAAAATAGATAAACCCTTATTTGAACTGACCGCGTCACTGGCCATATTTTCAGATACTCTCTTTGCTGACGATAACTGGTTCTATATAGGTGAAAACGAATACTCTCCCAAATAGAATGATAATATGCCGGGTACTTTTCCTTCAAACCAGATTCCCGTATAAAAAAATTATAATAATGGTAGTTCCTTTCATCGTTGAAAAATTTTCCGCTTCCCATAATATCAGCAGTTTCCTGCTGTTGATGCCTCCTGTAAACAATGCAATACTCCTTTATTCTAAAAACATTACCTGTTTCACAAATCCCTAAACAATAATCAACATCTCCCAGCCAAAGCATATGAGTATTAAATAAGCCTATATTCAAACTTTTTTTCTTGATCATTATACATGAAGGTTCTCCCAAATGATCCAAATTGGTCAAAATCTTTTCATTGATTACTTCTATACCTTTTTTGAATCCAGTAAACTTTACAGGATATGTTATTAAAGATCCATTATCCAACAAATATTCCGGGGGCCCAATTACGAGGCTTATTGACGGATCTGATTCAAATGGTTTAATAAATTCTTCCAGTGCATTCATTTTAAAATAATCATCGGCAAAAAGAAATTTTAAATACTCACCGCTTGCATACAGCATACATTGATTCCAGTTGCGTACCGCCCCGATATTTTCGCTATTTTGAAAAATTTTTACCCTCTTGTCAGATTCATAGTTACGAGCAATTGCAACACTTCTATCAGTGGAACAGTTATCAACAATAATTAATTCAAAATCGGTGAAAGTTTGATTAAGCACGGATTCAATGGCCTGTGCAATAAACTTTTCCGCATTATATAAAGGGATCAAAACACTAATGATTGGTGAATTCATTCTTCTGAAATTTTATATTCCTTTTTCGATTCAATCCATTCACTTTTCGCAAAATCCCATCTCTTAATTATCCTTGCAGGCACACCGGCTGCAATACAATATGCAGGTATAGACTTTGTTATTACACTATTAGCGCCAACAATTGAGAATTTACCTACTGAAACTCCTGGCATTATCACAACATTTTGCCCGATCCATGAACCTTCCCCTATATGTATAGATTCAAGATCGGATATTGGTTGATCCTTATATGCAACATCAGTTCTGTTGTAGCCGTGAAAGCCATCGGAAATAAATACATTGCTTGCAAACAACACATTATCCTCAATTACAATTTCTTTCATAGCATACACCTGGAGGCTTGCTGTTACTTGTACGTTCCTTCCTATTTTTATAATTGGCTTAAATTCTTGTTTGGCTATTGACGAAACAAAAGAAGAAATTGCAACAAGTTTTGTTCCATCGCCAAAAATTATTTTTTCTCCCAGCTGAATAAATTCTGTTCCTTCGAAAGAACAATTTTTTCCAACATATATCTTATTAGTAAGAATAGTTTCATTGTTTTTGAAAATGATGTCCCCATAATCCTCGGCTCCTAACTTCCGAATTATCTTCTTTATTCTCTTTTTTACGTTTTTAAAAACCGACATTATATGCGCTTTAAATAATTGCCTAGTACATCAGAAATATAATCATAATGTGTTTCATCTAATCCGGGCCAAACTCCCAGCCAAAATGATCTGTTCATTACAATATCTGTATTACTGAGTTCACCGTATACCCTTTTTTGAATGCCAGAATAAGCAGGCTGCTTGGTAAGATTTCCTCCAAAAAGCAAACGGGTTCCTATCTTATTTTCTTCCAGGTATTTGGTAAGAACGCTTCTATCTATTGGACTATCCTCACGGACCGTAATTACAAAACCAAACCAACTTGGATCACTCCGTGGAGTTGCTTCCGGTAAAATAAAATGTGATTCAAAAGGTTTCAATCTTTCGTATAATGATCTAAAATTTTTCCTTCTCCGCTCAACAAAGCTGTCGGCTTTCTTTAATTGACTTAATCCAATGGCAGCTTGCGGATCAGTTGCTTTCAGATTAAATCCAATATGGGAATAAATATACTTGTGATCATAACCACAAGGCAATTCACCAAGTTCCCATTCAAATCTTTTACCACAGGTATTGTCTTTACCAGGCTCACACCAGCAGTCTCTTCCCCAATCCCTAAAACTTTCTGCGATCTTTTTAAAAACTGGATTATTTATTAATACTGCACCCCCCTCACCCATAGTAATATGGTGTGCAGGATAAAATGAAACTGTTGCCAGGTCACCAAAGCTTCCCGTTTTTTTGTTATCATAAGTTGCGCCAAGAGAATCACAGTCATCCTCAATAACCCAGAGATCATGTTTCTTTGCGACCTGCATTACAATATCAAGATTGAAAGGATTACCAAGAGTGTGAGCAATCATGATCGCCTTTGTTCTCCCGGTTATTGCACCCTCGATCAACTCTGCCTTTATATTATAGAAAGGTATTTCCACATCAATAAAAACAGGAATACATCCATACTGTATTAGCGGGTTTACAGTTGTTGGAAAACCCGCAGCCACAGTAATTACTTCGTCGCCCGGTTGTAATGCTCGTTCTCCTAATTTAGATGAAGTAAGTGCATAAAATGCGGTAAGGTTTGCGGAAGAACCTGAGTTAACCAAAACCGAAAACCGACTTCCAAAATAACGGGCAAATTCTCTTTCAAATTCCTGCGCATATCGACCTGTGGTTAACCATCCATCTAACATTGCATCAACACCAGACAGTATATCTTCCTCATCAAGCACTTTTCCTGTTACAGGTATATAATCATTACCCGGAACAATTTGTTTTGAAATATTCTTACGGATAATATTCTGCAATTCTTTGAAAGTATCGAATTCTAAATTTCTAAATTTCATTCGCTTTTTCTTTTAAATACATTTGTATGCCTTCTTCAATTTTAAATGAAGGTTGCCAACCTATCTGGGAGCCAGATAAATTGTTCGGGGCTACCGAAAACATAGTATCATTTTTTCTATAAGGCAATCCGCCCCAATTAATGTTACTTTTTTTCCCGGAAATTTTTTCCATTAATACAGCGATCTCTTTTGGTGTGATCCCTTTTCCATTTCCAAGATGTATTTCTGTGTGATTATTTTTAAGCTGATCAATTCGTGAAAGAAGAGTGATATAAAAATTCACAACATCGTCAACATGTATAAAATCCAATACCTGGTCACCGGGTGACATATCGATCATGGTCGATGACCCAAGGGAATCGTAGATATGATCAATTAATTTCTTAGCGGAATGAGTTCCGCCATATACAGTATAAGGAATAATATTAATCACCCGAAAGCCGACAACAGCCTGGTAATAGTTTACTATTGAGCAAAAAGCAGTTTTAGTTGCCGCATAAAGATAGGCAGGTGTTTTTTTGCGTTCCATGGTAGTATACTCAGCAAAAGTGCCGGTATTAATAAACGTCTTTATATTCGAATTTTTTACTGCATCCAGTAAATGTGTGCCAAAGGAAATATTAGCTTCAATTAATTTATCGATCTGCTTTTCATCATCACTACTTGTAAGATAAGATGCCAGGTGTAAAACCACATCCGGATCGAACGAATGAACTTTTGTTTTCCAACCTGTTTCACTTGTATTAATAATAAAAGTATCTGCCGGCACATTCATTATATCTTTTCTTGCAAGGATGCCCACTTGATAGTTATTCTCACCGATCCTCTTTAAAAGATGGCTCCCTATATATCCTGATGCTCCAGAAATCAAAAGTTTCATAAAAAAGGAGATTCAAAATGAGTAAATGCCTGGAATGATCGATCCCTTTCAGAAAGGACTGGCAATGTAACCTGCCAATCGAAGCCAAAAGAATTCCATAAGACCCCACTATCTGAAGATTGGTTATATACCGAACTTACCATATATACTACTGTGGCGGTATCGGACAGAGTAAGAAAACCATGAGCACAACCTTTCGGAATAAAAACTGATCTTCCGAACTCAGTTAATTTTACTGAAACTGATCTTCCGAATGTATTTGAATTGCGTCGAAGATCAAGTACTACATCCATGATCACTCCTTCGGTTACATATACCAATTTCTCATGATCATGTGGTGGTATTTGAAAATGCATACCTCTAATAACATTTTTATTAGACTTAGAATAATAGCTTTCTATAAAAATTCCAGCAAATCCTGTTTCTGCTAATTTTTCTGAATTATAGGTTTTTACAAAAGTCCCCCTTGTATCCCCTGAATGAAAATTATCTATAACAAATACATCTTTGATCTCTGTTGTATTAAAAGAAGTCATATCCCTTTCATGTATTCGATTATTTGTTTGCTTGTAATTTCCTTTGACATACCAGGTTGCAGATGCACGATCTTATACCAATCAATGGTTGTTTTTACTGCGGCCATGCTATTCATCAATGGTGCCCACTCAAGTTTTGTTCTGGCCTTTGTATTATCTAAATGTAATAAACCAGCTTCATGAAATTCATTCTTGTTTTCGGCTTTCGTTATAGCGCCAGAGCCCCAATATTCTACAGCTTTTTTTGCAATATCTTCTACAGTAAAATTATCGATCTTATCAGGACCAAAATTGAAAGCGTCTGAGAAAATTTCAGGGTCTTCTGTTTGTTTAGCCGCAAGCAAAAGATATCCGTAAAGTGGGTCAAGAACATGTTGCCAGGGTCTTATTGATTGAGGATTTCTCAGCAATACAGGTTTATTTTCCTGGAAAGCCCTTATTGTATCAGGTATGATCCTGTCTTTTGCCCAATCTCCACCACCAATCACATTTCCTGCTCTGGCTGCTGAAACTGATTTCTTATGAACAGTATAATCAACAGGATTAAAAAAAGAATTTCTAAATGACGATATAACTATCTCGGCACATGCTTTTGACGCACTATACGGATCATATCCGCCTAACTTATCATCTTCTTTATAATGGTAATTCGCTTCCCTGTTTTCGTATACTTTATCTGTTGTTATCAATACCGCAACACAAGGCTTTTGTAATTGCCTCATAGCATCCAAAACATTTGCTGTTCCCTGTGCATTTACTTCAAATGTATATAAAGGCTGACGATAAGATTCGGTTACCAATGGCTGGGCAGCTAAATGAAAAATATAATCAGGTTTATGTTCTAATATCTCTTTGTTAAGCCTCTCAAGGTCCCTGATATCCGCAATTACAGAATCGCAAAGATCATCACCACTAATCAGGTTATATAAAGAATGTTCTTCTTCCGGCTTTAAAGCATATCCTTTTATATCGGCTCCAAGTATATTAAGCCAAAGCGTAAGCCAAGAACCTTTGAAGCCAGTATGACCAGTTATAAAGACCTTTTTAGCACTAAAGAAAGATCTTAGATCCATATTACCACATTTTCCATTTTGCAGTTCCTGTAAGCCATTCATTTTCCAACTCCTTTTTATCTCTTAATGTATCCATAGGTTTCCAAAAACCTTCATGTTTGTATACCATCATCTGGCCGTCGGCGCAAATCTGCTCCATAGGTTCTCTTTCCCATATACTGCTATCATCTTTTATATAATCTATCACGCCGGGCTCACAAACAAAAAATCCACCATTGATCCAGGCGCCGTCACCTTTTGGTTTTTCTGCAAATGCTTTTACGCTATTATCATCCCCTACAATTATAGCCCCAAAACGGCCGCTTGGTTGAACAGCGGTTACTGTACATAATTTTCCATGCTTTTTATGCGTAACTACAGATTCCTGGATATTGACATTAGCAACACCATCACCATAGGTAAGCAAAAAAGTTTCTTCCCCGATGTACTTTTTTACTCTTTTGATCCTGCCACCCGTCATTGTATTTAAACCCGTGTCGATAAGTGTTATACTCCATGGTTCGGCCTTGGAGTCATGCATTTTTATCTTGTTTTCCTTCAGATCAATCGTTACGTCTGATTTATGAAGTATATAATTAGCAAAATACTCTTTGATCACGTATCCTTTATAACCAAGGCAAATAACAAAGTCATTAAATCCCTGTGAAGAATAGATCTTCATGATATGCCATATGATCGGCATATCGCCAATTTCGACCATTGGCTTGGGCTTCACTTCTGTTTCTTCTGATAAGCGGGTTCCTAAGCCGCCCGCAAGTATTACAACTTTCATTTAGCTTGATTTTTTTGTATACCAATCAAATTTTGGTCTTACGACACCCAGCCACTTATTGTGATACTCCTTTGACATCTCACCAGAGTCAATTCCATTAAAAAGAACCGCCTTTTCTGCATACGTATAAATTTCCTGTAAAAATTTTGATAAGTAAATGTCGACAAAATAAGTATTGTCGTTTAAAAAATTGGCCGGGATCGTAATGTTTGAATTATAGATCCCTCTTTGAAGAGGCACCCCGTAATATTTATCAATGCTTGAAGAAGCAGACGGTGAGTTAAAAGAGGCAAAGATCTCAACATCAAAATTATCTTTCAACACAATACTTGGAGTACAAATCGTATTATCTTCTAAAACTTCATAAACAATTTCAATGGAGACTGGTTTTGCTATATCAACATCTGTACGATCTGTATTGTTCTGTTGAATATTTATGGCTAGTAGTTTTACTTTGTTTGAACGAACTTTTATTGTTGAATCAATATCCGAGTTACTGGCTGACACACTTAGCATATAATCTTGTATAATATCCCCAGCATCACCCATTTTAATAAACTCCCCGGCTCTTAACAATATTGCCGTATTACATAATTTGGCTATTGCAGGCATATTATGACTCACAAATAAAACTGTTCTTCCTTCACTAGTGCTGACATCCTGCATTTTTCCCAGGCATTTTTTCTGAAACTCAGCATCACCAACAGCCAGCACTTCATCCACTATCAGTATTTCGGGTTCAAGATGGGCAGCTACTGAAAATGCTAACCGTACATACATTCCGCTGCTGTATCTTTTTACTGGTGTATCCAAAAACTTTTCCACGCCGGAAAAATCAACGATCTCATCAAATTTTCTTTTTATTTCAGCCCGGCCCATACCCATGATGGCACCATTTAAAAAAATATTTTCTCTGCCTGTGAGTTCCGGGTGAAAGCCTGTGCCTACTTCAAGAAGGCTTGCTATACGGCCTTTAATAAAAACTTTTCCTGTAGTAGGTTCTGTGATCCGACTTAAAATTTTCAACAAAGTACTTTTGCCAGCGCCATTCTTTCCGATAATTCCAATTCTATCACCTTGCTTTATCTCAAAGTTCAAGTTTTTTAAAGCCCAGAATTCTTCAACTTCCTCACCTTCTACCACTTGCTGTCCTGTAAGCAGCTTTCTTGTACGAGAATAAAAATTATGTCCATGTCGCATCATCTGCTCACGGAATGTCTTGTAGTTCGTTACCCCTTTATGACCAATTATATATTTTTTACCGAGATTCTCTACTTTGATAACTGTGTTCGCCATTAATTTATATTTTTCTTAGCCGGGTTTCCCAAATATATACCAGGCTCTATAATATTTTTTGTAACAACACTGCCTGCGCCGATAACCACACCATCGCAAATCTCAACAGGAAGAATTGTTGCATTTGATCCAATAAAAACGTTATTGCCAACGATTGTTGTTTTCCATTTAGATCTGTCACCATTCGCGGGGCCCGTCTTCATTGTATCATTAATGAACATAACACCATGCCCGATAAAGCAATTATTACCAATAGTCACCAGTTCACAAATAAAAGTATGGGATTGGACTTTGCAATTATTACCAATACTCACTCCTTTTTGTATCTCAACGAAAGGCCCGATAAAACTATTATCGCCGATCTTACATTCATAGAGATTCACGGGTTCCACCACAGTTACGTTTTCTCCAAACTGTACATCTCTTATTTCACTATGTTTAATGATTGGCATGCTCATGATCATTGCAAATTTTCTGCCGCCGCATAAATTTTTTCTATGATCTCAACCGTCTTTAATCCATCACGACTGCCGACTGCAATTGCAGCATTATTATTGATCACGTCAACAAGGTTTTTATAGACTTTATCATGATTACTCATTGAGCCCTGGTAAAATCCGTATTCATTGGCTTTGTTACCTGCAGGTAATGATGAGATGACATGATCTTGTATTTGTTGATATTCCAATACATTTAAATATTGTCCCCCGATCTTAACAGTTCCTTTTTCTCCAAAAATTGTCAACGAGCCTTCCATATTTTTTTTAAAACTATTTACAGTGTAGTTAATAGTTCCCACAACTCCATTTTCAAATTCAAGGATCACAACGCCTGTGTCTTCAAACTCGATGCTATTTTGATGAGCAAAATTCTTTTTAAAAACCTTTGCCTGTTTTACATCACCGATCATCCAGTAAATAAGATCGATAAAATGGCTGAATTGGGTAAATAGTGTTCCGCCATCCAGCATCATGGTCCCTTTCCATGAGTTCTCATAATACTTTGCACCACGATTCCAAAAACAATTCAGTTGAATACTATAGATATTGCCAAGTTTTTTTTCATCAAGCAATTTTTTTACTGCGGCAACTGGAGGATTAAATCGATTTTGTTTTACAACAAAAAGATGTTTGCCAGCCTTCTCTGCTGCTTGTATCATCATCAGGCAATCGGAAGAATTGATTGCCATTGGTTTTTCACATAATACATGACAGCCTGTTTTTAAACAATATATCGAATGTTGTGCATGTAAACCATTTGGCGTACATATCACAGCTACTTCAATTTCCTTTTTGTCTGCAAATAACTCTTCGATTGACGTAAAAATATCAGCACTATATTTTTTACCTAACTCCTCGGCTCTTGCTTTAACAATATCACAAACCGCTGTCAATTTTCCAATGGATTGAATTTGCTCAGCATGTCGCCTGGCAATATTTCCGCAACCAATGATGGCAAATGAAAGTGACATTCAATAAAAAAATAACTCAAATAAGATCCGCAAAACTTTTTTCCATTTTCCTGAATGTGCGGATGCCAATGAGAAGGAAAATAATTATAACAGAAAATGAAATAAGCATTCCATTCCAATCGATCGGTGTTTTGTTTCCAAAAAAGCACCAGCGAAATCCATCGATTATTCCTGCCATCGGGTTTATATAATATAACACCCTGAGTTTTTGTGGTATCATTTCGGCTACTTTTTCAGAAGTAAAGCCCACCGGTGATAAATACAAACCTATTTGAACGAGAAATGGGACCACATGTTTAAAATCACGGTACTTAACATTCAGGGCGGTAAGCCAAAGACCAACACCAAAGCTGGCAAAAAATGCCAATATGATGAAAAGAGGAAGAAAAAGAAGATTGATAGATGGAACTGTACCATACCAGATCATTAAACCAAACATCAATACCAGTGAAATAAAAAAATCAACAAGACTTGTAATAACGGATGCCGCAGGGATTATCATTCGGGGAAAATAAACTTTTGAGATCAGTCTTTCATTTCCGATCAAGCTATTGCTTGCTTCAGATAAACCTGCAGCAAAAAATTGCCATGGCAAAAGACCTGCAAACACAAGTACAGCATACTGTATTCCATCCGGTGCATCAAATTTTGCAATATTCTTAAACACGAATGTGAAGATCAACATAGTGAGCAGTGGGCGAAGCACACTCCATACAACACCGATAACAGTTTGCTTATAACGCACCTTAAGATCTCTCCAGCTTAGAATGTAAAATAACTCCCTATAACGCCACAGATCTTTCCAGTAATTTCGTTCAGCACGACCGGATTCTATAAAAACTTCAAATGCCATTCAATTAAGTCTTTTAATTATTTACTGATGAAAGGAATTTCTCTTTGTATACATGGGTAATTCCATCTTTTAAACCGATCGATGCTTTCCATCCACGTGTGGTCAGTTTTGTAACATCCATTAATTTTCGGGGAGTGCCATCAGGCTTTGACGAATCAAAAACAATTTTGCCGTTATAGCCTGTGATTTCTTTGATCATCTCAGATAATTCTTTAATACTAAGATCTTCGCCAACTCCAATATTTATTAACCCTGGCTCATTATAATTTTTCATCAGGAAAACACAGGCATCTGCCATATCATCTGCGTGTAAAAATTCACGGCGTGGAGTTCCGGTTCCCCAAACAATTACTTCGGGTTGGTCATTGATCTTTGCTTCATGAAATTTTCTTATCAGCGCTGGCAAAACATGGGAATTCTTCAGGTCATAGTTATCATTAGGTCCATAGAGGTTAGTTGGCATCACTGAAATGAAATTGCAACCATATTGGCTGCGATAAGCATCGCACATTTTTATGCCTGCAATTTTTGCAATGGCGTAAGGTTCATTTGTATGTTCCAATAACCCTGTAAGCAAATATTCTTCTTTCAATGGTTGAGGCGCCAGTTTTGGATAAATGCATGATGAACCAAGGAACAATAACTTTTTTACTCCTTGTCCGTAAGAATTTTCGATCACATTGGATTGGATCATGAGGTTATCATACAAAAACTCTGCACGATAAGTGTTGTTGGCAAGAATTCCTCCTACTTTGGCGGCAGCAAGAAATACATAACCTGGTTTTTCCTTTGTAAAAAAATCAGCAACTGCTTGTTGATTCCTGAGATCAAGTTCATCAGAAGTTCTGAAAACAAAATTCTCATATCCTTCTATTTTTAATCGCCTGTGAATAGCGCTGCCAACCATGCCGCGATGACCGGCTATATATATTTTGCTATCTTTTTCCATGAGATCTATCTAACAAAGAAATGTGGTTCAATAATTTATTATTCGTGTTGTGGCAAAACATGAAATCCTGCTTCCAATAAAACTTTATGCTTACGAAATAGTTCAAGATCATAAACCACCATTTCTTTTACCATTTCCTGTAAAGTATATTTTGGTTGCCATCCAAGTTTTTCTTTTGCTTTTGTGGCGTCACCAATCAATAGGTCAACTTCAGTAGGACGAAAGTAATTTGAATCTACTGCAACGACTTCCTGCCCCGGTTTAAAATTGAAATTATCGTCGCATGACTTAATAAATCCTTTTTCATCTTTTCCTTTACCTTTAAATTCAAGTTCTGCGCCAAGCTCTTCAAAGGTCATTCGAATAAAGTCCCGAACTGTTGTTGTGATACCAGTTGCAATTACAAAATCTTCCGGCACATCCTGCTGCAGCATCAAATACATTGCTTCCACATAATCTTTTGCATGGCCCCAATCGCGACTAGCATCAAGATTTCCAACATATAATTTATTCATCATCCCTAAAGCAATTTGTGCAGCAGCTCTCGTAATTTTTCTTGTTACAAAAGTTTCTCCACGCAAAGGACTCTCATGGTTAAATAAAATTCCGTTGCATGCAAACATGTTATACGCTTCACGATAATTTACTGTCATCCAGTAGGCATAAAGTTTTGCAACACCGTAAGGTGAACGTGGATAAAAAGGAGTTTTTTCTGATTGTGGAATTTCCTGTACTAATCCATACAATTCGGAAGTTGATGCCTGGTAGATCTTAGTTTTCTTAGTAAGACCAAGTAAACGTACGGCTTCTAAAATTCTAAGTGTACCAATGCCATCAGCATTTGCAGTATACTCAGGGGTATCAAAACTCACTTTCACATGACTCATTGCACCCAGGTTATAGATCTCATCTGGTTGTGCTTCCTGTATTATTCGAATAAGATTTGTGCTGTCAGTAAGATCGCCGTAATGCAATATAAAATTACGGCTTGAAACATGTGGATCCTGGTAAAGATGATCGATACGATCAGTGTTGAAAAGAGAAGCTCTTCTTTTTATACCATGAACTATATAATCTTTTTTTAATAAAAGGGATGACAGGTAAGCTCCATCCTGTCCGGTCACGCCGGTAATTAATGCTGTTTTACTCATTTTATTTTTTTCTTGCGTCAAGTATTTTTTTTAATCCTTCTTCCAATGAAATAAATGGCCGGTTCAAAAGGCGTTCCATTTTCTTAATATCTGGTTGTCTCCTCGTCATATCTCCTTCTGGCAACGCAGATAAATGAACAATCTCAGATCTTGAATCAGTGACTTTTTTAATAACTCTTGCCAATTCCAAAACTGATATCTCGTGATCATTTCCAATATTTACCACATCATCACTATACATTTTGTTTGTTAAACAACTCACAGTGGCTTCAAGATGATCATCGATGTAGCAAAAAGTTCTTGTTTGCTGGCCATCACCATAAATTGTTATTGGTTTATGCTCCAATGCCGCATTCATAAACCTTGATACAACGAAGTCCGGGCTTTGCTTTGGGCCATACGTATTGAAAAATCGAAAAATGGTATATTCTAAACCAAATTCCTGATAGTAAGAACGGCAAAAGGATTCTCCTGCATTTTTTACTACGGCATAAGGCAGCCTTGAATTTAAGGGAGTATTATGCTCGTGTTGCGGTAAATGTACCGGCTCTCCATACACTTCAGATGATGATGCATAGAAAACTCTTTTAACTCCTGTGTTCTTGCATAGCGTTAGAACATTCCTGATACCCTGTAAATCTTCAAGTACCAATACAGGATTTTCAAGCGTACGTTTTACTCCCACAACAGCCGCATAATGAAATACATAATCAAATACGAAGGTTTGAAAAATGGAAGCGATATCATTAAACTCATTTGCATCTGCTTTTATGAATCTAAAGCGATCTGAGTGTGGCAGGTTCTGCTGTCTTCCAGTTAAATAATTATCTACTACTACTACCTGCGCTTCTGTTTTATTCAATAAATACTCAGCTAAAGAACTTCCGATAAATCCAGCTCCTCCTGTTACCAGGATCTTTGTGCTACTGCTAATCATGATGATTATTATTTTTTGTCAACTAGGCCAAGCAAATAATTTCCGTATCCACTTTTTTTAAGAGGCTCGGATATTTCAGCCAATTTTTCCCTGGTTATAAATCCCATACGATACGCTACTTCTTCAATACAGCCTATTTTATTCCCCTGTCTTTTTTCAATTACTCTTACAAATTCACTTGCATCGCTAAGTGAATCAAATGTACCAGTATCAAGCCATGCTGTACCACGATCCATAATTGCTACCTTTAGTTTACTCTGATGTAAATAAATTTTATTTACATCCGTTATTTCATATTCTCCTCTTGCAGATGGTTTTAGATTTTTTGCAATATCAATTACAGAGTTATCATAAAAATATAAACCCGGCACTGCAAAGTTTGATTTTGGTTGCTTTGGCTTTTCTTCAATAGAAATTGCCATATTGTTTTCATCAAATTCAACAACTCCATACCGCTCCGGATCTGAGACATGATATGCAAATACACAACCTCCTTCAATATTAGTTAAGGAAGATAACAATGCAGAAAAACCTGCACTGTAAAAAATGTTGTCCCCCAATATCAATGCCACTTTATCATTGCCAATAAATGATTCACCGATCACAAAAGCCTGTGCCAGCCCGTTTGGTACTTCCTGTATTGCATACTGAAAATTGCAGCCTATCTGGCTGCCATCACCTAATAATCTTTTGAATTGTGCATTATCCTCAGGTGTTGTGATGATAAGAATGTCTTTTATACCTGCCAGCATTAAAACTGAAAGTGGATAATAGATCATCGGTTTATCATAAACCGGCATAAGCTGCTTTGAAATAGCCTTTGTAATTGGATATAGACGTGTGCCCGATCCTCCTGCGAGTATAATTCCTTTCATTTTATACCGGATTAAAACTTAATCTCTTTTTTGATATTGTAAATCGTAATACTTCTGATATTCACCAGATGTAACACTATTTAGCCAATCCTTATTTTGTAAATACCAATCTATTGTTTCACTTAAACCCTGCTCAAAAGTAACAGATGGTTTCCAACCAAGCTCTTTGCTAAGTTTGGTCGCATCAATTGCATAACGCTTATCATGACCCGGACGGTCCTTAACATAAGTGATCAACACATCACTTGCACCCTGTGCATTTCCCAATTTTTCATCCATCATTTTGCAAAGCAACTTCACTAATTCAATATTCTGCCACTCATTGAAGCCACCAATATTATATGTATCAAAAACTTTTCCTTTATGAAAAATAGCATCGATCGCTCTTGCATGGTCTTTTACATAAAGCCAGTCACGGGTATATTTGCCATCTCCATAAACGGGCAAAGGTTTTTTATGAATGATATTATTTATAAAAAGAGGGATCAGTTTTTCTGGAAAATGATAAGGACCATAATTATTAGAACAATTTGAAATAACAACAGGCAAATGAAATGTTTCGCCGTAAGCTCTTACAAAATGATCGGAAGATGCTTTAGATGCCGAATAAGGCGAGTTAGGAGCATAAGCGGTTGTCTCAGTAAAAAAGCCTTCTTCTCCAAGACTACCAAATACTTCATCAGTTGAAATATGATAGAATAATTTTCCTGAAAGGTCTTTCCAGTATTTTTTTGCTGTGTTCAATAAATTCACGGTACCTATAATATTTGTGTAAACAAAATCAAGCGGTGAAAGAATTGAGCGGTCAACATGCGATTCTGCTGCCAAATGGATAACACCATCAATATTATATTCACTAAAGATCCTTTCAAGATCCCTTACTTCTAAAATATTCGCCTTTTCAAAAACATAATTCGGCTTGTGTTCCACGTCATGCAGGTTTTCAAGATTGCCTGCATAGGTCAATGCATCAAGATTAATGATACGATAGGCAGGATACTTATTTAAAAATAACCGGACGACATGATTGCCGATAAAGCCGGCGCCACCGGTAATTAAAATATTTCTTTCAAAATTCATGCTGCGAAAATGATTGAATTTTTTTTATACCAATCAAAAGTTTTTCTTAGTCCTTCAGCCGGTGATGTGGACGGATCATACCCTAATAATCTTTTTGCCTTTGAAACATCTGCAAGACTATGCTTTATATCGCCATTTCTTTCGGGGCCATGTACGGGTTTTATACTCTTGCCGGAAATTTCTCTTAATATATCAAACAGTTCATTTAAAGTCGTTTGTTCCCCTTTTGCAATATTATATACATGGTTTAGTGCATTAGGATCATCAGTGAACATTGCCAAAAGATTTGCCTGCACAACATCTTCTACAAATGTAAAGTCACGGCTGCTATCACCAGCTCCGTTAATTATGGGAGACTTTTCGTCAAGTAATGATTTAATAAATAAAGGTATCACTGCGGCATAAGGGCCTGCAGGGTTTTGTTGCGGGCCATATACATTAAAATATCGAAGACCTACAAACTCCATTTTATACAATTCCGCAAATACTTTTGCATAAAGTTCATTTACCAGTTTGGTAACACCGTAAGGTGAAATAGGAGAACCAATCTTATCTTCTACTTTTGGAAGACCCGGATAATCGCCATATGTAGATGATGATGCAGCATATACAACTCTTTTTATTTTATTTTCCCGTGCCGCATTAAAAATATTTAAGGTTCCTGTTGCATTTACTTCATGCGTGGTAATAGGGTCTTTAACCGAACGTGGCACCGAACCAAGTGCTGCCTGGTGCGAAATGACATCCATCCCTTTAGTAGCTCCGAGACAAATGGCATAGTTCCTGATATCACCGTCTATAAATTCAAACTTAGCCTGACCTTTAAATGCGGATATATTGGCAAGTCTTCCTGTTTCAAGATTGTCAAGCACTTTAACCGCAGTAATACGATCATCATTCATTAATCTAAGTACAAGGTTTGAACCTATAAATCCTGCACCACCTGTAACCAATATCTTCATTATACCCGCTGACTTTTAGATTATTTTCTTTTGAATAAATTTTTCAATCTGCTAAGAGCAAAAATTCTCTTCGGTGTATCCTGTCCTTGTTCAATTTCATAATACCCTCCTCCATAACCATAACCATAACCATATCTACCGTAACCATAATAGCCATATCCTGGTTTTAATTTCACATCATTGATAACTATAGAGATTTTCGGTAACCTGTTATCATGGTAAAATTCATCGATTAATGATATTTGTTTCTTATAAGTATATCCTTGCCGAACTATATAAAGCGTTGTATCGGCAAACTTTCCGAGTGTCATTGCATCACTCACCATCCCTACTGGCGCCGTATCAATAAGTATCACATCAAAGTTTTCTTTTAACCATTTAAACATTTCTTCAACTCTTGAATCAAGTAAAAGCTCTGCAGGGTTTGGAGGAACGGGTCCGCAACTTATTCCATAAAGATTTTCATACCCCGGAATCCTTATTGGCAGATCCGCCATTTCTGCTTTACCTACAAGGAAATTGGTGATCCCTTGCTTACTATTCAACTTCATGCCCGAAAAAAGGTTTGTTGTAATAAATGATTTACCTTCTGCGCTAAACGAAGAGGTGATCATGATCACGGGCTTCTCTATTTTATTTAAGACATATTGAAGATTGGAACGTATGATCCTGAATTGCTCAGAAACCATTGATCGGTTTGTTTTACTTACGATCATTGAGGAGCCGCTGTGTGAATGGCCCACTTCCCCAAGAATTGAAGCATCTGTGAGTTTCTCGATATCATGGCGGGTATTTACTTTATCATTAATAATTTCCAGGAAGAATATATACATGGCAGGCAAGCCGAGGCCAAGAATGATCGCTAATAATTGTATGGCTCTTTTGTTCGGTTTTACTGGTGTATTAGTAGGGTATGCAACTGACAACACTTTAGAGTTAGATACTGTGGCTGCTTGCTGCATTGCTGTTTCCTCACGCTGTTCCTGCAAAAATTTATAAAGAGCAAGTTTGCTATCCCTTTCTCTTTCCATTTCCACCAATCGCTGGATTTTTGCCGGCATCTCTTTTTGCTTATATAGAGCAGCGGTTCCTCTTTTATAAAAATCATCGATGGATGAGTTATAGACTACCTTCACATTTTTAAGGGATTCCAAAATACTTGTCCGCAGCTTTTCCAACTCTGCATTTTTGGCCTGTACCTGCGGATTTTCTTCCGGTATCTTTTGCTCAAGCATTCTCTTTCTCTCAAGTTGCATTTGGTTATATGCCCCTACCATTGAACTCAAAGCCTGATCAGAAATGCTAAGAGTTGAAGGTGTTTTCTCAAAATTATTTATCGAATCCTTAAGATATGCTGTCATTATATCGATGATAACCAACTGTTGCTTTTGGTTTTGAATTTGCTCATCCGATCTGGTTTGTATTTCAAAAAAAGAAGCTGATTGCGCTTCATATTCTGATAAATTATTTTCATTTACATATACTATTCTTTTTGCTTCAATGCTATCAAGGTCGCGATCAATTCTGATTAGCTGGCCAATGATATATTCAAGGCGCTGTTTAATTGTAGCATTCTTATCATCAATACTTGCATCTTTATATTGCACCATCAGGTTATTTACAATATCAGCGGCCAATGCAGAATTTGTATAATCTATCTGAATATTATAAATACTTGAACCAGCAATTTTTGGCGCTACCCGTACCATTGGTGCATACATGGAGGCTTGTTCCTGAGTAGACTTCCACACAGCATTAAATTCTTTGCCTTTTACACCATTATATGTCTTGGTAAGCGAAAAGAGTCCATAAGAATTTCCAAAAACATCACCGAATGTGAACCTCTCTGATTCTTTATTTACTCTAAACTCATTTTCAGTTGGAAATGTAAAATTCATTTTGAACGAACTAAAAGAATCGGTCAGCTTAATGATATTTAACCTGAAAGGACAATCAGTATATATATTAAGTGTTTTGATCTTACCAACTGCAAAATAACTTGTCTGCAGTTTTACCGAATCAACCACTCTTTCCATTAAAGCCTGCGATTTCAGAATCTCGATCTCGGATTGTACATCACTTACATTTTTGGCATTAAAAATGTCATCAAACTTTCCACCTCGACCCTGGTCTTCCTGTTTGAAAATTAACGTACCCGTTACCCTATAAATTGGGGTGGTATAACGCAGGTATAAGTAAGCACCAAGAAGACAAAGCGCAACAGATACCAGGAATACCGGTAGGAACCTGACGTACTTAAAGAAAAGATCTTTTATTGAAAGATTACCGAGGTCTTTATTCCCTGTTTGATTGCCTTCCATTAAATAAGGATGATTTTTATTGGAATATATTATACAATAATGCGATCATGTTAATAAGGCTAAAAGCTATACCCAGCCGTTGATTGAATACCTGTTCACTTAATCTTGCCTTATTTTTATTAGGGTTCACGAGCACCACATCATTTTGTCTGAGAAAATAATACGGAGATTCAAAAAGATTTTTGGATGAAAGATCAATGGTGCCATGTTCAATAGTTGAATCCGTTGGCCGAAGAATTACAATATCCTCCTTTTTACCATAAATACTTATATCCCCGGCGAGACCTATTGCTTCCAATATTGTTATTTTTTCGGTGGGTATAGTTATAGGTCCTGGTCTTGATACTTCACCAAGCATTGTAATTTTAAAATTAAGCAAATGAACCAGCACCGAAGGGTTTTGCAGCGACCCGGTGAGTTTTTTTCTTACTTCTTCAGAAAGCTGAGTTTTTGTTAGCCCATCTGCTTTTATTTTTCCAATTCTTGGATATTGTATGTTACCATCCAAATCTACCAGGAATCCTTGTGTGGAAGCATTGCCACCTCCCGCATTAGCAAGATTATACATTGCATCAGTTACTCCTCCGTCAATTGCATCACTATAAACAACAACGGACAAGACATCACCTTTTTGAATCAATGGCTCTGGATATTTCACATGCACTTTCCCGGATGTATCTGTAAAATCTTCAACATAACCGAGTGGTTTCTGTGATCTACAGGAGGAAAATGAGATTACTACAAATATGGAGAAAATAAGGAAAACGAGGATTTTCATGAAGGCAATATTGGTTTTTAGAGGATTTCCTTTTTCAAATATAACGTTTGTTTTATTTTATTTTTATCGAAGCCAGCTTAGTTTTTTCAACAGTGGCTACCAGCATATAACCAAGACTATCGATCGCGACGGTTGCTTTTTTATGTTTTACTTCCAGCACTTTCCCTTCCTGATCCATTAAAGGTCCCGTTGTTATTTTCACCCGTTCATTCACTTTTACCTCAATTGGTTGTACTTCTACATTTTCATATTCATCCAAAAACCTCTTAATGGCATTGATCTCTTTTTCTTTTATCACTGCAGGTTTTCCTTGCCAGTATACAAAGTTGATAACTCCCGGGGTCATTCTTACGTCTGTTCGGTCTTCATCATTCACTTTCACAAAAACATAAGATTTGAACAATGGTTCTTCTACCACCTTCACACGGTCACTCCATTTTCTTCGTATTTTATTAAGTGGGCAATATCTTTCTACTCCTTTTTCTGCCAGCAGCTGGTTTACTTTTTTTTCCCATCTTGGCCGAGTGTATACGGCTAACCATTTCCTTAGACTCACAAGAACTTTTTTTGATAGCTTCGCCATCTCAGTCACATCGATAAGTTTTCACATGACTGGTTTTCAGGGATGACTTTAGAATCGAACGGGCAATTACGATTCGGTTGCAAATATAGGGTGAAATGTGACTGAGGATAAAGCAAACCGGTCGGATTCTGAATGATTTGTCCCCACGAGTTAATAACTATAATTCGGTCATCCAACCCTCGAATTGTAGTTTAAAGCCTTACTCGTTTTAAATTACCTTTAGCGCAAAACCGATTGCTTTGAACCAACGTTTTTATTCTCTTGATGTATTTCGTGGCGCAACGGTGTGCCTGATGATATTAGTAAATAATCCCGGCACCTGGGCTCACATTTACAGCCCGCTTGAACATGCTCCATGGCATGGATTAACACCAACCGATCTCGTTTTCCCATTTTTTTTATTTGCTGTGGGCAATGCTCTTGCATTTATAATGCCAAAGCTGGAAGCAGGTGGTGATGCTATGTTTTGGAAAAAAGTTTTAAAAAGAACTGTACTGATCTTTTTGATCGGTCTCTTTTTGAACTGGTGGCCTTTTGTTACGGAAGTGAATAGGGTCATTGAAGGAACAAATGATTTTCAAAAGGAAACAATATTTAAGGGCTTTACCTGGATTGACTACACAAAAAACAAAGCTGGTGAAATAGTAGAAGTTATAAAAGGCGTAAGGGTTTTAGGAGTATTGCAAAGAATTGCTTTGTGTTATTTTTTCGCCTCGATAATTATATATTATTTGAAAGTGAGGAAATCTTTTTTGGTTGGACTTATTTTACTCCTGGTTTATTGGATGCTTTGTTACGTTGCAAATCCGACAGATCCTTACAGTTTGCATGGGTGGTTTGGAACTGGTATAGATAAAGCTATTCTTAGTGAGACACATATGTATAAAGGAGAAGGGATCGCTTTTGATCCTGAAGGATTGATGAGCACTATACCCGCCATTGTACAGGTAATGTTCGGGTACCTTGTTGGTGACTATATTCAAAAGAAAGGAAAGAATTTTGAAATGCTGAGCGGATTGTTTGTTGCAGGTGTTGCGATGCTTGTCACTGGCTTTTGCTGGGATATGGTTTTCCCCATAAATAAAAAAATATGGACAAGTTCTTACACAGTTTATACCTCAGGACTTGCCATTATCACTATTGCTACCATGATCTATTTGATAGAATTTAAAAATGCTAAAGGATGGCTGAGTAAGTTTTTTGATGTGTTTGGAAAAAATGCATTGTTTGTTTTTGCACTCAGTGCTTTTTTACCCAGAACTCTTGGTTTGATAAAACTTGGTGATGGAGTAAACCCGTGGAACTGGCTCTACAAAAAAGTTCTCATTCATATTCCAGGTGCAGCAGAGAATGGCTCGCTTGCTTATGCACTTTGCGTCATTACTTTCATGTGGTTCATCTGTTGGTGGATGGATAAAAAGAAAATCTATGTGAAAGTATAGTTCACGAAAATAAAATCACTTAATTCAAGCTACTGGTTTTTAGCCTCCTGCGCCGTTTCCTCGCAAACAATTGTTATCCTTCTTATTTCAACTGGCACGGTAATTGAAAAATGGTATATACAATACCAAAAACCAGTGTTATGAAAAAGAATCTTCAGAAGAAAAAACAAAAAAGACAGGCACAAACCAAAAAGTCCAGATTCTCAGAATATAGAGAAGATTTTGTGATCACAGAACAGGAAGAAAGAGAAGGTGGGTATTTTGGTAGATATAATTTTAAAACAGTTACTACATAAATATTTTCTCATAAGCAGTTAGTTTTGGTTGCGACCTCTGTTTCTACAGAGGTTTCTTTTTTAGAAAAAGCTTTAACATTTTTCTGCATGCATCAAACGTTTATATCGCATCTATATTGAAACAGAAAAAATGAAACAGCTATATTTTATTTGTATCGCAATTTTGATCACAACTATGTCATGCAAATCCGCTAAAGAAACGATGAAGACAGCAACTCCTTTATTCAACACTAAATGGTCATTAAAGAAAATTTATACCGATGGCAAAGAAGAAACAGTAAGTACTAAAGCCTTTATCCGCTTTGATAAAGAAAAAGGCAGTGCTGGTGGAAATGGTAGTTGTAATAGTTTTGGAAGCACAGCCACTATTAATAGCAACGAAGTCAGTATTAAAAATATTTTCTCAACAAAAATGTATTGTGAGGAGGTTCAACAAATCGAAAACAAGTTTATAGGTAGTTTGGAAAAAGTAACCCGCTATGAAATAAAAGACAAGTCATTGTTTCTTTATAATGATAAAAACTTGTTGTTGGAGTTCATTGCTGCAGAAGAAATAAAAAGCACCGAATAAATCGGTGCTTTACTTCCATTTCATTCACCCATCACTTCATCTCGGCCCTTCTTTTTCCAGCTTTTATGTTTTGCTCCATCCATCTTCACAATCTTTGGAGTAAACTTACCGACGACACCCACTAAAGCTTTTTGTGATTGCATCACCACTTCAATGTCTTTGTAAGCAAAAGGTGATTCATCCAATCCCCCGCCCAGCAATTTTACATTGTGCTTTTCTAACTCTTCTTTGAATTGTTTATCAGTTATTGATTCCATTGCTCTTGTTCTACTCATCTTTCTTCCTGCACCATGTGAAGCAGAATTAACAGACGCTGTTTCCCCTTTACCTTTTACAATAAAACCCGGAGCTGTCATTGAACCGGGAATAATTCCCAATACATCTTTGCCAGCAGGTGTTGCCCCTTTACGATGAACGATCAGATCTTTTCCTTCCCATTTTTCTTTCCATGCAAAGTTGTGATGGTTCTCTACCATCTTCATTGGCTTTCTACCTAATTGCTTTGCGATCTTTTCATGAATTACATGATGACAGGCAGATGCATAATCACCGGCTAAGTTCATGGCGTTCCAGTATTCAATTCCTTCTTCTTCATCTAAACTTAACCATGCTAAATTTTTTGCTTCCGCTGGCAAACGTCTTTTACTGATAGCGATCTTTGTATAATGATTGGCAATGTTTGCACCTAATGCTCTTGAACCTGAGTGTGACAACAATCCAACATAATTTCCTGGCTCAACACCCAGCACATTATCTTTCTCATTGATCTCAACAGTTCCAAATTCTACAAAGTGATTACCAGAACCTGAAGAACCTAATTGTTTCCATGCTCTTCCATGCAAATTTTTCAATAATGGTAATTGATAAAACAATTCATTCTCCATTACTTCGTGATTCTCTGCCTCGTCGAATTGTTGTCCACTACCAAATAAAGTTGCTTCCAGTAATTCTCTTGTAAAATAACTTTCCTTTTGTACCAACTCTTTTGGATCGATGTCAAAAACACTCAAACACATTCTGCAACCAATATCAACCCCGACTCCATAAGGAATAACAGCATTCTCTGTTGCCAACACACCACCAATGGGCAAACCATAACCGCTGTGTGCATCCGGCATTAAAGCTCCTGCAACACTGATCGGTAATTTAGCTGCCTGGTACATTTGATGCATCGCTCCTTCTTCAATATGCTCCTGTCCGAACACATTGAATTGAATTCCTGAAGAGTTCAAAGAAATATTTTGTCCTTCAGCTTCTGGCTTTGGCAATAATTGTTTTGCAATTAAACCCAATACTTCATCGCTTGCATAATCATGTGGTGATTGCAAAATTTCTTTCAGTATCTCAAATGCTTTTTCTTTTGAATGATGTTTGAAATTTTTCTCCATTACATTCATGGCAATGCTGATCACCGGTCCTTCTGGGTATCCTAATGCCCTGATCTCTTTTCCTTGTATTTTTAATTTGCTCATTGCTTTGTTTTTAAATCGTCAAATTCTAGTTTCACTTTTGTCATTTGTATCAAGTGCCTCCTGATATG
>Ga0193738_1000372_pt1 | contig 25281 bp, 44 predicted proteins | sample L2a1metaG_FD_144927 | JGI IMG/M metagenome (GOLD analysis project Ga0193738, IMG submission 144927) | Soil microbial communities from a riparian zone of the East river system, Colorado, United States - L2a1 | ecosystem: Environmental > Terrestrial > Soil > Riparian zone | place: USA: East River... | reverse complement strand
GTGGGCGTCTGCCAGAGATGGAGGCGGCATTGCGGCTGCAGAATGCCGCGCGCGAGAAGCGGGCTCTCAGTCATAGAATCTCTGAGGACGCGCAGTATCGACAGTATCTACCACTGATTCGGCAGATGCTCCAGCAGGGCGGCAACGAGCCAACTGTGGTATCTCCACCCTCCCCAGCTCCAGATACTCAGTGGGGTGGTCCACAGGGAGCTATCCCTGGAGTATCTCAGGCACCGCAAGCACCTTCAACAGAAGTGCCACCAAATATGGCTGCTAGTCCGAGTGAGGAACTGTTGGCCCGCGCCGAAGGGGTTGCTACTCCCACCCCAAGGGGTCAGCAGTTCGCACAGGCTGGCGGGGTACCGCCTCCAACGGCCCCGCCAGCTCCTGTGCCACAATTGTCTTCTTGGGCACAGGGCGCTCAAATGCAAGCTGTTCCAGCAAGACCGCAGGCAGGCCAGCAGCCAACTCGTCAGGTGCCTCCAGCAGGTACTTATGGTGGTGCTCAAGGTGCTGCTAAGGCCGAGGCCGATAGACTTCGTGATATGCTTATACTAATGGGGCCTAAGGCTCCTCAAGGAATGATCCAAGCTCTGTCAGCCCAACATCGGAGTGCTCTGGAGAAGGCACGATTAACTCCAGATCAGCTCAACTATGAGGCAGATCAGTTTCAGCGTGAGTCTATGGGTCTGAAGCGCCAGTCGCTGGGTGATTGGACCACCGCGAAAGAGACTCGTAAGAGTGATACTGAGGAGGTTCAGAAATTCTTCTTGGACTATCACAAGGGGGGTAAAACCGCTAGAGATACTATTCGTACCCTGGATAGAATGGATCAGATTATAGCTGATCCAAACTTCATCTCTGGTAAAGGCGCTGGACTCTATGGGAGCGCCGTAAGTGGGCTCAATACTGTTATGCAAATAGCCAAAAATCTTGGCGTTGAAATTCCAGAGGGAGCAATCAAAAAGAAGTTAGATAGTATCACTGATCCGGCTTTAAAGGCCACTGCCTTGCAAGATGAGTACATAGCCCTGTCAAACAAGCTCATTTTTTCGACACTTGGTACTCTCGGTAATCAGATCTCAGAAGGTGATCGCAAGTTCATGGAACGGGCTTTCTTGAGTTTGGGTATGACTCCTGAAGGCAACAAGGCCTTGTCAAAGTATCTACGGCAGGCTGCTCAGTTTGCTGAGGCTGAGTCGAAAGACGCTCTTGAATATCGTCGGCGATCTAAATACGATCAGAATGTTCCTGATATGGAGGAGTATGTGGGGGCTCGACGAGAAGAGCGACGGCTATGGACTACTCCAGACGGAAAATTGACTCCACAAGGGCAAGAGTTTGCTAACACAATTAAAGAACTATCACCAGCGCTGCCTCCGGCTCCACAGGCACCGGCTGCTCCGACCACTCGCCAGATGATATCCCCAGACACTATAATCTACGACTCTAGAGGCAGACCCCATAGAATGATAAACGGGAAGCCTGTACCTGTAGGTGACTAATGGTTGCAAGATTCGATGAGCTAGAATCTGAAGTTAGGAGGCGCGCTCGCCGCGACGAGGCAGACTATCTCCCTAACCTCCAAGAGATGTTTGCTCAGGCACGCCCGCGCGAGGCGCCTCCACCCAAATCCTGGATGAGGCGGCCAGGGTCTCTAGAGCCTCTTGGGCCCTATAGAGGGGCACAGGATCCCTCTGTGGATACCTTTGAACAGAGGTTTAATCCGAAGGCTCCATATAAGAAAGAGCTGCCTTATGGTGTGCCTCCTGGAACTCGAGAGAGATTTGGTGATCCTAGCAAGGTGATCGCCGATGTCTCCGGCCGCGTACCACCTTCGCTTAGCGTGCCCTACGCAAATTCGCCAGTTGGAAAAAATTCAGACAAACAGCCGTATCAAGTGGAATTACCCGAGGGCTTCAGTCTCGAGCCGCCCAGACCCCAAATAGAGCTACCAGAAGGCTTCAGCACTACACCTCCTGGAGAGGGACCGGCGATACCAGAGGACCCGTTCGAGCGCGCCGCTATACGAACTCGTCGCCCTGTAGGCGCTCGCGCCGAAGGCGGGGCCACAAGGACCATAGAGGCCGTGGTTCCGGCTATTGGCCAAGAGGCAGAACGGCTCGGGAATATAGCACAGGTGGCAATGGAGACTGGTGATCTTCCACCGCAGCAAGCGATGGAAATGGCCCTGATGGCTAATCCGGCCTCGGCTGCGTACAAGACTGGGATGAGTATAGCTCGGGCGGCGAGAACTCCAGCAGAGTTGGCTCAGATAGAGACAGGGGTTATGTCTATTCCGCGCGCGGCCGAAGGCGGTCAATTTGGGCAAGCTACGGGACGGGCAATCTCGGCTGCGCCTGTCGGCGGTGGAAAGCTTCGAGCGGCCGCTGAGCGATCAACTGAGGAGCTTCGGGCCGCTGGCACGGCTGCAGCAGCACGACCGACCGGCGAGGTGGTAGATCAGAGTGTAGCTGGCGGCATTGTCCAACAGGGCCTCGCAGGACATGAAGGGCTTCCAACGAGGCTTCGAGGGCTCTTGCGAGGGAGTAATGAAGATGCTATTGGCTCGATTATAAAGATGGCAGGCTCTAAAACTGGTGCGGATATCAATACTCTCGCTCAACTTCGCAGATATGTTCCTGTTGGACAGCAGGCAGAAGTTCAAGGAGCCCTAATTAGTCGTCTTGGACAGTCTCCTAGAACCGCAGAGTTCGATCCTGCAACTTGGGTTAGAAACTATGGTGGGCTCTCTGACCGAGGTAAGAATGTACTGTTTGGTCGAGAGGGTAATGACTTGCGGAGGCATCTCGACGCTATTGAATCTGTCTCACGTAGGGCTCCATCGTGGCAGCAATTTCAACGCGAACGATCAACTCTAGGCTCGAAGATTGGTGTAGCCTCACTAATTGGAGTAGCCGTCGGCGCAACAGCTGCGCCTCTTACAGTCTTAGGAGCTACGATATCTACTGCAGTATTAGGTCGGGCCCTCGCTAGACCAGCCACAGCCGCGCCGATAGCGCAGTGGTCGAGGGCTTATGAACGCGTAGTTCGTACCAGCGGAGCGCCGCAAGCGCTCGCCACGTTTACAATAGCTACTAGAAACCTTAACAACTCACTTGGCACAGACGTTGACCCTGTTGCCATTTTGAAGGAGTCACAAGATGGACAGCTACCTAGATGACATCGTAGGCCAGTTGCGCGGCAACGACTGTGGAGATGCAGCGTGCGGACGAACGTGCATGAGGGCTGCCGATGAGATCGAGCGGCTACAGGGCTTGTTGGCCGACTCAGGGATGACGGTTGCCGAGATCATGGCAGATAACGAGCGGCTACGGGCGCGCCACGGCCGAACAACGTCCACATCCACCGTCTTCGGAATATCTGAGGTGAAATAGAGGAAAGGGTTTCTGATGATTCGCGAACAACCCACATTGATGCTGCGATGGTTTCAGCCGAACGGGACGACTGTCCCTCAGTTGCAACAACAGTGGTTAATCACAGACGAGAAGCCCGCGATTGCGGGGGTCCATACGAGATTAGAATGGCGCAATGTACCAACCGAATCAATTTGAGGAGCCTTCCGATGGGTGGCTATTGGAAAATACAAAGGCGCGACTGGCGGGCGGAATTATTCATAGTTTTCCTGGCCGTTGTCGTTCTACTCGGCGTTGCCATCCTAGCAGTAGCAATCTCAAAATAAGGAAAGCATATCAGATGAGCTACGGCGGTCTAACTTTTGAACAATTCTCGTTGCTACGCGACATCGTGAGCAGTGGAGCAAATGGTTATCAACTGTCAAAACGCGACCCGCGCGCCAATGATCTAGCGCGACGAGGCTTCATTCGATGTCGGCGTTCAGACAATAATTCAGAAACATGGTGGGTGACTGCTGAGGGCCGTCAACAGGTATCTACTTGAGGAGGATCGAGTGAGTGTTTCTGAAATTCGCATCCTGGTCGTTCAGCTTCGCGCCGGTGACCAACTACAGAATCAGGCGGCAGACACAATCGAGCGGTTGCTGCGGATGGTTCTGCACGCATCACGTCACGTAGTAAGGATTTGAGGAGCGATTGATGCTCATACCGGCGCGTGTGACTGCGCATGAAGGCAACGGCGGTTGGTGGGCGCATATCGAGAAGCCCGGATGGCGCATGGATCGAGGACCATATCCCTTTCGCTGGGCGCCATGCGTGAACAAGTTATAGAGGAGATTTATAGTGGGTAGCTTATGGAACCGATCTGGAACGGTAGAGCGCTACGCGGACGATCTTCGCGCCGCTGGTGCGCAGGCTTTTTTCTTCAATGGAGGCACCACTACGCCTCTCACAGTATATCAGGACTCGGGCGAAGCCTCCGCTCATCCGCACCCTGTAGTAGCGGATGCAAACGGCCGTTGGCCTGACGTGTTTATACCTTATACACTGTCGTTTGATGTGCAGGTGAAATCTGCGGACGACGTGCAGTTGACTTACTCTCTGGAGATCCCTAACCCCGATCCAATCGAGCTGAGTGTTACGATTCCAGCAGAGTCTCAGGTTGGGACTGGTATGATCCATGCTGAGATGCTAAATACCACCAAAGCTGGATATGTTAGGTTGAATGGACGGACTATCGGTAACGCCTCTTCGAGTGGCACAGAGCGCGCTAACGCTGATACCTCAGCGTTATTCTCGTATCTATGGAATAATCTGATCGATGGAATAGCTGCAGTATCTGGTGGGCGCGGAGGCAGCGCCGCCTCGGACTTTGCAGCTAATAAGACTATCGTACTCCCAAATTGGCAAGGAACTGTGCCTCTTGGCCTTGATGATATGGGAGCGGCTGCGGGTGGTTTTCTTGCTCTAGGCTTTGATGTTGGAAATGCTACGACAGCTGGCTCTCGCACAGGTATTAATGGAATAACCCTTATCAGCGATAACCTACCAGCACATAGTCACTCTGGGACAACTGCAGCAGAGAGTGCACATACTCACGGTGTCTCTGGGACGACTGCAAGTGCCAGCAATGATCATACACACTCCGGAACGACTGCCTCTAATGGAGCGCATATACACGGGGTAACTGATCCTGGTCACACGCATACTCATAGTGCTGTAACAAGCGTTGGAGGTATTTTGGATGGCAGTGGTGGTGTAGGCCTAGCTTCCGCTACTATCAACTCGGCGGTGACTGGAATCAGTATCAACTCTGATGGCGCTCATACGCACACTTTTACATCTGGGGGTCAGTCAGCGAGTCATACCCATACCCTCTCTTTTACGAGCGACGCTGGCAGCGCCCATTCACACACCTTTACAACCGATACAGTTGGGTCTTCGACTGCATTCAACAATCTACCACGATCAGTACTTGTGACCTGGTTTATAAAGCTCTAGGGGTTAGCAATGAATAGCCTTCCAGCCGCTTCAATCTACGGTACTTGGTCCGAGAACGTCGAGATCTGGGCTGTCGATGATGACACCCTTGCTGATCTATCGAGTGTAACTGAGATCACACTTAAATTGCTCGATCCAACGACAAAGTTCGTCGAACTTACTCTTACCTTGTCCGACGGCGACATTATTGTGCCTTCGACAGGAATTATACAGTGGCGCGCCGAACAAATCGCTATGGGGACTCTTTCTGCTAAACTATATGAGGTTCTTCTCATACTCGAAGATGCAGACGATACAGTTCCCATCTATCTTGGGTCAATCTCAATAGTGGAGTAGTGTCATGAGCGGTCGAATGCTTCTGATCGCTTTCATGCTGGTGCTGTTGACAGCGGTAGCCGAGGGAGCACTACGGAAGAGGCCGGCAGTAAACGAGGGCCCAGATCTTCCTTATCCCTGCGTGTTGGTTCGGTGGTATGCTTCTACGTATACTGTTGAACAGTTAGAGATTATGGGAAAGGCTAATGGTGTAGTTCTATCTAAGAAACAGAGAAGGCAAGTGAGGGAGTGTATAAGAAATGGACTGCTCGTGGTGCCTCAGGTCTCGACCTGGAGTTGACATGCAACCGGAGATATGGGTGCTGATGTTTTGGTCTGTCTGGATAGCTCCATTCGAGGCCGGACAGTACCAGACTTATCAGCGGTGTATTGCTGGGGCGTCGCATCAACTACCAATCGCCGAGAAAGAACTAAAAACAACACTTAGATGGAATTGTAAGAGGAAATAGTGATATGGCTGCTCCAACTTATCGCTCTATGTGGCCGGTCTACGCTAAGCAGTGGGATCGCATGGTTGTCAAGCCTGAGAAGGCCGGGGCTGTCGCGGCTATTGCCAAGCGTATAATGACCAACAAGGCGCGCTATCAGAATATCGAGAAATCAACTGGTGTGCCCTGGTTTATGATAGCAGTGCTGCATGAACGCGAGAGCAGTCAGAACTGGAATACACAACTAGCGCAAGGCGACCCGCTGAACGCTGTGTCGACTCATGTTCCGAAGGGACGTGGGCCATTTAGAACCTTCGAAGAGAGCGCGCACGACGCGCTGGTGAACCTTAAGAGCTATAATAAGGTGGTAGACTGGCGGCTGGAGAAAATACTTTATTATTGTGAAAACTACAATGGTTGGGGATACTGGCAGTATCACAGTGACGTTCCATCGCCATATATCTGGAGTATGTCAGCGACATATTTGCCCGGCAAATATGTCGCTGATGGGCGTTTTGATGGTACTGCGATAGACTCACAGGTCGGCTGCGCCGTTTTGATCTCGGCACTAGTTGACTTCGATAAGAGTATCAGGCTGGTGCGAGAGACTGAGGGGCCGGAGGAGCCTGCGCTTCCTGAAGATCCGGTTGAAAAAATGCTCGCCGAGATCAACGATGCTGTTAGAGTGATCGTGAAGAAGTATGTGAAGGAAAACTGAACAACAGGAGGATAAAATGCCTTTCAACAACGAACAACTGAAGAGTATGGTGCGTTGGTTCATGACTACGGTCGGGGGAGCCTTCGCTGGATGGTTCGCGGCGAAAGGGTTTTTGTCGGCAGATCAGATCATGTCTATACTGACCAGTGAAACAGTGATAGGTGTTGCTGTTTCAGTAATCGGTCTCGTATGGAGCATGTTCTCCAGGAGTAAGGTTGGCATTCTGACTGCGGCAGCGAGCATACCAGAGGTGCAGAAGATCGAGATAGCACCTATGGGAAGGTCAATAGAGGCTGTTAAGGAAACGGAACGTCTAGCGACGGCTACGCCTCCGTTAGTACAAGTAAGGATACCGTAATGTCTTGGATAGCGCTGATCTCCACTATTCTGAGTATTGTCCGGTGGCTGATTGAGACCGGACAAAAGAATCAGTGGATCGCCGAGGGCGAAGACCGCGAGATAGCTAAAAATCTCGCGGCAACAATGGAGTTGACTCGTGCCGGGAAGATCATTCTGGAGAATCTTACTCAGCTTAGCGATAGCGAGCTTGATGAGTTCCTGCGGTCTCTTGAGCGACAACAGACCGCGAGTGACAAATAGCTTCTGCGACGCCTATCAGCAGGTCATCGTTGATCCTGGAGACGGCAAGGTCGTGGCGGCGCGGAAAGTGAAAGAGCGTCTCGCTGCTAATGAGACGCTCTATCAGTGCAGGTGCATCAACGCTGAGTTACAGATCTGTCAGAAACTAAAGGGGTAAAAAGCTGTGGTACGCGTCAACGGTCCTGGACAACTCACGTGGGCTAATATCATTATCACAGTGGGGTTTGTCCTCACCTTGGTCGCCACTATGGGTATCGCTGGCTGGACGCTGTTTCAAACACAGTTTGCGGCGCAAGACAGACTTATTCAAGAGATTCGGAGCAGTAGCGAGCGGATGATTGGAAACTTGCGCCGCGATATGCAGAAGGATGACACTGATATCAAGTCGGAGATTCTTATTCTCCGGAAAGGAACAATCGAGAGATCAGAGTTTGATCAGCTCACTCTGGCTACGCGAGACCGATTAGATAAGCTCGACAAACAGCTCCAGCTTTTGGAGTCAACTCGGCCTACGACTGGAGAGTTGCAATCAACGTCGAGGGCGCTCGATAGTCAAGTCAACCGTGTCGAGGAGCGGCTCCGATCGCTCGAAGCCTACGTTCGTGGTGATCCGAGACCGAGAGTCCCAGACTCAACAAGATGAGGTGAACTATGCGTGCAATACTACTATTGCTGCTTTTGGTCTGGCCGTCGGCGGCTCTGACTCAGCCGCCGGATCGACCGTACAGAGGAAAGTTGACAGTTCAGCAACTCGATCCGGTACGGCTTGCCGCGGTCTGTCAGAGGCAGGTTGGGCTCTTTCAGGTTCTGGCGGGGTGCGCTATCGTTGGTCGTGGGTGGTGCAGGGTCTATCTTCATAGTCTGCAAGATACCAACGCTCTCCGCCACGAGATTGCTCACTGTAACGGCTGGCGTCACCCCTGACCACTGAGACGTTCTTCTCTAGAGGTTGGCTTGTAGCCCTGAAAGCCCCCTCCTTGAATGCTAATTTCGAGCATTCTTGACTTGACCATAATGTCAAGAACCCGCATAATTGAGTGGGCCGGCACGCGCTCGCGCAAGAAGTGGACTATACGATGCTCTGCAATAGGCTTCTTCTCCTTGCTGTAGATCAACCACACAAAGTTCCATGCCTCCTCCATCGCGGACGAGTCTCCACCGCTTATCATAGACTTGAAGATATCAGGCATGTATCGCTCGGCCTCGACAAGCCAGTTCAGAGCCTCGCTGTAGTGCTCGATACCAATAACTTTGTCATTCGATCTGGACATACTTGAAATCATACACAGCTTGAGTAGATGCGCAACCCGACGAGAGTTATAAAACTGTAGCTTCTGATGAGTTGGTTCTGGTGGACAGCCCGCGTTAATCCAGGCCTTTATGGCGGTGGCTGCAGGGGTGGTGAAGGACATCTGTCCATACTCAAGTGCAATCGTTTTAAGATCGTGAAGGAGATCGTTGCGTAGTCGTCCGATGAGGGCGGTGGCGCTGTCGTCAAGGAAGGGATCTTTACGAACTCTATCACCTGAATAAATAAGAATAGTTCTCGAGATAAATCCCTGATCCCAAGCCCCCGGAGGCATAACTTCATTAAGGTACGAAGGAGTACACGCTCCAAGAAGGTTAATCTGCGGGTTGAGAATTTTGATCCTGAGATCTTTCCCGCGTCGTTTCTGGTCCACCGTAAAGCCATCATAGATATCCGTTAGGTTGTTCATGAGCGCGGTCTCCCACGCCGGGATCAGCACACCAAGCTCACGAGATATAACTACAAGAGAGTTGAACTCGACATAGGGTGTCGAGGCATCTAGAAGGGCGAGTCGTCGAGTTGATTCGTTCAGGGCGTCAATTAGACTCGCCGCGGTCATATCAGAGGGACCGACTTTGAGGTCTGGAATTTCACGGAGCATTGCCTCGCCGAGATGAATGGCTTGTCCTTTGCCTATTCCCGGTGGTCCGACTAGAAGTATGAAAAGGCCCGGATGCAGGGACGAGCCCATAGTCCGAACCCAGATCTTCCGTTCCATTACGGCTGCTAAAAAGAAGATCGCGACCCACTTACGGAATAGCGGTGGTGAGGGTAGAATTTCCGTGTACTCTTGGTATGCGTCTATCCAGCTGCCGAGTCGCCTAGTTGGTATGGTGGCGGCGCTCATCTGGCCATTTCGAGAGTCCGGCGGGATTATCCTTTGCAGCTTTGCCCCAATTCCATCCGACTTGGACTTCTAGCGGTACGATCTCATTCTCCCTCTCCTCTGGGTATTGAACTAGAATTGAGTCGTGGCCCTGTAACAGTATTTGAACAAGGTTTAGGCGCCATAGCGCCATCATAGCGTTGTTCATCTCGTCCGCGGTCATTGACTGGCCCATGTGCGCCACGGCCTGTTTAAGAGTATCTCGTTCGTCGCGCTTTCCAAAGAACCAGCGTTTGCGCCCGAAGGGTGTTACGAGGTTGCCAGTCTCGATTAGCTGCGTCCTGATCCACTCATGGAGTCTGTGGATAGCCGGAAAAGTGCTGAAGTAAAGAGCCTGAAAATCTTTGATAGTGGCTTGGTCGATTTTGGTGTGCTTTGACATTTCATAGGGGCTCCCCAGGTAATTCGTGCCGTGGCCAAGCACTTTACACATATGCCGGAGTCCGTAGTGCCGGTAGTAGGGCTGCTCGGCGATCCGCCGATCCTCACTGAGTGAGTTAGTCCAGGGCAGCTCGGGTCTCGACATTTTAGCGACCGTAGTGTGGAGATCACCTGACTCACAGGCATCCAGGTATTTTCCGTCTCTGAACGCATTCCAGCACAAAGCCCCTATATTGCGGCTGTCAGCCTGTTCAAGATCGACGTTAGCGAACTTCATGCCTCTGTCGGCGATGACAACTCGTCTGAGTCTTTCCTCAACGTTCTGTAGATTTCCACCAGTTCCGAAATCGCTGATGCTAGAAGAAAATCTACCCGTTGTAGTTCCGGCAATGTTATACGAAGTTCTGAGTCTCCCGTCGAAGTCAATCTTCGTCTCAAGGACTCCAATTTTCTTTCCGAAGTCCCTAAGAGATAGAATATGCGAGATGATTGGCTGGGCGATAAAGTGTATTTGAAGTCTTTCAAGTGCATCACGGTTGACTGTTCTGGCCATTTCTCCTCTTTCATTTCTCTTGCGAATTTCTGGAAGCTTGAGAATATCATATAATAGAACAGCGACAAGGGCGTTAGATCTCCATGCTTTAGTCTTTCCCTTATCACTGAAACCGTCGTATCCAATTCCGTCTCTAACGATACGATAGAGATTCCGTTCGAGTCGTTCAGTGTCAGTCTTATAGTTTTCGATAGCTCGTTTTCGTTCTTGCTCATCGACAAGAACTCCTCTGAGGTTCATTTCCAGCACCGGGGCCTGGAGGGCTCGCGAAAGAGAATAGGTGTTGGAGGTGAGATTGTCTAGTTGGGGGAGGATGTGTTCGAGGACTTCGAGCGTCACACAGCAGTCTAGACCATTGTAAACCCATAATCGTTCAGTCTCTGACGACGGTTGCCCCGGCTTGAGAGTGTCGGTGCGGGTGACCTTCATCGCCGCACCTGAAAGTGCTCGTTGAAGAATGTGCCCTTCGAGGGCGCCGCGACAAAGGCATCGAAGAGTTCTCGGGTGCCCGCGTAGCTGTAGGTGCCGCGGGCGAGGAATTCCACTGTGATAACGCCGTCAGAGCGCCAACCGATCGAGCGGATAGCGCTGGACGAGACCGGGATAGTGATATCCTCGAGTTCTTCCTCGCCCTCTTTCAGAGATTCCTTTAGGAGTCCAACGGCAAGAAGCTTGGCAAGTTCGCGTGCGGCCATTAGGGCCTCCTACATTCCATACCAAGCCAGCATCAGGGCTCGGTGCTGTTCATAAGGCACTCCCCAGGCCGCGTGACGCATAGACGCCTGGGTATAGCAGTAGGCATACCATGCAGGATTAACAAAGGCTACCCACCAGAACATCACGACCTCCTATAGACGAGATCACACTGAGCCTCGCTGCTCCACTGACGCAGTTTATTGAGGGTGCGCCAATCGTCCTCACACTGGCGAGTCCATTGAGCCTCACAGTGAACCATGCGATCCATAGTTCGATTGATTGCCTCCTCTAGAAAGGGGCAGTAGTGGGGCGTGATGAGTTCGACGGAGAGTATCGCGGCGCAAAGCATCTCAATCCTCCTTTTTTATGGTGCCCTTGTGCTTGAGTCGGATGCCGAGTTTCCAGGCGCTCTCACTGGTGTAAACCGAACCCAGATAAGCAAGAGCCTTCGGGGACTCGGGCTGGAGCGCGTGATGCAGTAGCATGGTATCATGGGCTGCATTACGCACTGGAATACCATAACCCTTCCACAGTCGGGACATATCGAATATACCGTTCTGGAACACCTTCTCTACAGGAGAGTCGAGCACCCTTCTGACCCAGGCCCAGGCGGCCATTTCGGACTCTATCGAGCCCCAGTAGTTGCCGCCCGGTTTGCGGAGATCTTCGAACGGCAGCACAAGGGCTAGGTCCGTCGCGGGCGCGAAGCCTATACAGGTTATTCTTTCTCCCCGAGTCTCGATGTCGACTGCCAAGAGTCTTGCCCGTGAAATAAACCTTTCGGCGAACCACTCAAGTTCTGAGAGAAGGGGCTCGGTGTAGATGACTCGTTTTGGTCTGCGGATCTCGGGATACTCGGACTCTCGACGGGCTTTCTGGAGATCGAGGATAGTGACGTGTCGGTGATCGTAGCCTCCTTGGAGGATGTAGGAGGGGTGGAAGGTGGGGAGGCATTTTTTTCCTGCCAGAACGGGGGAACTCGCGATTGCCCCACGAAGTTTCGATATTCTACCGTCACGTAGTATTGCCCAGGCGGCAGTTCCCCCGAGACAGATAATGACATTTGGATCAGCTTTAGTAAGTTCTGCGTAAAGTCTGTCGAGTTCAGGGAGAAATTCATCGCGGATGTACTTGCCAGATGATAGCGGCGGGAGCGCATGACGGACCTCTCTACGGGTTGCACATAGATTTTCGATCTTGTTCGACGGCCTTGGCCGCAGATTGAAACAGTTCGTGAGGAAGCAGTCGGCGCGGACTATTCCGGCCTCCTTGAGCATGGAGTTGAGTTGCCAACCGGCGGGGCCGACGAAGGGCATACGCTCGCGCTCTTCGTGCTCGCCCCAGGCTTCACCCACCAGTGCGATCTTGTACTGCATTCTCTGCCTTTTTGAGTCGGCGCGCGCGATCGAGAGCCTCGCGTGCTAGCTTTGCAAATCCTTCGTCTCTTTCAATGCCAAGGACATACTTCGCACCAAGAGACTCAGCCGCTCGCAATGCACTTCCACTACCACAGGTAGGGTCGAGCATAACTGTATTCTCGTCAACGAGCATACCGAAAAAGTGGCGAAGCATGGGCTCTGGTTTCTCAGACATGTGCCGATCTCTGACAGTTGGCGCGTGGTAAGCGTTTGCAACCGCTCTAACAATCTTACGGTCTCCTCTCGATCCAAAGAGACATGTCTCGTAGATTTGTCTTGGGCCTCGTTCAGGGTCGGGGAGTATACCTGCTCCATCGCTTTTCATCCATATTAGGGGTTGAGGATTTATATCCCAGCCTATAAGTTCGAGGGCGCGACAAGTCAATTCGTAGAGTCGATCATCGGCCTTTCTCATAGCAAACCAGAACATCAGGTGACAAGAGGGCGCCGCGATACGCTTCGTAGCGACCTCAAGGGCTAGTACAAGCTTTGCCCAAGTCTCACTAGTGTCAGCGTAGCCTCCGTGGGCGGCAGCCCCGCCCTGATTGAAATCATCAGCCCCAATACCATACGGAAAGTCACAGTGGATAAAGTTGAACCGTCGATCTATGTCTGTGTGGACCCATTCTGTGAAATCGCCCACAATGATATCTTCAGGGGGACGCTCTTGTTTCGGGGTCTGAAATGTCTCGTGAAGTTTACTAATACTCTCCTGATCGCGGCGCAGGCGCGCCCTCTCGGTTATACCGGCGGCAGTAGAGAGCTTAGGGGCGTCGATAACGAGTTTGTTGCCGCGTTCGATCTCCTCGGCTATTTGAAGCATTCGGCCAGCGTGCTGCGGAGATAATCCAATGGCCGCGGCAGTGTCGTTCTGGGTCCAGTCTGGAGTCTCCACGGCACGGATCTGATGGTACTCAGAGATTGCCTGGACCTGATCCTGCCATGAAATATCCTGGCGCTTGATATTCTCTTCGAGTTCGATCGCGCGAAGTTTTGCGGGCTCGGCCTCATCAACATACTGGATTGGAATGTGACTCCATCCGAGTTCAGTGCACGCCATATAACGGCGCTCGCCTGCGACCAGTTCAAGCTCTCGCGTGACGACTATAGGGTGAATGAGACCCAGCCGTCGGATAGAGTCGGCAAGAACGTTGATATCTTCGAGAGCGCGCCGCTGGCGCTTGTCCCGCCTGACCGTGATGTCGTCAAGCGGGACCATGTGGAACTTCCCAGAAGTCATCTTGTGAGGGCCTCTTCAACAGCGTTGTGAGCTTCGATACTCTGCTCTTCGGTAAGACTAGATTTACGCTCTTCTTCCGCCATGTCGAGAATGATCTTCGCAGCGACCTGGAGCTTGCCTCGCTGCGTATCGAGCCTAGATCTGTTTTCTGCTACTTGAACCCGCAGGAGTTCGCAGTCAGCGTTAAGAATAGAGTTTGCTGACTCGAAGGTTATGAGACGCCCTTTGAGTTCCTGAATTTCGGTCTTGAGTGAGTTGACCTCCATCTCGTACTTGGCCTTCGAGTCTCGCAGTTCGTTCTCGATCTCCTCCCACTGTGCTGCCGCGAGGGCGGCACGTTCGGAGCGGGAAGAGGGGCGAGCAACGGCCTGCTGTGGGGTTGAGAGAAAGCGCGGCGGTGCGTCGTCTGTTGGCATGATAAGGGGCTCCTTTCTGCCATTCTTACGTTTGCCGTAGATATCTAGGATACTCATGTAACCTCCATAGGTACGATACCGAAATGGTATTGTACGGACCTTAGACTATTGTCTCGTCGATCCACTATCCACTTGCCGCCGCCATTCTCCACACCACATACTCTTGTTGACCAGCGGAAAGTAGCTAGTTATACTGTTCCCCTCGGCCTTGGTAATGGTCGGAGGGTATCTATTGCAGGAAACCGTGCTCTCGTTGTTTGGTCGAGAGTAATAACAATCTTCACAAGATCTTGCCATATCAGTCTCCTAGAGTGGCCGGGGGGTCTTCGGGTGCGGCGAGACCCCCCGGCCCCGAACACGCCTGAGGAGTCAGAGGACTCAGACGTGCGCAGTTGAATCTAATCGGTGGAACTCTCGCTTTCCGTCCTGCGAGAGTTCGTGACGGAGCTTTACCAGCACCTGTTTGCCGGGCGCCTCGGCAACGATTTCACGAAGGCTCTTCGAGCCCTCCTCGATGCCAAGGTGTTCGACAAGCAGATCCTTGAGACGCCATACAGCAGCTTCGGTAATGTAGAAATCAGCAGAGATGAGCTTGCCGACAATCTGCTGCTCCGCGGCCTGTTCTGCATCAACATCTTGCATTGGAGACAAGATCTTGAACTTGAACTGCAGAAAATCTGTCTGTTTCTGACTGGACTTTCCTGGGGTCGGAGGCCCGTCCACGAGACAGTGATAAGTACCCACTGGATACGCGGGCGGCGCCTTGATATCTGACGCAGGCTTGTTTAGGATGTCTTCGAAGCTTGCCATGTAAACCTCCTAGTTTTATGGCGTTGCGTTAAGTTACTCGCTTGCAGTTTCTACGTTGCCAACGGCCTTCTCAATTTTAGAATAGGCATCGTTAAGGAGGTCGACAGCGCCCTCCATCCATGAGCCCTTTTCACCCTGCCGCATTCCTTCTGGGAGATTTTCGAAGGCCTCCCGCTCGTCGTTGGCGACCTCGTCAACCAGACTAAGGGCCCGGCACAGACAGTCTACAGCCTCTCTTAGTTTCTTACGTCGCTCGTCGTTCATCTCTGACTCCTATGACCGTACTGTCTCAAAGAACGTTGCCAGTCCGGTCTCTATTGGCAACGTAGGTAACATCTTGAAGCTGGCCGGGTTCGCGAGGTCGATCATGGCTGTCGCCGCCGTCTGTATTTGGCGCTTGCCGCCCGGACCCGTCTGCGCGAGTGCGACTGAGTTGAAATAGGTAGGTATTTGCGGAGAAAGAGCGGAGCCCACAGCAGTCGGGTAGCCTTTTTTCGTTCCATCTGGATTGTCAACATAGCGGACATGACTGATAACAATAACATTAGTTCTGAATGTTTCAGAGGTGAGGAGGGCAAGTACGTTCTCAACAGCATCCTGAGCATCTTTGTATACCGCACGGACATCATACTTACCATCCTTCGAGCGTGGAACCAAAGGCTCTCTAAACCTGAACGCCGCGTCAGACATAAAGGTTAGGGAGTCGATGACGAGGACACAGTCTTTACCCCAGTTAGCCGGGATACCAAGATCCACTGTGTCGTATTTCCAGCGGTCGAGCATCTTGATCCCGTCTATAAAGGCCGTGGCCGTCCCATCGACCACAGTACCGACGGGGGTGGCCTTTAGTTTGTCGCGGAGTGTACGAAACTCGACGTTCTCTAGCGCCGCCGGAGACTCCCGCTTGATGACCTGCGCAAGGGCGTCCAGGCCGTTGTCAAAATCAAGAATCCGAAGCTTGTATTTTTTAACTAGTGATGCAAGCGACCCGGTCTTCCCAGATTTTGAATCTCCTATTAAGAGTAGCTTTGTGTAATCAGAGGATTGGTGCTGACTCAGAGTTGCCATTATCTTCTCCTCGAAGAAGTATCTATCCACTCTGCGTGGTGCTGGTATTACTGGCTCCCTGGAATTTTTTGGATAGTGATATTGACTAGATCACCAACCTGTGCCAGTGGCCGTTCGTCCCCAACTTGGAAAGATATGTCGCCGACCTGAAGATACCATTGCTCTGGGTCTCGCTCAATCTTGATCTCGTCATCGACCTTGCGCATAGAGCGCACGAGACTTCGTGGAAACACCCGAGTCACAATTCCCTCAAACGAGATTTTCCACATCGGGGCCTCTTGGTATGAGGGGGTTCCACTCGCGGCGCTCGAAGCTGCTCTCAAGAAACTTGTGTCGGACAAGAGGGCTCTTCGAGCATATCCCCCTGAACACACAGCCACCATACTTGTGGCAGGATTTGTCGTTCTGTGGCCAGTAGCCAGACTCGGCATACATCTCGGCCTGGCGAAGATAAATCTTTAGATCCTTCATCCACTCGTCCACCTGGTCGGAAGTCTTGAACACGAACGAGCGTACAAAACGGCTAAAACCAACTGCGATCTGTGCGGCGTCCACTATGACCCCCTTAACAGGGGTATGGAATGCGACCTGGGAGGCCACTGTGTAGAAAGACATCTGGTTGTCGGGGTTGTACTGATCGAAGTAGTAAGAGCCGAGGGTGCTCGTTGTGGTCTTGCGGTCCATAACGAAGGGTTGGTCTTGGAAATCCACTACGCGGTCGAGATAGCCACAAAGGGTATAGGGGATGCTGAGATTGAAGTTGAACCCGATCTCGAACTGGAAATGCAGTTCGGTCATAGGACGACCAGAGTTAGAACTTATACGAGTCTTGGCAGGGTCGTCCTTGAACTTGTCGAGATACCAGATGATAGTGCGGATAAGAAACTCGCGGCACTTGAGAGATGTTTTGTCCTCTGAGGACAGATCTTTACTCGCCCGCCAAGGCTTGCCGTCGCGCCATGTACGCTCAAGAACGTGTCTGACTGTGTGATTCAGAGATATGTCGTGATCCCGTCCTGTAAAGCGATAGCGCTCATAGATTTCGAGGGCCTCGTGATAGAGGATGCCAAATTCGAGGTGGACAGATTCGCCCCGCGAGGTCCAGCCCTCGAGCATATGGTACTGGTACTTGCGGGGGCATTCTTTCAGCCAGCCCAGGGATGTGGAGTCCCAGGCGTACTGAACTCGCGTCCCGTCAATGAAAGGTGAGGGCATTCTCTGACTCCTTCTGTAGACTACTGGACCGGCTTCAGGTTAGCTTTCTCGCATCGCCATTGAAGACGGCTGTAAAGCAGATGCCAGTGTCCATACTGCATTATCACAGCTTGTTCGCACTTTTCGCGCGTTTGGTACTCTCCTCCTAGAAACGTATCGGACTCACCACTAGCGTTAGTAATGGTGAAGATCAGGAGCCAGGTTTCGATACCTGGGACGTTCATTGCGCCTCTACACCTCGCCCGCAGCGCGGACAGTAGCCAAACCACCTGAGACTGCCGTCACTGAATGGGCAATCCTTATATTCAAGCTTGGGCGGGCCGAAGAGCCAGCACAGCCAGCGCGGACAAGCATCCTGCAGGAGCCTCTCAGGTGTCCATTTGCTCATTATCCGAGCCCTAGATCCTTCAGCAGATCGTTGGTCTTTGGAGTTTTCTTTGGGCGCGCTGCGACCGGGGCCTTGACTCCCAGTTCGTATTGGGCCTGCGCCTCGCGCATACGAGCGATGATCTTAGCGATATCTTGATCGGTGAGTAATAGGGGATCGCGGTCGAACAGTTCGGAGAGGTCGCTCATTGCTGTGTCTCCAGTTCAACATCGAGGTCGCCGACGAGCGGAAGCTTCTGCGCGGCGTCCTCCTCGATCTTGCGGATGTGCGCGCGGACTATGTCACGGATGATCTTGGCAGCGCCGATGCGCGTCGAATAGAGTGCCTGTAGTTTGATGTAGTCCCCTGCGTAGAGATTGAGTGTGTGCTTGCTGATAGCTCGATCTTCACGGCGTCTCATTGGTCGGCCTTTTCTTTACTAACCACAGTTTCATTGGGTCAAAAGGAGATAAGCAAACACTGATCTGGTCGAGGTCCGGGTCTTTAGCCTCTTTTCGTGCCGTGTAGAGTCGGGTTCTCGCCCCCTCGGCATCAGAACACACTACTTCGATGCCGAAGGGGCTAGAGAGCGCCCGATACCAGTAATTAAGGAGTGGTTCCTTAACTAACATGGGTGCTCCATACTCACGCTACAATACACTAAGGAAAAAGGGGGGAGCATTTTCGCTCCCCCAGTTTGTCGAGAGGGTGGGGGAAGGTGTCACGCTTCTTAGCCCTCTCGATGGTGGTTACTGCGCGGCTTGGGCACCAGCACCATCCAAAAGCTCATTTACTGAAGCCATCGCCTCCTTCGCGGCCTCCTTCTCGGCTTCGACCTGCTTGCGAGCGGTCTGGATGATCTTGCCGTCGTCGCCCTGCGAGTCGAGCAAGGCCTTCGCCGCCTGAGAAATGCGGCTTGCCGGCCACTCGTCCTGGTCGAGACCCTTGGTCTTGATCGCGGTGCGGACCATCTCGCGAGCAATGTTCATTGCGAGAGTCATGACCGGATCGCCTCGGAATCCACCGCCACCAGTGCGCACACCGAACTGGTAGTCGTTGGCGTAGTCGTCCAGCTGTTGCTGAAGGGTTTCAAGTGGCACCCCGGCCTCTTGGCCCTCGGCAACCTTCTTGGCGAAGTTGTTGCGAAGGTTCTCGTGAAGGGTCTGGTTCAGGGCGCCGGCTTCGCCGTCGTTCAACTGGTGACCGGCCGCGTAGCGGATGGGCACCCGAAACACCTGCCCCTGAATAGTGATTTGATCGTAGCCTCCATTCGCCATTGTTACCTCCTGGGTTTGGCGTCGAGTGGTACCGATACGGTGTTTCGTATGGTTCGGGCATTGTTGCACAACCGGACTAGGTTGTCAATCAAAATCGACACAGTTCTCACATTTATTTGTCAGCGCAGGAACATGACCAAGCCTATGACACAAATAGCCAGCACAACGGCTATCCAGACGCCCATCAGGATAAAGTCGAACTCGAGTCGCGGGGGTAGGCCGAGCAGCATCACTCTATCTCCTCTATAGTCATATCATCTATCGAGCGCGGCTCGATGTAGAGAACAGCCTCCTCGGGCCCGCCCTTCGGCGGCACGCGCAGGATGAGCTTGTCGTAGGGTGAGCGGTTCCACAGGTGATGATCGGTCGGGTAGGTCCGTTTGTTGTCCTCTCGGTTAAGCTTCCTGAAGTAGTTGAAGCGGGAGCGCAGCACGATTGCTGCGCCCCTATTCGCACAGGATATTCGCACGCCCTTAGGAGAGTTAAGGGCGCGCTCGAATGCCTCGGCAATGTCATCGAAGGCGAGGGGAGATTTGTTATAACTCATACTGTGTCCTTTGTGAGTTCGTCCAGCCGGACGAAGAACAACGACTCCTTCGCCCGCGTCTCGATTACATAGCGGACGTTAAGTTCTTGCTCAAGTGCCTCCCCCTCCTTGGACCAGGGCGAAGGTATTCGATGGGGGTCCAAGTGATATACAGTCTGCCACTCAAGCCCTTTTGCCTTATGTCCTGATAGAAGCTGGATGGGTCCTTTGCTCGAAAAGAGGCGCTCGCAGTATGCAATAGCTGCTCCGAGAGTGGGTCCGAAGTCTGCGAAAACGCGTAAACACTCAGCCTTATCCGCGACTGTTCCTGCGTTGCGAGCTTTGCGAAGCTTGTCCGCTTCCCAGAGATTGATGGCTTCATGAACTTTCTCCTGTGAGAGCTGCATATCGTCACTTAGCTTCTTAAGAGCGCGTACAAGCTGAGGCCCAAGGTCAGTCCCGATAAGATGCACGCCACGCCCAGCTCTGAGCAGTGCAAGAGCGCAACTAAGTAGAGGAGCATTATTACGACAGATAATAGCACTATTGTCTGGAACATCCTTGGCGCTCCATTCAGATAGAATTGTGACCTGGCCTTCTTTGGCCCACTTGGGCCAGCGCATATGTGGCACTCGACCGTGGGCGTTCTTGACAACTGTGATTGGACAGCGGAACGAGACGCTCAGCGTCATCTCGTGCATTGAAAAGCGGTCTCGAAGATAGCTCATCGACCTCGTGTCGGCGCCACGGAAAGCGTAGATGCTTTGCCAGGGATCGCCGACCGCTATGAGATGGGTGTGCGGCCCCACAAGCTTGTCGACCATAGCGTGGTTCAGTGGACTGAGATCTTGGGCCTCGTCTACCATCACCCGAGCGTGCTGTGGGAAGGAGCCCCCGAAGAGGGTTGGCATGTAGATCTGATCGTCGAAGTCGATCAACCCGCCGTAGGACTGTCTGATGCCCGCGACGAGTACAGAGTTGACCATCTGGCAGAACCAGTCATCAGGCTCCTCTTCGAGAGAGCCGAAAAACTCGCTCGCGGTGAGGACCGATTTACCCTGGCCGGTGCCGGAGGGCACATAGCCCGAGAGCTTCGCCCGCGAGACCGTCTTGATGAGGTCTCCCATAGCGTCATAGGCCTCCTGACGCAGGCGCCGCGGAAGGTTGTCGATCTCGTTCTTGACAAGATTGTAGTTCTTCTTGGTATCGAGCACGAGGCGCTTGCCCGTGGCCGCGGCCCAAACCCTGTGCCCAACTGAGTTCATAGTGGCACAGCGGACGTGACCAGGAAGCACCCTGGTCATTTCATCTGCGATGCGCTTGTTGAACGCGACCGACAGAGTCGGCTCGACTGGTAGGTACTTGCACAGGAACCTCAGCGTAGAGGTCTTGGCCGCGCCCGCGAGAGCGTTTATAAGGATGTTAGCTGCGGAAGATCGGTCTCGAGCGAAGTCGATGATAGCAGTTTGCTCTTCGGTGGCCTCGAGGACTCGGCCATCAGTTTCAAGAGTGTACATTGGCGGGCTCCACTATCTTGAATGATCGCCCTTTACCGTGCGTCCTGGCGATTGAGCCATCAGAGAACGTGTACTCGAACAATAGCTCGTTAAAGCTTCGCTTGATTATTACCTTTTCATCGACGTAGCGTCGAGCGAGGTTGGAGGCTGAGAGGTGAAGGTGTGGTGGCTGACGCGCTGCCCACTTGAGTGCGAACTGTTGTGCAAGAGTCATTACTTTGACTCCTCTAGAAAGAAGGCGTGAACGCGGCGCAGGCGAATCTTTATGAACTGTCCAGCCCGCAGTACAAAGACGTACTTAGGAGCGCGGGTTCGGCGCACTCGCCGCTTTCGCTTGAGGGTCATTTACGGTCTCCCGAGTTTTGCTCTCGAACGGCCGCGAGAGCGTCGGCAATCTCGTCGTCTGTGATACCCAGGGCGCTAAGCAGTGATACTGCGCGCCGCGCTGGTTGAGAGCGGGCCTTTGCCCACTCTACATCGATCTTGATACGAGTGTCGTAGAGTAAGTTCGAGGCCTCGCCCAGGGCTTTATCCAGGGCGAGGGTGTCGGGGCTGTATTCGAGCCCCGCCACGAACGACTTGAAGCGGTCGAAAGAGTCTTTGACGCTCACGTTGGCCAGTCCTCTAAAAACTTTTTGGCGAATTCGTCTGTGATCGCGGTGTTACCGGAGAGCGACCGCACCTCGACCGGCTTCTTGAGAATGCGCGCCATCTTGAGTGCTCGGAGCATCCCCTTGGACCAGCCGCGGTCGACGTAGAAGGCGACTAAATCGCTCGCGTGCATCCACTCGTATCCTGCCTGGATACCCTGATCGCGCTCTTTATCTATAGTGTCGTCGAGGATACCGGGCTGAGTGTAGATAAGGTGCGAAGCAATTGGAGCTTCGCCGTGGTCGAGGCTATCACGCATAGCGTGGCGTGCGTAGAGCACGTTGCCTGCAATGTCGCCTGCGAAGGGCGACTCAATTACGACTCGCCTCATTGAAACTCTCCATTAGCCCCTTTGATACTCTCTGTCATGAGCGGCTCTCCCAGCTTTTGCCACATTGGCAGCAAACCCAAGTGCCTAAATCGGGCGGCTGCTCCACCACAAACACCCACCAATGTCCAAACCACCAGCAACGTAGGTTCATTCTCATTTTATTGAGTGCCCCCTTTGCTGGTCGAGATTACGCGGATGATAGTGTCTGACCAGCTCTCATCTTCGAGGCGACGGTCGAGGAGCTGCTCGAATGTCTCATCAGCGAGGCTCAGCCTCCACCAATTGGGAGGTACTCGCTTCGCGGTTTGTTTGAAGCTTTGATCGGCCGCGGAGCGAATAGCGTCCATGGCCTCGTTAGAGATGAGAATAGTTTTCATTGGGAGACCTCACTTATCCTCTCGCGCTCGATGTTAGTGATGCCGTAGCCGTCGTCCCACTGAACACGGACCTCCCACGGAGCGGTGTATTCACTGGGCTCGAGCACGGTGCCGCGGACAGTGGTGTAGCCGCGGCGGAGCGGGTACTCAAACGTGACTGTGGTTCCGGGTTTGAGGGGTATCTTGTTGAGTGTCTTCATTTTGAGCGGGCTCAATTGTAGATGTGATAGGCGTAGCTTGCGACCAGCCCCTTAAGCATTTCCTCGTCACCTTTGTTCATGGCGTTAACGAGGAGGTCGGCGTCATACGGCGGACGATAGCTGCGGAGTTTGCGGCCCTTGTTGGCCTCTACTTGGCGGGCGTACTCGCGAGCATTGATGTGCTCAAGAATGCGAAGGGCGCGGCCATAAACGACGCTCGCACCGTTGATGTTTGGGAGGTTGCTGGTCATTTGACGGACCTTTAGCGGCGATTAGCGGCCGAACCAACGGCCGCCGTAGCAATCAACCATTCGGCCATCGCGCAAGATGGCAACGGTGATGACCGGGAGGCCATTGTTGACGCGAGCGTGGAACCTCTCCTCGGCAATTTGCCGCGCAAGGCGTTCGTCGGTGCCGAGGTGGAAACCGTACTGGAAGCTCTGGCCTTCGGTGGTTTCGATGGAAAGGGTGAAGGTGCTGTTCATTTAAATGGCCTTTCCTATCGTTTCTGCCAACGCTTGAGGGGCGGGAGTCCGTGCTTACTCCGCACATAGTTTCCAATGCTGACGGGATCAGTGCAGTCAACTTTTCCGTTGTCGGGATCGTACCACTGATAGAAACATTCCAGACATATCCTCGCAGTTCCGTGCCACACGGAGCCGCGCACGTAATCGACTTCGCGCTGACAGCAATCGCAACACGGCAGCAGATGACACTCGCAAAGAGCATCGTTCATTTGAGTGGTCTCCAGTTCACTTTCCGAGCATTAAACCATACCGATGTGGCGAAATTACGGCGGAATTGTGGTGTTTTTGTGGATTTAACGAGTGCGCCCCTAAAGGGACTGTGGGCGATTAACAACCTTCCTAAGGCTATGTGCTTGTCTTTATAAACCTACATCTCCTATGGAAACGGGTTTTGCAACCCGTGTATGGGTGGAGTTTAAGAGGGTCGAGGCCTCGTCTGGGATACCTCTCTGTATATATATATGTGTGAAGTGGAAGGAAGGAGGGGAGGTATGCCCACTGGGGGCGTTGGCCCGAGCCTGCCAGCCATACACGGGTGCCAAAACCGTTTACATAGGAGATATAGCGTTATAAAGCAGTACACACAGATTGAGGAAGGAGCGTTTTTTGGGAATGATTATGTAGGGGAACGTAGGATTATGTCTCGATATGGTCGATACCGTTTCGGTATCGGAGGTATCGAGTGGACGTGCCCGCGAGGTAGTCGAGGTAGTGAACTAGTAGCTAAACACTGGGCCCTGGCCAAGCGCGCAAGAAAAGGGTGGGGCATTTGCGCCCCACCTTGGTTTCGTTACGCGGCCTGGGCCAACCGTTCCGCCTCGGCCTGCAGGATCGCGGTCGCCTGTTCCACCGTCATATTGGCACCGACCACGACTTTCATGAGTTCCCGAGCTTTCGCGGCCTCGACGTTGGGAGTGCGCGTGCCGGGGACGTTGCCGCTCACGATTTGATCCCAACGCTTTTGGGCTTTCGCGAGTGCCTCGGCGTTGAACTCTTCCGTGGTTGTAAAGTCCACTCGCTTTACGCCGGCGGTGGTATCGACCACGGACTGGCGAATGCCGTAATCGAGAGCGTATGCGATTGATTCGGCTGGGAGATCCTCCACCTCGCACGTGAAAGTGTGGTTCGCTTTTGGGACAAAGATGTTGAGTTGCATGTTTCTGACTCACCGTTTGGGACCGGGACCATTCCCGATCGAACGAGTGCATCATACATACCCATTGTGTCAAAACTATGGCGCGGCCCGCGCCCGCTCATGCTCTCATCGTATGGCTGGTATGCGCGGGACGCATGACGAGTGGCCCACGGATTGCAAGTTCGCAACTAAAAGAGGGGAGGGGGGCAAAAAACGAACTTTTATTGCTGGGCGCGTTGACCCCCCTAGAAAAACCCAGTCTAACATATGGCTCTACCGCTAGAAAAACCTAGCCTTCCAGCCATACTATCCCCTGGTCCTTCTTAGATATGGCTCAAAAACTACTTGACACGGGGCCAGTCCTGAGGTACACTTCCCGCGCTCGTGGGGGCGAAGCCCCTAACGCCGGATAAGCCACATCGAGAAAGCCCAATGCGAGAGCGGCCCCATCCCAGAGGACGACCACCCGAGATCCCGCTAGCACCCCTCGACGACAGAGAGCTACGGAATCTGCGCAGCGATCACGATGTCGCCGCCTGTAACGAGCTGTATAAGCGGCTCAAACTGTTCCATCCGGAGAGGTGGTCACTGAACTATGACCAAAAAAGAGAACCTGCTTGAGGAGCTCGACCTCGCCGAGCCGATGGATCGCCTGCGACTCGTAGGCGCCATGAACAAGCCCTTTCACGTCGCGTACGAGCGCGATTTGACCGAGGGCGATATGGCCGCAATGACACTCCCACGGCCGGCGCCTCCACGGACAATAGTCCGAATTCACGCCTCCCACCACTCGCTCGCGCGGTGCCTCGCCGCAGGGATGAAACTTCAGCAGGCTGCGCTGATCACCGGCTACAGCATAGTACGCATCCAACAACTCCAGAAAGACGAGACGTTTCTGTCGCTCGTCGCGGATTACCGGGC
>Ga0193738_1000371_pt1 | contig 25382 bp, 17 predicted proteins | sample L2a1metaG_FD_144927 | JGI IMG/M metagenome (GOLD analysis project Ga0193738, IMG submission 144927) | Soil microbial communities from a riparian zone of the East river system, Colorado, United States - L2a1 | ecosystem: Environmental > Terrestrial > Soil > Riparian zone | place: USA: East River... | reverse complement strand
TGAAAAATTATCTTATTAAAAAGGGTGTTGACCCATCAAGATTAACATCGCAGGGCTTTGGTCCGACCAAGCCACTTAACGAAGGCAAAACCGATCAGGAAAGAGCACTTAACCGAAGGGTTGAGCTCAAATTGAGGAATAATTAAAGAGTTAAAAAACCTCCCGATGCAACCGGGAGGTTTTCTTTTGGCTCTTTTATTGTCATGCAAAACTCATTACTCTGTGAGAGTTTACTAAAATTGTATGGATGGTTTAGTTAATTTTACTCCTTTTTTAATCTTTGTATTTAAAATCAATCAAAAATGAATAGAATCTTAAAAGGTTTTGTGATCATGATGATCTTGGCTTTGGTTAATACAACCACTTTTTCTCAGACAAGTGTTAAGGAACCCCTGCCCAATGGATGGTATTTGCAGGACCTTAAAGAAAATGGTGTGAATGGTATCAGTCTGGATAAGGCATATCAATTTGTAAAAGGAAAGAAGAGCAAAACAGTTGTAGTGGCTGTTATTGATTCTGGCGTGGATACGCTGCATGAAGATCTGAAAGAAATTTTATGGCATAACCCAAAAGAAATTCCTGGTAATGGAATCGATGATGATAAGAATGGTTACGTAGATGATATCTACGGTTGGAATTTTATTGGTGGTAAAGATGGAAAGAATGTAACTGTGGATTCATACGAAAGAGACAGGGTCTATCATGCCTTTAAAAGTAAATATGAGAATAAGGAAATCGACCCTTCAAAGCTTTCCAAAGAAGAGGCTGCCGAATATGAAATGTGGAGCAAGGCAAGAGAAGAAATGTATGGCGTATCTGATGGGCCGGAAATTGATATTGCAATTTTAAAAGTAGCCTACGAGAATCTTGCAAAAAGCGATAGCATATTACAAATTGCTTTAGGCAAAAAAGAATTTACCGGTAAAGAACTTGAAAAAGCAGAATTGAATGATCTAAAAGCGATGAACGCAAAAAACGCATTGTACGGTTTGATGAAAGCAAACGAAGCGTTGGAAATTACCAATAAAGAATTCATGGGTGGATTTAAAGATTTTGTTGATGGCGAGCAAAGAAAGGCCGATGCAAAAGAGCTTGCTCCTAAAAATTATCGTGATGATATCGTAAAAGATAATTACAAAGATTTTAATGATAAGTACTATGGCAACAATAATGTATTTGTTGATAACAAAGCAGCTTTTCATGGTACTCACGTTTCTGGTATTATCGGGGCAAAAAGAAAAAATAAGATCGGGATCGATGGTGTCGCAGACAATGTGAAAATTATGACAGTGCGTGCCGTACCTGACGGTGATGAGCATGATAAAGATATTGCACTCGCCATTCGCTATGCGGTGGATAACGGCGCACAGGTTATTAATATGAGTTTTGGTAAAAGCTTTTCGCCTGAGAAAAAATGGGTAGATGAAGCTGTTGAGTATGCAAGATCAAAAGGTGTATTACTGGTGCATGCTGCAGGAAATGATTCAAAAAATGTTGATACACTTTGGAATTTCCCCAATGCTGTTTACCAGGAGGATAAAAAAAGAGCCAGCAATTGGATAACTGTTGGAGCAAGTGGTGATCTTTCAATTGACCAGGTAAGCCCTGAAGGCGTTAAATACAATTCTTTAACTGCAGGGTTTTCAAACTATGGAAAAAATGAAGTGGATGTATTTGCTCCTGGTATGAAGATCTATTCTACAATTCCGGGTGGCAATACATATGGAAATGCACAAGGAACAAGCATGGCTTCACCGGTTGTGGCTGGTGTTGCAGCATTGATACTTGAGTATTACCCTAATTTAAGCGCTGAGCAGGTAAAGTATGTAATTGAAAATTCTACAGTGGCTCCGCCTAATGATATAACTGTACCTGGTTCAGATAAGAAAGCAAAGCTTTCTGAGATATCAAAAAGCGGTGGTGTTATAAATGCTTATGAAGCATTAAAACTTGCTTCAACACTGAAAGGTGAAAGAGCAACTGGAAATCAATTAAAGCCATTCTGATCTTAGAATAAAGGATTTAAAAACCTCTGCAATTTTGCGGAGGTTTTTTTATTTAGATAACTCTCCCATCTTTAACTTTAACCTCTAAAACTTTTAAACAATTCCTTATGCCTCGTCCCGATTTATCCCGCGTACCAGATTTTTATCATGGCTACATAAGTAAAGTAAAAGAAGATGATCTTATGGCTGGTCTAAAAAGCAGTACAAAAAATTTATTTGATCTTTTAAAGTCTATTCCTTCAGAGAAGCATGATTATCGTTACGCAGAAGGCAAATGGACAATAAAGGAAGTGCTTCAACACATGCTTGATGGAGAAAGAGTATTTACTTACCGTGCACTTCGTTTTGCAAGGAAAGACGAAACTCCCCTACCCGGTTTTGATGAAAATCTTTTTGCTCAAACTTCAAAAGCAGATAAAAGAAATTGGAATGACCTTGTCGAAGAATTTGCTTCTTTGCGAAAAGCAACAGAAGCAATGTTTGCTTCATTTGACAATGAACAAATGGAACAATCTGGAATCGCCAGTGAGAATTCGACTTATGTATTAGGGATCGGTTATATCGTTGCAGGGCATGTCAATCATCATTGCCAGATAATTAAAGAAAGATACTTGTAAAAAAATAACCCCCTGGCCTTAGCGAGAGGGTTATCCAATTTTTTATCATTTATTAAAACGGCTTCTTCGCTTCATCGGCTTTACCTTGTACAAGGTTTTTTTGCTGTACCATATCCGCAGTTACTTTCGCGGCCTGGTCAATGTAAATATCTTTACGAAGGTTTTTGATCCACTGATCAAAACGATCTTGTTTTCCTTTATCATAGGTAAACCTGTTCGCATCTTGTGGAAGTGAGGTCACATCCATTTCACCTTCTAATTTTTTAAGTGATTCGATCTGGCGAACTGTAGTTCTAATCGCTTTTTGTTCTTTCTGGTATTTATCAAAATTCAAAGGGTACTCCCTGTCATTTTGTTTTGCAAGCCATTCCGTATTTTCTTTTATTAATTTAAATGCTTTGTTTGTTTGAAGTCTTGCGTCACTTAATTTTTGAATTGTTGATAATTCATAACCGGATTTCCAGTTATTGATCGATGCTTTTTGAATTTCATCCCAAGGCAATGCATCAGGATCATCTTTCTCACGGAATTTCAGAAACTCATAATTATCAGGTAAAACAATATCAGATGTAACACCTTTCAATTGTGTTGATCCGCCATTTACTCTATAAAATTTTTGCAAGGTCAATTTAATAGTTCCCAGGTCTGAGTTCGAATTCAAATAACCAGATTCAGGATCAAGTCCAAGATTTCGCTGCACTGTTCCTTTGCCATAAGTTGTAGTACTACCAATAACTACACCGCGACCATAATCTTGTATTGCAGCAGCGAAAATTTCGGAAGCTGAGGCGCTGAATTCATTTACCATTACAGTAAGCGGACCATCATATAATACTTCACGATTTTTATCTTCAAGAATATTTGGCTTGCCATCACGATCTTTCACCTGTACAATAGGACCTCTATCGATAAAAAGACCAACCATTTGTACTACATCATAAAGGGAACCTCCCCCATTATTACGCAGATCCATGATGATGCCATCTACTTTATCTTCTTTCAACTTAATGATCTCTTTCGCAACATCAATATAACAACGGGCACCATTTGGTCTGTCGAAGTCTGCATAAAACTCAGGAAGATAAATGTATCCAAGTCTTGAATTACCATTATTGATAATAGCGCTTTTTGCAAATGATTCGTCCTGTACGATCTCATCACGAACTAATGTAACCACCTTTACAGAGCCATCCTGTTTCTTCAATGTCAATCTTACGTCGGTTCCTTTTTTACCACGAATTAATTTTACTGCATCTTCAACAACAAAACCTGTAAGTTCTGTTGGCTCTTCTTTTCCCTGTCCAACTTTTAGAATTATATCTCCTACCTGTACTTCACCACTTTTCCATGCAGGGCTTCCAGCGATCAATGTATTTATTTTGATATTGCCTTCATCATAAACAAGAGATGCGCCAATACCAAAAAAGCGACCACTCATTTGCTCGTCAAAATATCTTTTATCTACAGGAGGAAAAAACTCCGTATGTGGATCCATTGCATTTGTAATGAGGCTAACGAACAGGTTGAATTTATCATCTTCAGAAAATTTGAAACGGTACCTATCAAATGTTCTTTCCATCGATTTTGTTACTTTCTCCCTTGCTTCAACTTCTAATTCAGCATTTGTCTTTGCTTTGAAACCTTCAACATCCTTGTTTTTCTCTCTTATTTCTATCAGATCAACATACCTGTCAAGTGCCTGGTATTTGAGTGACTTTCTCCAATTCTCTTTTCTTTCTGCATCTGTTTTAGGGAATTTTATTTTATCCGGATCACCTGCATACGTTTCATCAATTGAATAATCAAAAGGCTTGCTTAAAATATCTTTATAGATCAATGCAGCTTCTTCCATTCTTTTAGTAAATAATAAGCCAACTGCCTTGAAAAATTCAACATCAGCACCTTTCATTTCATCATCGATCTTATACTCAAATTTTTTAAGTGCTTCGATATCTTCTTTCAAAAAAATATTTTTATTAGGATCGATGACCTCAAAATATTTATAAAATATCTTTTTAGAGAAGCTATCATCAATAAGCTTTGGACTATAATGTGCTTCCTTCAACATGTCTGTAACATTGTGAAGGATCTTTTCATACTTACCGGGAGGATCAATTTCTTTTTTCACAGAGCCTGCAAAAAACACACCTGCAATGAGCAGGATAATGACTAGGATAGGTAATCTTTTAAAGTTTGTCATATAATTTATCAGCTTTATCATTATTTAATTTTATCCGCGATATAAGTGTAGTAAAAATAACGCAAAAACATGGGTTTTCTTACCCCTAATTCCTTTTAACAGAGCTTTTTGATGAATGGTGGATAGAATGAAAATAAAAAACCTCCTGTAAACAGAAGGTTTTTGGTTTTTGGGGTAACCAATGGGGTTCGAACCCACGACCCTCAGAACCACAATCTGATGCTCTAACCAACTGAGCTATGGCTACCATTTTTAGCGACAGCAAAAGTAAATAATTAGGCGTTGCATGCAAAATGAGATTTTGCCCCGGCATCATGATTATGTTTCTTTGTCTAAACTTATTAATGAATTATTCGCTGCTGATCCAACTCCTTGTAATCCCAATAATTTCTGCCTTCATTGGATGGTTTACAAATTGGATCGCAATCAAAATGCTTTTTCATCCTAAAGAGCCAAAGCGAATTCTTGGAATTAAATTTCATGGCATTTTCCCCAAAAGACAAAAAAAATTTGCCGAGAAGCTAGGCAAAATGATAAGCACTGAATTCCTCTCATTCGAAGACATAGAACAAAAAATAGCCAATCCACAAAATTTAGAAAAACTTATGCCCATGATCGAGGCACATGTTGATAATTTTCTCAGGAATAAACTGAGTGATGAAATGCCCTTTCTGAGTTTATTCATTGGCGATAAAACCATCAAGTCCTTGAAAAAGATATTCATGCAGGAGTTGGAAACTCTTTTTCCTCAGATAATGAAAAGCTATGCAGCTCATTTGCAGGAAGAACTGGACCTTGAAAAAATAGTTACTGAAAAGGTTTCTGCATTTTCAACTGATAAGTTGGAAGACATTTTATACCAGATTATGAGCAAAGAGTTCAGGTTTGTTGAAATTCTCGGTGGGGTCATTGGGTTTATTATAGGTATCGTGCAGGTGTTGATCACCTATTTTTTGTCTAAATAGTTAATCAAGGTTAATATCACAAACATTTTCCTTCTATGACTGTCTTTAAACCTTTTGTCATTTAAAAATGACATTTAGAGAAGGTTAAATGACCTTTGCACGTCTAATCCCAAAACTCGTATAATGAATAAGTTAGTTCTCATTTTTTTATTAAACCTTACCAGCTTTTGCTTATTTGCTCAAAATCCAATGCAAAGACCCGGCGGTGGTGGAAATGGTCAACAAATGAATGGCCGTATGTATGGAAAAGTGGTAGAAGCCCAATCCGGCAAACCGGTTGACGCCGCTTCAGTTCAGTTGGTCCAAAGCCGTATGGACACAGCCACTAAAAAAAGAAAAGATGTAATAATAGCCGGAATGCTTACAAAGGCAAATGGAGAATTTTCTTTGGAAAATATTCCTCTTTTTGGCCAATCAAAATTAAAAATCTCTGGTATTGGGCTTAAGCCACTGGAACAAAATGTCAGCTTTGAAATGAAGCCAGGCGGTGATATGAGTACTATGCTGAATGCAATTGATAAAGATCTGGGGAATATAAAAATGGAAATGGATGCACAGGTACTCGGGAATGTTACTGTAGTTTCTTCCAAACCACTTTTTCAATTAGGTATTGACAGAAAAATATACAATGTAGAGAAAGATGTGATAGCGGCAGGTGGTACCGCAGTTGATGTTATGAAAAACGTTCCTTCTCTTTCAGTTGATCTGGATGGCAACGTTACACTTCGTAATAATACACCTCAGATCTTCGTAGATGGTCGTCCAACTACAATGCAGCTCGAGCAGATCCCTGCTGATGCAATAGAATCAGTTGAAATTATTACGAATCCTTCCGCTAAATATGATGCATCAGGTGGTACATCCGGAATATTAAACATTGTTTTAAAGAAAAATAAGAAAGTTGGCTACAATGGTAGTATTCGTTCAAGTATTGATTCAAGAGCAAAAATTGGCCTGGGCGGTGATTTTAGCCTTCGTCAAAACAAGATAAATATTTTCGGAAGCGCAAATTATAATCAACGCAAATCTATTAGCGACGGTTATACTGACAGGTATAATATTCTTGATCAACCAAACACTTACATGCACCAGGACGACAGAAGTGAAATGGTTGGTAATTTTAAATTTTTCAGAGCTGGCGTTGATTATTTTATTGATAACAGGAACACTCTTTCTGCCAGCACTAATATTGGTAACGGCACATTCCACCCTGAGTCAATTAGTGAGTTATTGGTAGATTCACTTTACACTATAAAGAAAACTTCGTACCTCGAAAGAACAACAAATTCAGATGGTACATTCAAATTCAGAGGCGCTCAATTAAGTTTCAAACATAATTTTCCTAAAGCAGGAAGAGAATGGACAGCAGATGCAACATACAATAAGAGGACAAATATCAATGAAAGTCTTATTAGAACTGATTATTACGATTATCCTGCAAACACTCTTGCTGGCCAATTTGCTCAGCAACAAAATGTTTCCGGCACCGGTCAAAGTCTCATAATACAAACTGATTTTGTCAACCCGATTACTGACAAATCAAAAATAGAGATGGGTGTAAGAGGTGCTTTCAACAAAGCAAACAGTACAAGTGCTTTTTATTATATTGATCCAGCTACTGGTGAGCCAACACTTCAACAGCAATCACAAATCGATTACAAAAGTGAAGATCATGTTTTGGCCGCTTATACGACTTATACGAACAATATAAAATCTTTTGGATACCAGCTTGGTCTTAGAGTTGAAAGCTCAGGTTATGATGGTGAACTAATGAAAACAGGTGAAAAATTCAGTAATTCTTTTCCTCTTAGCTTTTTCCCAAGTGTTTTTCTTAGCCAAAAGTTGAAAAAAGAACAGGAATTACAATTGAATTATACCAGAAGGATCAATCGTCCAAACTTTTTCCAGTTATCACCGTTTACTGATTCGTCAGATTTTCTTAACCTGAGAAAAGGTAACCCGGATCTCGAACCAGAGTTTACAAATTCATTCGAGCTATCTTACCAGAAGATATTTAAGAACAAAGATAATTTTCTTGCTTCCCTTTATTATAAACACACAGATAACCTGATTACTAGTTACCAGGAGAAATTTACAAGCCCAATAAATGGAAAAGATTACGTGCTTAATACTTTCATAAATGCAAATTCAAGTTATGTAACTGGTCTTGAACTTACGATGAAAAACAAGATAACTAAATGGTGGGATCTTACTTCTAACGTTAATTTGTATACTTCAAAGATCAATATCGATGATCCCGCGCAACCTGAGCAAGATCAATTTGGGAGTTGGTTTGGAAAAGTGAACAATACCTTCAAACTTCCTAAGAATTTTTCTTTCCAGTTAACCGCAGTATATAATTCTAAAACAGTGCTTCCTCCAGGAGGAAGTGGTGGCGGCGGTGGTATGGGAATGATGTTTGGTGGCCCTTCATCATCAGCAAATGGATATGTTCGTTCAAATTATTATGCGGATATGGGTATTAAATATGAATTTTTAAAAAACAAGGCTGCGTCTATTTCACTTAATATGAGTGATGTTTTCGCAACCCGTCGTTCTTACACACATTCAGAGTCACAATATTTCATACAGGATGTGTATCGTGAACGTGATCAGCAGTTGCTTCGTCTGAATTTCAACTGGAGATTTGGAAAGTTTGATCCGAATCTTTTCAAACGCAAAAACATGAAAGGAGAAAGAGAAAGTATGAATACGGGTGGTGATGGAATGCAGTAAAAAATCAATTTAAATAATTGAACCCTTTGCCTTCAAGCAAAGGGTTCTTTCTTTTTTATAGGTTGTAAAAGAGAATGATTATAATTGTATAAGATTTAAATTAACCAACCAATATATTGAAAACTATTCTTCACATTGTTGGGAACCGACCACAGTTCATCAAACTTGCAATTCTGTTTAAAGAACTATCCGAAGCTGGCGTGCCACAGAAGATCATACATACAGGACAGCATTCAAGTGCTGAAATGAGCGATATTTTTTTTTCACAATTAGGACTGCCAGAAATTGATTACTTATTGCAATTACAAAACAAGCATTCTGCCGATAGCTTTATATCAGAAGCTTCGGTATCGTTACAAGGATATTTTAAATCGATTTCAGAAAGTGTCGTTTTTGTATATGGTGATACGAATACGACATTAGCGGCTGCTATTGCGGCCAAACGAATCGGTCTGCCCTTATTCCATTTTGAAGCAGGAGTACGCACAGGCGATCCCAGTATGCCGGAAGAAATAAACAGGATATTAACCGATAGAATTGCGAATGCAAATTATTGCTGCACTGAAAAAAATTATTTGACACTGCTTGCAGAGGGTTACGGCACTTCTATCAGCTGTAATGTAAAATTAACGGGTGACCTGATGTATGATGCATTTCTAAAAATACCTTTTGCAAAAAATAAAACAGAAGTTCCTGAAAAAGACTATGTAGTGGCAACAATACATCGAGCCGCAAATATTCTCTCAAAAGATAAGCTTGAGGCTATCATTAAAGGATTGAACAGTATTCATAAGCAAATATGTGTTGTAATGCCTTTGCATCCACATACAAGAAAAAGAATTACCGAATATGGATTAAATCCGGGATTTAAAATTCTTAACCCCCTTGGTTATCCCTCTATGAAAACATTTCTGTCAAATAGTTCTTATGTAGTTACTGATAGCGGCGGGGCTGCACGGGAAGCTTTTTTTTGTAAAAAAAGATCTGTAATAGTAATGGATCATCCTTTTTGGCCAGAGATCATAGAGGCAGGCTGTAGTACAAACGTTTCTGCCGATTCTCTTCTGTTATCTGAATCTTTTTTTAAATTGCCTTTATTGTGCCCGGATTTTGGTAAACCAATTTTTGGAAACGGAAATGCTGCTCAATTGATTAAGGATGATATTTTACATTTTCAGAATTAAATTTTATCATCCTGAATTATTCTGTTCATGAAAAGAAAAATCATTACGGTTTCAGTCATCTCAGAGCTAACGACAGATCAACGGGTCATTCGGATAAGTAGCACTTTGCAGGAAATGGGGTTCGATGTTAAAGTAATAGCAAGAAAATTTTCTGATAGTCTTCCTTTGGATAATTATATTTTTAAAGCTAAAAGAATCAGGTGTTTATTTCGAAAAGGCTTTATGCAATTCGCCGAGTTTAACACAAAGCTTTTTTTTCATCTTCTATTTTGCAAAACAGATTATTTTTTGGCCAATGATTTAGATTCTTTAGTGCCCAATTATATAATTAGCAAGCTAAGAGGCAAGGAAATCTTTTATGACACACATGAATATTATACAGGAGTTCCGGAATTAAAAAATTCAGTTGTAAAAAAGGGAGTCTGGAAATTTTTTGAAAATTGGATGTTTCCAAGATTAAAAATTGTCTATACAGTCAACGAATCGATTAAAAGATTATATACCGAAGAATATGGAAATAAAATATCAGTGATCAGGAATGTTCCTGTCTCGGTCAAGGTTAAGCCTATACCAATGCCTGAAAATTGGAAGGGTAAAATAATATTACTGATGCAGGGAGTGGGTATACATCCTAGTCGCGGAGGACTTCAACTTCTTGAAATGATGAAATTTTTGCCAGAGAGTTATTACCTGGTTTATATTGGTGGCGGTGGAGAATGGAATACTATTTTGAACAAAAGAAAAGAATGGAGTATTGAAAACAAAGTTGAGATGATAAATAAAATGCCACCTCTTCAGCTAAAACAATATACACAACTTGCTCATTTGGGATTTTCATTAGATGGCGCTGAAAATATTAATTACCTGTATAATCTTCCCAATAAAATATTTGACTATATGCATGCTGGTGTGCCAATTATAGCTACGCCAATTCCCGAAGTAAAAGCAATTATTGAGCAGTATCAATGTGGCATTTGTTTTAAATCCCAGGATGCAAGGGAAATGGCAAGTGAAGTAATAGCGCTGATGGAATGTCCCGAGTGTTATCAAAGAATACGAGAAAATGCAGTCTTTGCTTCGAATGAACTTTGTTGGGAAAAAGAAAAACTCAAGTTAATCACCATCTATCAACCATTTGTATAATGCAAAAGTGGCTTCATATTATTTGTCACGATGTGCCCTGGCCTGCTGATTATGGAGGCGTGGTAGATCTTTTTTACAAGATCAAAGCATTGCATGAAGAAGGGGTTAAGATCAAGCTTCATTGTTTTGAATATGGAAGAGGCCAGCAAGCTGAATTAAATAAATACTGCGAAGAAGTAAATTATTATAAAAGATTAACGAAATGGCAAAGTATATCTCTTACCAGGCCCTACATCGTAAAATCAAGAGAAAACCCGCTATTGTTTGCAAACCTGCTAAAAGATGATTACCCGATTTTAATGGAAGGAATTCATTGCACTGCTTTTTTAAGACCATTGCTTCACACTGGAAGGAAAATCTTTTTACGATTGCATAATGTAGAGTTCTTTTATTATAGCCAATTATTTCAAAGCGAAAAAAATATTTTTAAAAAGATATATTTTTTAAATGAAAGCATGTTCCTGCGGCAATACGAAAGAAAACTTCCTGAAGAGGTACCTGTGATTGCTGTTTCTAATAATGATGCAATTTTTTACAGGGATGAGCTGGACAAAAGCTTAACAACATATTTGCCTGTATTTATTCAATATACCCAGGTAAATAACCTTGAAGGTGTCGGTGCCTATTGTCTATATCATGGTAATCTATCAGTAGCAGAAAATGAAAAGGCAGCTTTATGGTTGCTTGAAAAAGTCTTTTCATTAACAAAAATTCCATTTATTATCGCAGGAAAAGATCCATCAAAGCGATTAGTTAGAAAGAGTAGAAAAAATAAAAAGGTATCTATAGTTAGTAATCCTTCCGATGCCGAGCTGGACGAGCTGATCGCTAAAGCACAAATTCATGTATTGCCTTCTTTTAATAAGACAGGAATTAAACTAAAATTGATAAATGCACTTTATAATGGTCGCCATTGTGTAGTGAATGATGAGGCGGTTGAAGGCTCTGGATTAGAAGATGCCTGTCACATTGGTACTACAAGTAAGGCCATAGCATCGATAATAACTCAGCTCTATCATCATCCGTTTGGTGAAGAGGAAATTAATCTGAGGAAAAAATTATTGGGAAAAATTTTTAATAATAAAACAAATGCACAGCAGCTTATTCGATTGATATGGTAGCATTGTCAATCATTCTTCCTCTCTCTGTTCTTATCATTCGTGCCGGAAATTTTTGTACTACAATATAATCATGTGTTGCCATTACTACGGTAGTGCCAAAATCTTTTGCAATATGAAATAAAAGACTCATGATCTCGTCAGATGTTTCAGGGTCAAGATTTCCTGTTGGCTCATCTGCTAATATTAGTTTAGGAGAATTAAGTAGGGCTCTTGCTACATCCACTCTTTGTTGTTCGCCACCGCTAAGCTCAAATGGCATTTTAAAACCTTTGGCCCTTAAGCCAACTTTATCCAATACATCGGAAATTTTTTCATCCATCAATTTTTTATCTGTCCAGCCTGTGGCGGTAAGAACAAAACGCAGGTTCTCGTTTACATTTCTATCAGTTAATAGTTGAAAATCCTGGAATACCACGCCAAGAGTACGGCGCAGATAAGGAACTTTCTTCCAATCCAGTTTTCTAAGATCAAAGCCATTCACTGTGCCTTCGCCTTCAGTCAAGGGCAATTCACCATACATTGTTTTTAACAAACTGGATTTACCGGTACCAGTTTTACCCACTAGATAAACAAACTCGCCTTTTCTTACCGTTAAATTTACATCTTGTAAGATCGGACTTCCACTCTGGTAAATATTTACATGCCTAAGGTCAATTATATTATCAGCCATCAAAACGGATTTGTTGCAAAATAAGTTAAACAAAGCAAGACAATCTGAAAATTTTTCCCAAAACTAAAAATTTAGTTGCTAAACTAAAAACTTAGTTATAGTTTAGTGTTATCAAATTTTAAAAAATGAAAGTTTTGACCAAAGCAGAAGAACAAGTGATGCAGGTATTATGGAAACTTGAAAAGGGTTTTTTACGAGAGATAATTGATGCTATGCCTGCCCCAAAACCACATCAAAATACTGTGGCTACACTTCTGAAAATTCTTGTGGATAAAGAATTCGTCAGCATCATTGTTTTAGGCCGACACCATGAATATTCACCTCTTATGAGCAAGGATGAATATTCAAAACGAACTATGAAGCAAATGGTGAAAGGATATTTTGAAGGATCATTCAGTAACGTGGTCTCTTTTATGGTTAAGGAGAATAATATTTCCATAGAAGAATTAGAAAGCTTGTTGACACAAATTAAAAAACAGCAAAATCAAAAGAAATGAGCTCACTTCTTTTTTACCTGCTCCAGGTAATTGTCGCTTCGGGATTATTGTATGGCTACTATCATTTTGCATTGCGAAATAAAAAATTCCATCGGTATAATCGATTTTATTTATTGATGGCTGTGGTCATTAGCTCCTTAATTCCCTTTCTTAATATTCCGGTATATTTTTCTGAAAATGAAAATGGATCATCAGTAGTGTTGCAAACCTTACAGGTGATCTCCTCTCCTTCTATCGAAGAAAGTATTACACCTGCAATACAAACGGGACCCGTAACAAGCTCCTGGTTCAATGCTGAAAGACTTGTCTATTTTTTTTATGTTCTTGTTATTTTATTTTTCCTAATAAGAGTTTTTATTTCATTAAATAAAATAAGATTCATTATTAAGAAAAACCCTGCGGAGCAGATCGATAAAATAAAGTTTATAAATACTGATGAACCTGGTGCTCCATTTTCTTTTTTCCGTTGGCTTTTCTGGAACAGGAAGATCGAATTGCATTCAGAAAAGGGAGAACAGATATTTCGTCATGAATTATTTCATATTCAACAAAAACATACCTGGGATATAATTTTTATGGAATTTATTTCAACTATATTCTGGATCAATCCATTTTTTCATATTATAAAAAAAGAATTAAAAGCGATCCATGAATTTCTTGCTGATGAATTTGCTATAAAGGAAGATAAGAACTGGCAATATGCTGAATTACTATTAATGCAGGTTTTAAATACAAGCACTCATCTTGTAAACCCATTTTTCCATAACCAGATAAAAAGACGTATAGCCATGATCACCTCATCAACAAAACCAAGCTACCAATACCTGCGAAAGCTGATGGTGTTTCCGATAGCAGCAATCATATTCTTATTATTTGCTTTTAAATATCAAAACAAACGAATTGACCCGCAGGAATTTGAAAAAGCAATAAACTCAATTACTGTTGTGATAGACGCCGGCCACGGTGGAACAGATATCGGGGTTAAGAGCAAGGATGGAAAATATAATGAGGCGGAACTCTCTTTGGCAATTGCTAAAAAGATTGAGGCACTTGGGCCAGAGTATAATATTAATGTCATTATGACAAGAGATGATGAAAAATTTCCTGGGTATACAACAAATAAAAATGATGCATTAAGAAAGCGGGTTGAGATCGTGAATAATTTAAAGCCGCATGCCTTTGTAGCTATACATATGAATACAACTTCTGAGTTTAAACAGGATTCGAAGTCAGGATTTGATGCATACGTAACAAAACAGTCGAATAATTATATCGATATACAATTGGCATCTTCTGTTCTTGGTGAATTAAAAAAGATATATACAACAAGAGAAGAGATCAAGCAAAGAGGCAATGCAACCATATATGTGATAGATGAGGCTAACGCTCCATCACTTTTATTAGAATGTGGATTTATCAATAACCCAAAAGATATTTCTTTTGTTACTAATGAAAAAAATAAGGAGAAAATAGCAAGAGCAATTTTAAAAGGCTTGGTGACATTTGCCAATGCCCAACAAAATGATGATTTAAAGTCTCAATTTTTACCAAATAAAAATGAAGGAGATACTTCTAAACCAAAACAATTAATAGGAGTAAGAGAATATGAGAATTACCTGGTCGTTATTAATGGAATTGTACAATCCAAGAAAGGATTCAAGGCAATAGACTCCTCAGTTCTTTTTGCAAAAGATGGTGTAAAAATCACCGTTTATAAGGATAGTACAGGAATTAATAAATATGGACAAAAAGGAAAAGACGGTGTAATCGAGGTCACGACAAATAAGAATTCAACGAGAAAAGATATAAAAGAAGTTACTGTTACTGAAACTGGAAAACCTCTTCCCACTAATTATAAACTGGTAGAATTGCCTGTACCTACAAGAAAATCTCCAACACTTGCGGAATTAAAGTCCTGGGCTGACTCAAAAATATATGGCGTCTGGATAGATGCAAAAAGGATAAGCAACTCAGATATAGAAAAATATAAACCATCAGATTTCGGCTGGTATAATGTTAGCAAACTCGAAAAGAATGCCATAAACTACGGCAAACATTATTACCAGGTTAGTTTATATTCTCAAAAATACTATGATGAAGAAATAAACAATGGAAAAGAAAGACCATTAATGTTAATAAGAGATGTGACCCTTACTGATACAACAAAACCTAAAAAAGATGAACCATTAATTGTTATTGATGGTAAACCAAGACCAGATCTTAATTTTAGCACAATTGAAACTGTGATATCTGTGGATAAAATTGAAAGTATCAAGGTGCTAAATGACAAAAATGAAAATGCCAGTGCAAAATATGGAGATAAGGCAAAAAACGGAGTTATTGAAATTGTTACAAAAAAAATAACTGTGAAAGAAATTACTTTAACTGAAAGGAAATATGAAGTCGATGATGACAATAAGGTATTTGAAAAAGTAGAAATAGAAGCTAGTTTTCCAGAAGGCGTAAATGGATGGAGAGATTTTTTAAAAAATAATTTAAAATCAACTGTACCGATAGACAGCGGCGCTAAGGAAGGTACTTACACAGTAGTTGCACAATTTATCGTTCATAAAGATGGAAGTATTAGTGACCTGAAAGCTCTTACAAGTCATGGACATGGTATGGAGGACGAAGTGCTAAGAGTTATGAAAAAATCTCCAAACTGGATACCGGCTATGCAAAACGGACACAAGGTTACAGCTTACAGAAAACAACCGGTAACATTTGTAATAGCAGAAGATCCTAAAATATCGATCAGTCATTATTCTGACGCTCCTATTTATGCTTATTTGAACAACCCCAATGAAGTAACCATTAATCTTGCAGATCTAAAAAAAGTAAATCAACTTAAGTTACAAAAAAAGGACCCGGTTCAAAATTGTGAATTAGTGAGTTTTAAGATAACGATAGCTAAACCGAGTCTTGGAAATGAAATTAAAACAGTTAAAGATTTTGTGATAATAGGAAGTAATTTTTCAAGTGACTTATTAAAAGCTATAGATGATCTGGATTCAGAAACCATAATTATTCTTGAAGACATTAAGGTTAAAGTGGATAATAGTATAAAAAAACTTCCTCCAAGAATTTACCAGGTAAATAACATTACAACGAAGCCAGATTAAATTAAAATACTAATTTGTCTTTAATAATATTAGATATCATTAGTTCTTGCTTTTGAGCTTCTTCTACCCTGCCAATAACCTGTGCATCCACACCAAACTTTTTTGCAACTTCGATGATCGTTGCAGCATCTTTTTCATTGGTATAGATCTCTAATCTTGTGCCCATATTAAAAACCTGGTACATTTCTTTGTCATCGGATTTGCTTGCTTGCTGGATCAGTTTAAAAATAACCGGCGGTTCAAATAAATTATCTTTTATGATCCTTACATTATCCGGAACATATTTCAAACATTTGGTTTGCCCTCCCCCGCTGCAATGGATCAAGCCATTTATCTTTTCAAAATGATCTTCCAATAATTCTTTTAGTATCGGTGCAAAAGTTCTTGTAGGGCTTAAAAGCAATTCTCCAACTGTAGCCGATAATTGTTCATTACGCAATGAATATTGAACATTTTCCCTGAGCCTGTGAGGGCCGATATATACAACTGAATCGTCCAACGAATTATCAAATGATTCACGATAATTCTCTGCATAAATTTTTTCCAACATATCATGTCTTGCACTGGTGAGTCCATTGCTGGCAATGCCGCTGTTATATGCAACTTCATAATTAGCTTTTCCAAAACCAGCAAGCCCAACGATTACGTTGCCTGGTCTTATTTTTTCATTTGTAATGAGTTTTGATTTTGGCCATCTCGAGGTCATTGTACCATTTACTGCTATTGTCCTTACCACATCACCTACATCCGCAGTCTCGCCACCCATATATGTAATATTGATGCCAAAGGATTTCATTTTATCAAAAAACTCTTGTGTGCCGGTTATTACTGCTTCCAGCACTTCAGCCGGGATCACATTTTTATTCCTGTCTATTGTAGAAGAAAAAAGTAAATTATCATAAATGCCAACACAAAGCAGATCGTCAAGATTCATAACAATAGCATCCTGTGCAATTCCTTTCCAAACTGAAACATCGCCAGTTTCTTTCCAATATAAGTAAGCAAGTATCGATTTTGTACCGGCACCATCAGCATGCATAACGTTTACCCATTGATCATCTCCACAAAGTACATCAGGATAAATCTTGCAAAATGCTTTTGGATAAATTCCTTTATTAAGACTTTTGGTGGCAGCATGAACTTCTTCCTTCTGTGCAGAAACTCCCCTTTTTGAATATAGACTCATGAATTGTATTGTGCCGCAAAAATACTTGAACAAAGAGTATTGCTAATTGAACATTGAACATTTATTTTGCATCTATGCAGGTACACAGGGATATTGATAATTTGCCGCTTTTTCATAATGCAGTAGTCACAATTGGAACTTTTGATGGGGTTCATGTCGGACACCGACAGATCATAAACAAGTTAAAGGTCGAATCCATTAAAGTAAATGGCGAATCTGTTATCATCACTTTTCATCCACATCCACGGAAAGTTATTTCTTCTGCAATACTTGGTGTACGATTGATAAACACTTTGGAAGAAAAAATTGAAGTGTTATCCGGGCTTGGCGTAGATCATCTTGTTATTGTTCCTTTTACTGATGCTTTTGCGAATCAACCTGCTGAAGAATATATCCGGGATTTTCTGTATGAAAAATTTCATCCTGATACTATTATTATTGGGTATGATCATCGCTTTGGACGGGAACGGTTAGGTGATTATAAGCTATTGGAAAAAATGGCACCGCAATTTGGATTTAAAATAAAAGAGATATCCAAACACATTTTGGAAGAGATCGCTATCAGCTCAACCAATATTCGTGAAGCGGTTCTTCATAACGATATTGGAATGGCGAACAAACTTCTTGGTTATACATTCTTTTTTGAAGGTGAAGTTGTTCATGGAAACAAATTAGGAAGACAATTGGGATACCCGACCGCGAATTTGAAAGTTCATGATCCTGAAAAGATAATACCCGGCGATGGGATCTATGCAGTATATGTAAGTATTAAAAAAGGAATGCAAAATGGAGAAACGACAGTGGATGAGGTCAGTTCCTTTCCTTTTGAAGACGCACAGTACAAAGGGATGATGAGTATTGGCTTTCGTCCTACGGTTGATGGGAAAAAAAGAGTAATAGAAGTAAATGTATTTGATTTCAATAAAGAGATCTATGGAAAAACAATGCGGGCTTATGTAAAAAAGTTTTTAAGAGCAGAGGTGAAATTTAATACGCTGGAAGACTTGGTAAAGCAAATTGACCAGGATAAAATTGATAGTCTGCAGGTATTATAAAAACGCTTCCCTATCGGAGGCTTTCATTTAATATTCAATGTTGTATTCAAAATACGAAGCATCTTCAAAGAAGTCATCAAGTGTTCCTTCCATTGTAATTTTCTTTTTGTCGTCTGAAAGTTTCAACCCTTTGCCTTCCGCTTTCTTTGCAGGCTTAGGAAGATTAATAACTGTTTTCATGTTTATGGCCATTCCCAACTGAGCCATTTCTTGTAAAGACTTCAACGATTTATCGTCTTCAACTTTTGCATATTTCTCTTTATTGAGTTTGCGGGTAACCTTGCCTTTTTCATAAACTGACGTATAGTATGCATCAATGTTTGCGCCCATATCCTCATTTTTTTGATCCCCATCTTCATCTCCGGGCAATACATCATTTTTGCCACCTTCCTCACCCATGATCTTTTTCATTGTATCATCAATGATGTCTTGTTTTGCTTTTTTCAAAACACCTTGAATTCCGTCGATCTCGGAAATTTTTGAAAAAGGAAATGTAAATGTGAAGTTCATTTTGTCATCGTTTGCATCTACCTGGATCTTAAGAGTGCCGGTTGCAGCTATATTTTTTTCGGCAGCATTTAAATTTTTCATGCTGTCCTTTAGATCTTTTAGATAAATAACAGTATCCATTTTTAACTTGTCAATATCTTTCATTTCATCTTTGCCACTACCCATTGTTTTTGCAAGACCCAGCAACTTTCCCATATCAAGGGTATTGACAAATGTGCCACTGCCATTATCAGCAATTGTAACTTCCTCGAGGGTATCAAAACATCCGGAAAAAACAACCAGCACAACAAGACCGGCGATCCAACTAATTTTTTTCATAAATAAAAGTTTACTTACTTAAGTTTCAACATTACAAAGAAACTGTTTTTTGATCTTGATAAGATGTTTAAGCTGCTATTATTTTAAATACCATTTCCTTTAAAAGAGATGCGTCTTCAGTACCAATATCTGAAACGCCTACCGATCTTAAATTATACTGATGCAATAATAAAATAGCTTTCTCCACCTGCGGGAAGCTGTAGACTTTTACAGCTTTTAAATAGTCTTTTACAAAAAATGGATTTACACCGATCGATGCTGCTACTGCTTTCTCATCACGACTGTTCAATCCATGAATTATATATATTTTACTGAAAAATGAATAGAGTGATGGAAATATCAATTGAATTGGCGCTGCTTTAGTGTTTGCTTCAAAATATTGAATAATACGAACACAAGCCGAAAGATCTTTGTTGGCTAAAGCATTTTGAAATTCAAAAACATTAAACTCTTTACTTATGCCGATAAATTCTTCAATATCGTCTTCATTGATCGTTTTTCTTTTACCAAGATTGACCAATATTTTCTCTATCTCATTTTCTATCCTGTTTAGATCATTCCCGATATGATCAACTAAAAGCATTAAAGCTTTCCTGGAAATTTCGTATCCATGTTCATGTACGATCTCTTCAGTCCATTGTGGAAGCTGGTTTTCATAAATCTTTTTAGTTGAAAGCAGAACACCCCGGTCTTTTAGCAGTTTTGCAAATTTTGTTCGACCATCAATTTTCTTTTCTTTATAGGAAACGACAAGAATCGTTGAGTCCAGCGGATTTTCTATATATGACTCAAGCTTTTCAATGTCCCGCATTTGTTGTCCCTCTTTTAATAATACTACCTGTCGTTCGGAAAACATGGGATAGCGGCGGCATGCATTTATTACGTCGGGCCATGCCGCATCCTTACCGTAAAAGACCGTGAGGTTAAACCCAGTCTCTGGTTCACTTAGAATGTTATTCTCGGCATAGTTCATAACCTTGTCAATAAAATACTCTTCCTCGCCTTCCAACCAGTAAAAAGGCTTAAAAACTTTTTTTTTCCACTCGCTAATTATCTTTTCATGAGACATAAGGCGCTAAATTACAAGGATTCACAAAGAGAATCACGAATATTTGTTGACATTAGTATTTTATTTTTTTTCGTTTTTTGGCATGGTTTTTCTTTAAAGAGGTTTGACACAAAATTGTGATCCTTGTTAATAACTAATGCTACTTATTTTGAGCGATTCCAATTATTTTGAAACTGTAAAATTCAAATAAAAATGACAAACACAAATTATCCATCTGCTTCGCCTACAACAACACCGCAGAGAAGCAGCAATTCAAAAAACATCGTTATTGGTCTACTGGCAGTTGCCCTACTTGGTTCATGGGCTTATTTTCTAATGAAAATAAACAGGTCAGACAAAGAGATCCTTTCAAAAACCGAAGAAGGGGTTCATTATATGAGTCAGCGTGATTCATTAGAATCTCTTTACAAGTTCACACTTGATAAGTATGACTCAGTTACTGTTGCTAACAATGACCTTTCTGGTAAATTGACCGGCAAACAATCTGAGATCACAAAATTAAAGGTTGAGATCAACAGCATTTTGAAAAAGAAGAATGCTTCACAAGCAGAACTTACAAGAGCTAAAACATTGATCGAAGAACTTAATACACAGATCGAAACTCTTCAAGCTGAAAATGCAAGGTTGACTGGTGAAAATCAGACTTTGACAGCTGAGAAAACGCAGTTAATTATCGAAAAAGATACTTTAACGGCAAACCTGAATACAACACAGGCAGAAAAGAAAGTATTAGAAGAAACAGTTGATGTTGGTTCTACTTTCAGCGCAAGTAACATTGCTATCATCCCTGTAAACGAAAAGAATGGTGGTAAAGAAAAAGAAACAACTACCGCTAAAAAAGTTGACAAATTGGTTGTGTCCTTTGATGTTGAGAACAGGATTGCAAAAAGTGGCCCGGCTGATATGTATATAATGGTAACAGCTCCTGACGGAAAAGTTATTACAACTGATGCTACTGGCGGAACTTTTACAACAAGAGAAGAAGGTGATAAAACATTCACTTCAAAGCTTACAGTTCCCTATGAGCAAGGTAAACGTCAGAACGTTCAGCTTCCGTTAACACAGGATAAATTCCAAACTGGTGATTACAAGATCCAGGTTTATCATAACGGATTCAAAATTGGTGAAGGCGTAAGAACATTGAAAAAAGGTGGATTGTTCTAATCATATATAAAAATTGTCGATCCAATATTCACTGTCCCCCGGTTAGCCGGGGGACTTTTATTTTCACTTCCGCCCGGCATTTTTCCACATTTCCTTTTTACCTGCTTGTCGTTTTCAATAATTAATTAGCTTGACACTGAATGAGAGATAACAAATCGATCCTTTTAGCCCTGCTTGCCGCTGGTCTAGTCATAACTTGGGTTTATCATATATATGATAAAAGCCAGTATTCAAATCATACAAGAGAAGTCTTTGTTAAAGACTCGATTGCTGTAGCGGAAGCTGTTTCTGATTCCTTGAGAATATATTATACCAATACTCTTGATCAGCTAGGTGTTGAGAAATTACAGATCGATTCTACAAATAGCTCCTTAAAAGGAGAATTAGGACAAAGAATTACAGAAATTAATAAGTTAAGATCTGAGATAGGTATCATTTTAAAAAGAAAGAATCTTACCCAGGCAGATCTTACTGAAGCAAAAACAAAGATCGATGATCTGCAGATGAGGATCGATGATCTGAAGACAGAAAATACTTCGCTTACGGATGAACGAGCAAAACTAAATGGTGTTCTTACTCAATTAAATGGTGAAATGAATTCACTCCAACAAAATATGCAGAAGGTAAGTGACGAAAATAGAGACCTCACTCAAAAAATAAATGATGCTTCTGTTTTTATCGCATCCGAGATAAAGTTTGCAGCTGTAAATATTAAAACTGATGAAAAAGAAAGTGAAACAACTCAACAAAAGAAAGCGAATAAATTCGTTACCTCTTTCACTGTACAAAATAATATTTTAGATCTTCAAATTGCAGAAGTTGTCGTTGTTGTAACAGATCCTTCCGGCAAGTCTCTTAATACCGAAGTTTGGGATGCTGGTAGCATTGAGACAAAGACGGATGGAAGAAAAATTTATACAAGAAAAGTAAAGTTCGAATACAATAAAGGAGAAGCAAAACACCTGATCTTTTCATTAGAACCAGACAGTTTTGAAAAAGGAACTTATAAACTCAGTCTTTATCACAATGGTATTCGCATCGGGGAATCAAGCTGGAAACTTAGTTGAATTAATTTTACTGCAAAAAAATATCCCCCGATACAATCTGGGGGATATTTTTTTAGATCGTCTCTATGATGTTTAGAACATATTATATCCATAACTCACATAATATAGACCGCCAACATAAGGGCTGCCATAGCCAGTTCTTGCATAGTGATTAAGTATATTACTACCGCCAATACGGATCACACTTTTACCTTTTGGCACTCGGTAGCTAACCTGTGCATCAACCCATGTAAAGGCTGGTAAAGTGCCAGAAACAAATGTGCCTTCATATTGATTTACATCCTGCCATTTTCCAGTAATATTAAATCCAATGTTTTTCCAAACGTTATCATTCCTTAAACTTAGGTTAGCACGATACTTTGGTGCATTAAAGTAGCTTACAAAACCTGCCGGCACATCATTTAATTCATCTGAAAATAGATTACCACCAACTATATAACCACGGCTTAACTGGTACTCAAGACCAATTCCCCAACCTGTTGCTTCTACTGCGTCCGGACTGTTTTGGATATAAGCATAGTTTGTTGATGCAAGTGGATTAAGTGCACTTGTTGGTGATGGTGCTTTTACAACTGCTACCCTGGCAAAAAAATTCTGGTATTGACTGTAATAACCATATATATCAACAAAAAGTCTTTTACTGATAAGTCCTTTGTAGCCGACCTCATAAGATGAAACGCTTTCAGGATTTACGGTTCCGAAAGTTGAAGCTTGTAACAAAGATGGATTAAACGCTGCTCTTGCTGCTGTAACAGATTCAGCAGTATAGGTACCGGTATTCAATCCATAACGTGTAACAAACTCCGGCAATGCTCCAACTAAAATTACAGATCCGGTATTGAGATCTATATACTGATCCTGGTTAGTTGGAAAGCGATAAGCTGTTTGGAATGATAAACGAATGTTATTGTCTTTTGCAACACGCATTACTGCGGTAACTCTTGGTGTCCAGCGGCCATCAAAATTTGTTTGGTTATCATATCGGATAGCTCCTGTAAGAGTGAGGAAATCATTAAACAGTTTTTTCCTTAATTGTACGTATCCGCCCTTCTCACTGATCTTGATTGGGCCAGCTGTATCGGCAAAGATCGTTCCCTGGGAATTCATTATCCATTGTTTAAATTGCAATCCTGCCATCACTTCTATAACATCGGAAAAATCAAAGGCATCAGAAACGTTTAATTGTCCTTCTGCAGCCCACAGATCAGACTTGTCAAGAAATTTAGATCCACCCTGTCCTATAGGAGTTGTCCTGATTGTTTGTTTTGAATTTTCAAAAGCTGTTGATCCGGGCAAAGGCATTCCTGCATCAGAAGCTGATCTTGCAAATTGATGAGCATTAAGATCGCTTGGAGTTTGTCCTGTATTATATATAGTGTTTTTATAACCAAAATAATTAAAAGTATACTCGGGATACCATCCGGTGCCATCAGGACGAACACTTGGCTTAAATGCTTCCTGCATTAAACGCCCAAGGGCTGTTGCCTGGTAGGCTTCTCCTGCATTTTCCTGTGTGGTATAACCACGAACAAACCAGTTTTTATGACGTACCTCAAGTTTATGCTGAGACATTACGAAATTACGAAGCGAATAACGATCAGCACCAGTATAAACCGTAGTTCCGGTACCCCAGTATGTATTCCACGAAGCTTCAATACCAGGAGTTATCTTATAATGCAAACCGGCAGTGAATTTAAAATTTAATGCTCCATAATCAACAAGATCTCTTTCATTATAACCTGATCTTGAAACGCTGGTTGTTTGTGGCAACCAATTATTGCGAAGCCCCCAATAAAGTGGGTCGTAAAGAGCAAGTGTCGGCTGTAATGCTGCAGGATACGCTCCATAAACGGCATTTCTAACAGCCTGTGAAGCTCCATTTGGAATCTGGGCGTCCAGGTTGGTTTTAATATTTGGAATAAGTCCCCCTGAAGCTGACGCAATACCTGCAATAATTCCTTGTTGGATAGAATTGGAAACAAGAAAAAGATTAGCGGAGGTTTCATCACCATAAACATTCACGCCATCATAATTAGGATCATTGGTCCGGTTGCCTCCCGGCTTGATCTTACTATTCGTACTTGTTCTTGCAACATCATCATAGTCGTTAGCCTCCCAATCCTTTGCACTCATAAGTTGCCCTGTAAGTTTTATAGCAAACTTATTATTGAAAGCTTTTGCCCAACGGAGTGACCAGTCGTAAAATGGAGCGGCTTTTCTTTGTTTGCCATCAATATGATTAACGCCTTGTTTTATATTAAAACTTAGTCCCTGGTATTGAAATGGGTTCTTGCTATTAATTAGTAAAGTGCCGTTCATGCCACCAGAGCCATACAATGCAGAAGATGCGCCTGATAAGAGTTCCATATTTGCAACATCTGGTTCAGTAAGACCAACAATATTACCAACAGAAAAATTTAAACCAGGTGCCTGGTTGTCCATACCATCAATCAATTGATTAAACCTGTTATTACCGCTTGAGAGAAAGCCACGGGTAGTAACAGTTCTGAATGTTAAACTGGCTGTATGCATATCCACTCCTTTCAGGTTAGCCAATGCTTCATAATAGTTAGGAACAGCGGCATTTCGAAGAGCTGAACTGCTCAATCTTTCAATAGTTACAGGAGCATCAATAATTCGTTGTGGTGTACGGTTTGCGGCTACAACAACTTCTTGTCCGAGAGTAGAGATAGATACAAGATCAATTTCAAGGGCAGAGGCATTGCTGACCTCTACTTCTTTTGGCTCAAAC
>Ga0193738_1000370_pt1 | contig 25412 bp, 21 predicted proteins | sample L2a1metaG_FD_144927 | JGI IMG/M metagenome (GOLD analysis project Ga0193738, IMG submission 144927) | Soil microbial communities from a riparian zone of the East river system, Colorado, United States - L2a1 | ecosystem: Environmental > Terrestrial > Soil > Riparian zone | place: USA: East River... | reverse complement strand
CTGAGCGCTGGCCTGTGAGCGGAGTACTGCACCCGGGAAAATTGATCTCAATTGATCAATATGTTCTTTATGTATTTCGTGCGGAGCGATGATGATTTTCAGACCAGGAAGATTCGTTGAAGCTTCCTTAATGATCTTTTCATCATCGGCCCATGTACTGCCTGCAACAAGTACTTGCGAACTGCCACAAAATTTTTCTATTTCTTCGATGGGTTTAAAGCTTTCAGCGATCTCTGATACACGATCAAACCTTGTGTCGCCAGCGATCGTTACATCATTTATATTAATTGACTTTAATAGATCATACGATTCCTTATCCTGCACAAAAAAATGCGTAAAACGATTGAGCATTTTGCGATGAAGATCGCCGTACCATTTAAAGAAAGGCTGATCTTGCCTGAAAATCCCTGAGATCAATAACAGGGGAATGGCCCTTTTTTTACATTCGGTTAGATAATAATACCAATAATCGTACTTAACAAAAACAACAAGCGATGGATTGACAATATCAAAAAATCGTTTTGCGTTTGCTTTTGAATCCAAAGGGAGGTAAAAAACCCAATCAACGCCTTTATAGTCTTTTCTTATCTCAAAACCCGAAGGAGAGAAAAAGGTTAAGAGGAATTTTGAATTTGGAATTTGTTTCCTGAGATTTTCCATGACCGGGCGGCCTTGTTCAAATTCACCAAGGGAAGAACAATGAAACCAAATGAGTTTTGAGTTCGGAATGTGGAGTTCGGTCCCCAGGCGATCGAAAATATTTTTCCTTCCTTCGATCCACAATTTGGCTTTATTATTCCAGAAAGACGCGATACCAATACCTGCCTGGTATAACAACAAAAAGATATCGTAAAAGAATATAGCCATGCAGTAAAACTTATCCCGGTTGGCCGGGATAACAAATGTAAAGGCAAACGGATAAACAATCTTTAATTCATTATTTTTGCTGCACAAAAGAAAAAAGCTATTAGTGAAGCAACGGCCCGATTCGTATGAAAAATCTAAAATCCGAAATCTGAAATCCAACATTGACATGCATCCTATCCAGATGGTCGACCTGAAAAGGCAGTATCATAAAATAAAAGCTGAAGTGGACGAAGCTGTGCTGAGTGTAATTGAAAGCACAGCTTTTATTAATGGAAAACCTGTCCAGGAGTTTGCCAATAACCTTTCTGCATATCTCGGCGTTAAACATGTTATTCCTTGCGCCAACGGAACTGATGCACTTCAAATTGCCATGATGGCGCTGGATCTAAAACCGGGTGATGAAGTGATCACACCATCATTTACTTTTATCGCAACCACAGAAGTTATCGCCTTACTCAGGCTTACACCCGTTTTTGTTGACGTGGATCCAAAAACATTTTGTATAGACCCGGCAGCTTTAGAAAAGGCAATTACTCCGAAAACTAAAGCCATCGTACCGGTTCATCTTTACGGGCATTCAGCGCCGCTGGATGAAATAATGGCGATCGCCGAAAAGCATAGTCTTGTTGTTATCGAAGATAATGCCCAGGCAATCGGCGGTGATTACTTTTCAAAGAAAGGTGGAATGATTGCTTCTCCGCCGAAGGCGGATCGCAAGAAGACAGGAACTATCGGTCATGTTGGAACTACTTCTTTTTTCCCTTCTAAAAATCTTGGGGCTTATGGTGATGCCGGGGCTATTTTTACCAACGATGATGCGCTAGCTGACAAAATGAGAATGGTGGCAAATCATGGTCAACGAAAAAGGTATTATTATGAAATAGTTGGATGCAATAGCCGGCTTGATACCATCCAGGCTGCTGTGCTAAATATCAAATTAAAACATCTTGATGAATATATAAAAGCAAGGCAAGGGGTCGCTGATTTTTATGATAAAGCATTTGCAGATAATCTAAAGATCACAACACCTTACCGGGCATCTTATTGCACTCATGTATTTCATCAATATACATTAGTGCTTAATGATGTCAATCGTGATGGGTTAAATGCTTTTCTTGCTGAGCATAACATCCCATCAATGATCTACTACCCCGTGCCAGGCCACCAGCAACAGATGTTTGCTCATTACGAAACTGCAAAAGTTTCGTTACCAGTTACAGATTGGCTCACTGAAAGAGTTATTTCACTGCCTATTCATACGGAAATGGACAATGAACAAATGAATTTTATTGTAACAAAAGTTTTGGAATATATAAACAGGTAAAATCTACTTATGAAAATTGCAGTTGTTGGAACAGGATATGTTGGATTGGTGACAGGTACATGCTTTGCAGAAACCGGCAATACAGTAACCTGCGTAGACATTGATAAAAACAAGGTTGAAAAATTATCCAATGGACAGATCACTATCTACGAGCCCGGTCTCGAAAAATTATTTTTAAGAAATCAGCGGGAAGAAAGACTAAAGTTTACAACGAATCTTGAAGAAGGAATTGCGGATGCAAAAGTTATTTTTCTTGCGTTGCCAACTCCGCCGGGGGAAGATGGTTCGGCTGACCTAAAATATATTTTGGGAGTTGCCAATGATCTTGGAAAAATTTTAAAAGACTATAAAGTAATTGTTGATAAAAGTACTGTGCCAGTTGGTACTGCTGAAAAAGTACGTGATGCGATCGCTAAAAATTGTAAATATGAATTTGATGTCGTAAGTAACCCTGAATTTTTGCGTGAAGGTGTAGCCGTGGAAGATTTTATGAAACCTGACAGGGTAGTGATCGGCACCGAATCGGAAAGAGCAAGAAAGATAATGGCAGATCTTTATGCGCCCTTTGTTCGCCAGGGAAATCCTGTAATTTTTATGGATGAAAGATCTGCAGAACTTACCAAGTATGCAGCCAACTCATTTCTTGCTACAAAGATTTCGTTTATGAATGAGATCGCAAGATTATGCGAATTAATGGGAGCCGATGTTGATATGGTACGTCGTGGCATTGGAGGTGATGATAGAATTGGTAAACGATTTTTATTTCCTGGTATTGGTTATGGCGGTTCCTGTTTTCCAAAGGATGTACAGGCATTGGTAAAGTCAGCATCTGATGTTAAGTATGATTTGAGGATACTTGATGCGGTAATGGAAGTGAATGAAAAACAGAAAGTGTATTTAATTCCCCGCATAAAAAAATATTTTAACAATAATGTTACTGGTAAGAAAATTGCTTTGTGGGGACTGGCTTTTAAACCAAATACAGATGATATTCGGGAAGCGCCGGCTCTTTATCTTATTGAAGAATTATTGAAAGCTGGGGCAACAGTTACAGCATTTGATCCTGAAGCTATGAAAAATGTGAGAGACGTTGTTGGTAACAAGATCATATTTACCGAGAACCAATATGATGCCTTAAACAATTGTGATGCATTGATCATTGCAACAGAGTGGAGTGAATTCAGAACACCGGATTTCGATAAAATGACCGAGAGAATGAAGAGCAAAGTGATCTTCGATGGCAGAAATGTTTTTGATCTTGCACAGATGAAAGACCTGGGTTTTTATTATGAAAGCATCGGAAGAAAAACAATTGTTCCTTAACCAATGATTATGGAGAAAAAGACGACATTAATAACTGGCGCTGCCGGTTTTTTAGGTTCACATCTTTGCGATCGGTTCATCAATGAAGGTCATCATGTGATCGCAATGGATAATTTGATCACCGGTGATATAAAGAATATAGCGCATCATTTTTCAAATAAGGATTTTGAATTTATTGAACATGATGTTACAAAGCATATTGAGATGGCCGGCCAGCTTGATTACATTCTTCACTTTGCATCGCCGGCCAGCCCGATCGATTATTTAAAGATCCCTATACAAACTTTGAAAGTGGGGGCATTAGGTACACACAATTGTCTTGGTCTTGCAAAAGCAAAGAAAGCAAGAATGTTAGTTGCGTCAACAAGCGAAGTTTACGGCGATCCTTTAGTGCATCCGCAAAATGAAGACTATTGGGGAAATGTAAACCCTGTTGGTCCAAGGGGTGTATATGATGAAGCGAAACGTTACATGGAAGCGATCACAATGGCGTATCATAATTTCCATGGAGTGGATACAAGGATCGTTCGCATATTTAATACCTATGGTCCCAGGATGAGGTTGAATGATGGAAGAGCATTACCTGCTTTTATCGGGCAGGCCTTACGTGGAGAAGACCTTACGGTGTTTGGTGATGGATCGCAAACAAGAAGCTTTTGTTTTGTGAATGATCTTGTTGAAGGGATCTATCGTTTGCTGATGAGTGATTATTACATGCCGGTAAATGTTGGCAACCCTGATGAAATATCCCTGAAAGATTTTGCAGAGGAAATACTTGCATTAACAGGCAATGAAGTAAAAATTATTTATAAGCCATTGCCAGTTGATGATCCAAAACAAAGACAGCCTGATATTACAAGAGCAAAAAAATTGCTGGCATGGGAGCCTAAAATGTCAAGAAAGGATGGCCTAAAAATCACCTACGAATATTTCCGGTCTTTGGCTCCTGAAGAATTAAATAAGCAGCCAAAGGAATTTGTAAGTAAGCGGTAACTTGGAATTTGTGATTTGTTATTTGGAATTTTTATAAAAAAGGCATTCATACTATTAAACTTTAATTACCAGATGTACCAGGAATTAATTGATAAGAAAGCAAAATTGGCAGTGATCGGCTTAGGTTATGTGGGACTTCCCATTGCATTGGAATTTGCCAAAAAAATATCCGTGATAGGGTTTGATATTAATGAAGGAAGAGTAGGGATGATGAGAAATTGTATCGACCCAAGCAATGAATTGGAAAAAAAAGACTTTGAAGGTTGTGATATTCATTTTACTTCGAAGCTGGAAGAATTAAAAGAAGCAAATTTTTTTATTGTGGCCGTGCCAACACCGGTTGATCAGCACAATGTGCCAGATCTAACACCAGTAAAGAAGGCATCTGAAACGATCGGTAAGGTTTTAAAGAAAGGAGATTATGTGGTGTTTGAATCTACTGTTTATCCCGGGTGTACGGAAGAAGATTGTTTGCCGATCATTGAAAAATTATCAGGATTAAAAAATTTGAAAGATTTTAAACTTGGTTATTCTCCCGAAAGAATAAATCCAGGTGACAAAACACATACTCTTTCCCAGGTAATTAAAGTTGTTTCGGGATGTGATGCAGGCTCGTTAGAAGAAATTGCAAAAACCTATGAGCTGGTTGTTACCGCGGGTGTGCATCGTGCATCCTGTATAAAAGTAGCCGAAGCCGCCAAGATCATTGAGAATACACAGCGTGACCTGAATATTGCATTAATGAATGAGTTGTCCATCATTTTTGATAAAATGAACATTAATACTTATGAAGTACTGGAGGCAGCCGGTACCAAATGGAATTTTCTAAAATTTTATCCGGGACTTGTAGGCGGGCATTGTATTGGCGTTGATCCTTATTACCTTACTTATAAAGCCAGTGAGCTCGGTTTTGATTCAAAAGTTATTTTGGCCGGTCGTTATATTAATGATGGTATGTCATTATATGTTGCGAGAAAAGTGGTAAGATATATTACAAAAAATGTAAGCAATGTGCAGTCTGCAAGGGTATTAGTGCTGGGAGCGACATTTAAAGAGAATGTAAGTGATATCCGGAATTCAAAAGTTGCTGATGTGGTAAAAGAGCTGCAATCATTTTCCGTAAATGTAGATGTTCATGACCCGCATGCTTCCTCTGATGAGGTGATGCATGAGTATGGTTTTGGTTTAACAGAGATCAATGGTACAGATTACGATGCCGTAATCCTTGCTGTTTCTCATGATCAATTCAAAAACATTGATGAAGATTATCTTTTGTCCATCACAAAACCACATGCGGTCATTTATGATCTGAAAGGATTATACCGGGATAAAATTAAAAAAAGAATTTACTGGACTTTATAATATGCCATTTATTCAAACATACATACCGGGCCTGTTGGTTTTTGAACCAAAAGTTATCGAAGATAGTCGCGGGTATTTTTTTGAATCATTTAATCTGCAAAATTACCGTGCTGAAGGTATCGGGATAAATTTTGTGCAGGATAATCAATCATCATCAAATTATGGTGTGATCAGGGGCTTACATTACCAGCTTAATCCGTATGCACAGGTAAAGTTAATAAGAGTGTTATCAGGAAGAATACTGGATGTTGCCGTTGATATTCGCAAAGCCTCATCAACTTTTGGAAAAAATTTTTCTATTGAACTTTCGGCTGAAAATAAAAAACAATTGTTTATCCCGGCAGGATTCGCTCATGGGTTTTCTGTTTTGAGTGAACAGGCAGAAGTACTTTATAAATGCGATTCATTTTACAATAAGGAAAGTGAGGCAGGTATTTTATACAATGATCCTTCTTTAAACATTGATTGGAAGATCCCTGCCGGAAAAGAGATCATATCTGAAAAAGATAAAGGGCTACCTTTATTTGCAGAGTGCAGTAACAATTTTATTTTTATGGAATGAAAATGAAGTCCAAAATACTGGTCATAGGTGCCAACGGACAATTAGGTAAAGAACTCCGGGAATTTTCTTCTTTGCATACCGGGTTAGATTTTGTTTTTCTTTCAAAAGAAGATCTGCCCATTCACCAGTTTGAATTGGTGAGAAATTATTTCAAAACAGTGAAACCTGCTTATTGTGTTAATTGCGCTGCATATACTGCTGTTGATAAAGCTGAGTCCGAAAAAGACCTGGCTTTTCTAATAAACGGTGAGGCAGTGGGAGTTCTTGCGGCTGTTTGCACAGAACATGATACAAAGTTCATTCATATTTCAACAGATTATGTTTTCAATGGCGATGCGGCTTATCCTTACACAGAAAATTTTCCTACTGATCCAATAAATGTTTACGGCGCTTCAAAACTGGAAGGGGAGAAGCAAGCAATAGAATTAAATCCTGGGTGTATTATTATTCGCACTTCATGGCTTTATTCATCGTTAGGAAAAAACTTTGTAAAGACCATGATGCAGTTGATGCGTGAAAAGGACCAAATAAAAGTGGTCAAAGACCAGTTAGGATCTCCAACAAATGCCGCGGACCTGGCAGAAACGATTTTTAATATTATTGGATTTTGCGATTTGCAGATATATGACTGGAACCCCGGGATCTATAATTTCAGTAATGAAGGAATTATTTCCTGGTATGATTTTGCAAAGGAAATAAAAGAGATCACTAAAAGCCCTTGTGATATAAAACCAATCTCTACAAAAGAATACCCAACCCCTGCAAAAAGACCCGCTTATTCTGTTTTAGATAAAACAAAAATTCAACAAACTTTTGGCATTAAACTGAAAAAGTGGGAAGATAGCCTGAGGACTTGCATCAGTAATATGCAGAACTGATGAGGGGTTTATTTAATCGAAGTAATTTCTGTTTTACCGGTTTTTGATTCTGTTTTTACAATTCCAAATCCCGGGGCAAACCATTCGATAACATCCATATTTATAGGAAATCCTATACCAGCGATCTTAGATACAATTTTATTCTTTGCCGATATCTTATAACATTCCCATGTGCCGGCAGAGGTGGTTATTGTTTCTTTTCCTTCTACTTTTCTATTGGTGATAGATATCTCGATAGATGATTTTAAGCCACTCGTTGATTCATAATCCATATTAAATTGACCGTCTTTCAATTGATCTCCTACATTCATTTTAGCAGGATATTCCAGGTAAACATCAGTTGCTTTTGTTTCACCTGTTTTCATTTGTTCCGTTTGAGCAGGTGGAATAAAAGTTTTCATATTCATCTGCATCACGCCGTTCTCACATTTCACATTATTGGTTGCCTTAGTAATTGTTTTTCCTGTTGCATCTATAAATTCAGAATTGATAGTTGCAGTTACTGAACTGCCATTTTGTTTACTGTCTGAAACAACGTAGGTCATTTTGCCGGATTCTTTTCCTTTATTATTTGAGATCGTCATCTCGATCGTCTTATTATTTTGCAGAAAATAATAATTGGAGCATTCCTGGGAGAAAAGATTTCCGGTTAAAAGAAGGAAAGAAAAAACAGTTATCAATCTCATAGTTTTTAGTTTGTACAGGAAAGTTAAAAAGAAGCTGAGATATAAAAATAAAAAAGCCCCGTTAAATTCTATTTCAATCCAAAGTGTTCCACTAGAAATAGACAAAATGTTTCAAAATAAATAGCGGATTTCTGTTGCATCAATTTCATCATGAAGTTTTGTCAATCTTTTTTCTTGTCAAACTTTTCTAATTTTGGGGTTGCGGAGGCTTACATTTTTCCCATTCCACCGTTATTTAAATTGGAACCAAAAATATGTGACCATGAAAGAACAAATTGACAATCGAATCGAATCAGAAAGGAAATTCTGGAATTCAAAAGCCCACAGTTATGATAAGGTCGTGGGTAAATTTTTTCCTAAGATTTATGAGACGATTCTTGTCAACCTTATCCAGGATGTTAGTCAATCAGATAAGGTACTGGAGGTAGCAGCCGGCACAGGAATATTATCTATTCAAATGAGCGGGCATGTTTCTCATATAACAGCTATTGACATCGCTCCCGAAATGCTAAAAATCGCCAAAGAAAAAAGCCTAAGGTTGCAAAAAAATAATATTGATTTCCAGGTGGGAGATATTTGTAGCCTTAAGTTTGATAATAAAAGTTTTGATACCGTTGTAGCGTCCAATGTCTTGCACCTACTTCACAAACCTGAGTTAGCATTGCAGGAAATCATAAGAGTAGTAAAGGATAGAGGGAAGATAATAACTCCAACCTTTTGTCACGGAGCAAATTTGCGAAGCAACATCTTGTCAAGGATTTTTGCACTTATGGGTCAAAAAACAAAAAGCAGATGGAGTCAAAAAACCTTTAAAGAATTTGTAGAGAACAACGGATTTGCAATAACCAAAGAAATCTACATGAATGGCATGATCCCTCTCATATATTTAGTTGCAATAAAAAAATAACGGAGTGCTAAACAAAGTATTGCTGCAAGCGCAGGACGTTTAAGCTTCAACTATGAGCTAATATTGAGTGGGTGTTTTATCTATTGCTGGAGACGCTCGATTGTAAAGCACTCTTGTTTTTTCTTTTACTGCATGTCGTTTGTTTTTATTGGTTACCCAATCCCATATTTTCAGTGTGTTATCAATTCTACACTTCATCCTGTAACGAATTATAAAAGTAGATGCCAACGTCAACAAGCCAATGAAAATAATGGAAGCATTAATACTTACTAAATCTGCTATTATGCCTGTGAGAATTGCACCAATGGCATAACCTAAATCTCTCCACAAACGAAAGATGCCGATACTTCTTGCCCTGTCCTGCGGATTTGTGTTTTCTGCTACAGTTGCAAGGAATGTTGGATACACCATTGCTGTACCCCATCCTAAAATGGAGGAGAGCATTATAAAATGGAACATTGTATTTGCCCAAATCAAAACAATCAAAGCAATGGCTTGTAAAAACATTCCTATGTATAGCATATCTTTTTTACAAAACTTATCAGCCATTCTTCCGGTAAACAATTGACCGATGCCCCAAACAGCAGGATATATTGCGGTAATAATTCCGATTTCACCAATAGTGAAACCTTTAGTTGCAAGCAGGATTGGAAAAATGCCCCATGCCATTCCATCATTCAGGTTATTGATTAAACCTGCCTGTGTTACTGAACCTAAGTTTTTATTCTTCCATGTCGTGTCCCAAAATATATTCTTTAGTCTCGGAATGGTATTGCTGATTGTTTCTTTTGCTACATGATGCTTAGTGTCTTTTATAAAAAAAATACTTCCAACTAATCCTAAAAAAACTAAACCAATGCCCAAATAAAAAGGGTAAGGTCTTATACCGTATTCACTGGCTATCCAACCGGTAAGAAAAGCTATGAGAGCAACTGCAATGTATCCTGCAAACTCGTTTAAGCCCATCGCAAAACCTCTTTGCTTTTCACCAACAAGGTCAATCTTCATTACTACCGTACTCGACCATGCTAATCCCTGGTTGATTCCTAATAACACATTGGCAGCTATTATCCAACTCCAAGAGGGAGCAAACATCAAAATGAACGGAATGGGAATACCAATTATCCATCCAGCAACTAACAGTTTTTTTCTTCCAAACTTATTTGCTAATGAACCTGTGTAATAATTTGTAATTGCTTTTACAATTCCAAAAACAATGATGAAAGACAGAATGGCTGTTTTAGCTGCAATATGAAATTCAACATCTGCGATACGTGGTAAAATGCTTCGTTCCAAACCAACCATGCCACCAACAAAAGCATTGATGATCACAAGTAATGTAAACTGTTGCCAGTTCTCCTTCAAACCTAATTGTACATTCATCGCAGGTTGGTTTGATCTTAAGTTCTTATTGCTTTAGATATTTCATAGTTCATTTCCACGCTTGCGTAACTATAGCTGTCATCGGGGCTGTAACCGGAGCTGTGCCAAATTTTTCAGCAATCTCAGCCTCGACCTTTATCTTCATTTCTTCTATCCATGCAGGATTACGTTTCATAATTTCATCACAAAGTGGCCCTCCATTTACGAGACCTTCGGTCGCTTGCTTTGCAGAGGGACAAACGGAAATTTTCCTTACTTTCTCTATGGTTATTTTTGAAAAACCGGCGTCAGTTACAAGTTTCCCGATCATCATTTCATCATTCATCGAAAATGCAAGGTTGTAAGATTCCGGTAATGGATCTTCCAAATATGCTTTTGCAATTGTTCTGGCAACAAAAGACATAGAGTTGTTTTCAAGTTTATCCCAGGTTGTAAATAAGAACATTCCTCCTGGTTTCAGAATACGATATGCCTCGGCAAAAGCTTTAGCCCTATCTGGAACAAACATATAACCGAAACAACAGATTACCAGGTCTAAGGTGTTATCGTCAAAAGGTAGCTCCTGCGCGTCTATTATCTGCCACTCAATGTCTGAGGTTTTTAATTTTTCTTTTGCTATATCAAGCATATCAAGACTTATATCGGATGCTATAAGCTTAGCGTTTGGAGAAATAACATTTCTTAGATGTCGAGTAACCCTGCCTGTCCCGCAAGCGATTTCCAGAGCAGTGTCAACTGAAGAGATATCAATACGATTTGAAACCTCAATTGCATAAGGTTCAAAAAACATCGGACCAAGATATTGATCATAATGTCGGGGAATTGAACCTGTAAAGCTAAATGCCGCGGATGAGATGTTATATTCCATACTTCGTTGCATTGATTAATTAAGATATAGCACAACGATTAGCGCCGACCTCCAGGTCAAGAGGATTAATGTCAGAAAAATCTCCTGTTTGGTTTTTTTCAACAATGGCTAAATAATTTGCTGGTGCAGGTGGGATATGCTGGTTAAGAAAATGTGTGAAATCCTCTTCGGAACTGCTTAGTAATCGAACACTTTTTTTTACTTCACCAATCGTAGCGGAAAGCATTGCCCTATCAAATTCGACAGGCTTATTAGTATGAGCCGGAAGAATAACCACAGCATCTGGAAGCAATAGCAACTTCTGGAGGGATCTATATAATAGAATCGTCTTATTTCGTGATTCTTCTTCGCTTGCTTTTAAATCTGGCCGCCCGACACCATTTATGAAAAGCGTATCACCCGTAAAGATCACTTTATCTGCTATATAAAAGCTGACGCTTTCCAAAGTATGACCGGGAGTTAAAACAGTTATCAAATTTATGGCGCCGACAGAAAAAACCGTATCTGTTATTATTGGTTGAAATGGAAATTGTATTTTATTTGGAGTTGGTAGAAACAATGGAGCATGGAAATGTTCAGCTACCAATTTCGACCTTGAAAGATGATCAGCATGAATGTGAGTTTCTATGACATATGTGACGGTAAGTTGATATTCCCGAACAAATTTCTCATATACCTCAGCTGGCAAGGATGCATCAATGATAATAGCTTCTTTTTCTGATGAGAGGATATAAGACAGACATCCCTTTCCCGTGCGCCTTATCTGCAGCACTTCAAAGTCTTCGAATTGCCTTGCTGCCTCGTTCCACGCAGTGCTCCATGCCTTCATACCTCCCTCTAAAGACCATGCGTCAAAACCTTTTTTCCTTAACGCTTCCGACGCAATTTCGCTTGTCCTGCCTGCAGCACATACAGTGACGACCGGGGTGTTTTTGGGGATATCAATTTCATTTAAAACGGAATTATCTCCTTCATTGAGTCGTTTGTACGCATCAACATGGTGACTCCCTGGTATAAGCCATTCTTCCCTTTGCTCTTTTGATCTTACGTCCAGTACAACAATAGGCTCTTTGTTTTCCAACATGGTTCTTAGCTCCTCTGCGTTTAGCACTAAAGCTTTATTTTCCATTATGAAGTGTTTAATGACTAACAAATATGACTCGCAAGCGTTTTCAACGAATTATTTTCGGCGCTATTAGCTAACTGTGACTTTATGGAGCCTGTTTAGCGCCGTTATTTAAAAACTTGCTAACTGCGGATCCCAAATCATATACTTGAATGGAAGGCCTGTCTTTTTTTAGGATGCTTGCAGCCATGGCTGAACGATAACCGGACGCGCAATAAATCAATAACGGTTTCCCATTTGGAATCTCAGATAAACGATCGGTAAATTCTTGCATAGGAATATGGACACTATTTTTAAAGCCCGGCTGCAGTTTTATCTCTTTTTCAGTTCTTACATCTACATAGGTGAATTCATCACGAGAGGGAACGAAGGAATTGACATCAAAAGATTCAAATTTCTTTCCGTTATCTGCATCATAGACAAAAGCCCCCAGTATATTCAATTCATAACCTATAGCAGCAGCTTTCTTTATCGCTACCTGCAAACTTTGTTCATCGGCGGCAACCATATAAAATTTTGACTCAGGCGCTACAAGTGTCCCTAACCAGGTTTCAAATTGTCCGGTTCCTTGAATGTTAATAGCTCCCGGTAAATAAGATGTTTTAAATACAGCTGCCGGACGCGTATCAATTATTAATGCGGTAGAGGCAAGCGAATAATTTCTCGGTAAGTAATCAAGCATTGTCAAGGTTTCTGTTAATGCTGGTGCTCCTTTGCTGTTTAAGTTAATATCGTAAGCGAAATATTTCGGAATAAAAGGTTGATAACTTAATAACAAGCTGGCAAATTCCTCTTTTGTCCGATTTTCAAATGCATAATTGTTTTGCTTCTCATATCTTATCGTCGAACTCGTTCCTTTACGGATCGATTTGCCACACAAGGAGCCAGCGCCGTGAGACGGATAAACAATCACATCATCACTCAGTTTGGCAAACTTCTGATGTATTGTGTCGTACATCATTGCAGCGAGATATTGCCTTTGCTTATTGCTTTCACTTGAATAATCAAGCAGATCAGGTCTACCAACGTCACCCAAAAACAAAGAGTCCCCGCTGAAAACAACCCTTTCCTTTAGATTGTCAACCAACACTGCCGCGATATGATCTGGGGCGTGCCCGGGAGTATACATTGCTCTAAGACCGACTCGGTCACTTATTTGAATCGTAGTTCCTTCATCAAATGGTGTTAAGGGATAGTCGGATCTGGTCAAGTTACTTGCATAAATAGGCACATTTAGGTGGCGGTGTATTTCCAGATGGGAACTGACAAAGTCGGCATGGGGATGCGTTTCAATAACACCTATGATGGAGGCCATATTTTTTTGTGCAAAGTCGTAATAGGGCTGAGGATTTCTCTGGGGATCAATGATGATTATTTTCTTTCCGGCCATTACAGCATAAGAAAAGTGTGCCAGCCCCTTATCCTCAAATTGTTCAATCACGTAATTCGCTGAATAAGGCCTTACTCCTATGAGTTTCTCGTAACTGAGCGATGCAGTCAAGCCAAAGCCCATCATGTCAAGAATAAAATTTCTTCTTTTCATTTCTGCCGCATTTGTTTAATTGTAAACAGCATAGTGGATCTAACCGACGGGTAATCCTTTTAATACCCAATCAGGAAAACCGTCGTCTAATCTTTTGGCACTATATCCCTTCTTATTAAGAAAAGCCACCGCTTGGTCTGCATATACACAAAATGGCCCCCGACAATAGGCTACAATCACCTTGCTTTTTGGAAGCTTTTTTAAGTGCTTAGCAAGTTCATCTACCGGAGTCGAAATAGCGCGATGGATATGTCCTCTGTTATATTCTTCCTCAGGTCTGACGTCAAGCACTACAACTTCATCATTTTTGATCATTTGGGCCAATGAAACTGCATCGACTGGATCCATACCCCCGTGACCTTTTCGGAAATCATTCACTACCTTCTCAACTTCGGCATTATACACATGACCGAGCTTGCGTAAACCAGACCAAGCTCCAAAAACATTTTCACTCGCTAATGCATAGTTGATAAAATTCCCCTGTCTCGATACAGTCACCAACTTTGCATTCTTTAGAATCTGGAGATGCTGCGATGCATTGGCGACCGGCATTCCGGTATAATTTGCAATTTGTTCAACCGTAAACGGGCCCTGCGCCAAAAGGTCAATTATTTCCATGCGATGCGAATTACCAAACGCCTTTGTTATTTTGGCAAGTTCCCCATATACTCTGTCTTTAAACTCTCTTTTATTCATGAGTCTGTTGTATTCGATTTTGTGAAGTTACACGAAGGGATCAACTATTCAATAAAATTATTGAATAGATTTGAAATTGCAAAAATATATTGTTGTGCTGAATGATTAGTTTCCAAAAAACTGGAATCCACGTGTACAAACCTCCTTTCATACATTTAAAAAGCTGGTTGGCATTGATAGCAATTATTTCGGCGTCTTCCTGAATCTGTATTGCTTTGCGGCTCGGCTTGCCAGTAAACAAACTTTCCACTCTTGCAATAATTTACATGTCCGCAGGCTTGTTAAATTTCGTAACTTAATTTTTATGCCTTCAACCCGCCAGCTCGCCGCTATTATGTTCACCGATATAGTCGGCTACACAGCATTGATGGGTAGGGACGAACAAAAGGCATTTGAACTTCTTGATAAAAACAGGCAGATTCAAAAACCAATTATAGAAAAAAACAATGGTCGTTGGATTAAAGAGCTTGGTGATGGGGTGATGGCAAGTTTCAATACTGCCTCTGATGCGGTCAGTGCAGCTATTCAAATTCAGCAAGCATGTAACTCCTCAAAAGAATTTCAACTACGAATCGGTATTGATTTAGGTGAGGTTGTTTTTGAGAATAATGATGTGTTTGGAGATGGAGTAAATATTGCATCAAGAATACAAGCTTTAGCACCACCCGGAGGCATTTGGATTTCGGAAGCTGTGCATCACAACGTAGCTAACAAGAATAATATTGAAACGGTATTTATAAAAAACGAAACCCTCAAAAATGTAAAAGATCCGGTTCATATTTTTCAAGTGAAGGCAGAAGGAGTTGCAGCACCAGTGCCTGTTGCCAATATAGAAAACAAAAATCTTAATTACAAACTGACAAAAATCAAAAATCTTTTATTTATTGCAGGATTTATCATTATTGTTATAGCGGTTTATTTTATCTACAACTACTTTCAAAACAATACAACAGTGCCAGTAGGCAATATCTCAGCAGAAACAATTGATAAATCTATTGCTGTTCTGCCTTTTGTTAATATGAGCGACGATAAAGAGCAAGAATATTTTAGCGATGGTCTGAGTGCGGAACTTTTGAACCTTCTTTCTAAAATATCAGAACTAAAAGTTATTGGTCGTACTTCTTCCTTTTCTTTTAAAGGCAGAAATGAAGACTTGCGGATTATTGGAGAGAAACTTGGAGTAGCTCATATACTTGGAGGTAGTGTACAAAAAGATGGCAATCAAATTCGTGTTACAGCACAGTTAATAAGAACCGCTGATGGCCGCAACTTATGGAGTGATAAATATGACCGGCATTTAGAAGGTATTTTTAAATTACAAGATGAAATAGCCAATGCTGTTGTGAAGCAATTAAAGCTGAAACTCCTCACCACAACGGACACTACAACTTCTTCAACTAATACAGAAGCTTATAATCTTATGCTTCAGGGTAATTACTTCGCTGAAAAAAGAGATAAAGTAAATACTGCTAAAGCCATTGATTTATACCTTCAGGCTATAGTAATCGACTCTTTGGATCACCGTGTATGGGCAGCATTAGCACAGGGTTTATCCATTCAAGCCAGTTGGGGGTGGATTGATCCTCATGAAGGATACGAAAAAGTGCGAGGTGCTGCAACAAAGTCCATATTCCTGAAACAAGATCAGGCAGAAGCATACAGGATTTTAGGTGATATGAATATGTATTATGAATGGGATTGGGAGGGAGCTGAAAATAAGTTCAACAAGGCCCTGAATTCAGAACCCCGGAACCCTGATCTTTTAAGAAGTATGGGGTCATTAACCAGAATCCTTGGCCGGCTGGATGAATCTTTCCGCTGGCTCAAAAAGTCAGCTGATCTTGATCCCCTAAAACCTATCACTTATTTTCATCTTGGTTTCCAACAGATATATGCGAATCACCTTGAAGATGCAATTGTCACTTACAAGAAGATTTTGGAACTGAATCCCCAGTTTCCAATGGCCCATGTTTACCTTGGTGAAGTTTATTTATTACAAGGAAAACCCCAAATGGCACTTGCTGAAATGCAGCAAGAACAAATGAAAGGTAAAGATTTTGGTTTGACGTTGGCCTTTACAGCGTTAGGAGAGCAGAAGGATGCCAAGGCAGCCCTGAGTCGTTTCATATCCGAATTTCAGGGAACTGACATGTTTCTTATTGCGGAAATTTATGCCTTTTTGGGAGAAAAGAATAAAGCTTTTGAGTGGCTGGAAAAAGCTTACAGGGGGAAAGATGTACGTCTTCCCTGGTTGAAAGGCGACCCGCTATTAAAAAATATAGAGAGTGATCCTCGATTTTTAGCTTTTATGAAAAAGATGAAATTCCCTCTTGATTAATTTTTTGTACACTTCAAGACTTGCATTCTAAATAATGATCTGAGCAATGCTAAATAAAGTTATTTCAAATTGTTGTCAATGTATTTCCTCCACTTATGGCGCTCACTTTAATTTGATCTAAATTTGTGAATATACTTTCCAAATGTATTCGCAAATTATCAATTATATCAAACAGAGAATTGAGATCCGCAGGGAGGAGATTGAGGAAGGCCTCAAATACAGCGATTTCAAAAAGTTTGCAAAGGGTGATTATATACTGAGGGCCGGAAATTACTGTCGGTTTATCGGGTTCCTGAATAAAGGATTTATTGTAACAACTTTTGTTGACGAATCCGGCAACGAAAAAGCTTCTGAATTTAAACATGAAGGATGTTTTTTTACTTACACCGAGGGGCTTGCCAATAATAACCCTTCACATAAAAACTTTATTGCTATTGAAGATTGCGAAGCGCTTGTATTAAATAAGGAATACCTATCTGTAATTTTTAAGGCAAATCCAAAATTTGAAACCTTGTTCAGCCAGATACTTGCTGAAGAACTGAGTCTTGTTTTGCTAAATGAACAAACCAGAAAGACGCTGAGCGTTGAGGAAAGATACCTTGCCCTTGAAAATACTATCCCGGGGGCTTTGCAAAGAATACCCGTAAAATATATTGCAGGTTATCTTGGTATAGAGGCTCCCAGCCTCAGCCGCCTGCGCCGCAGATTAGCCGGTAAATGAAAGTAACCCAGGTTAGTTTTTATGGCTTTTACTGTTTATAGTTTTGAGTATTAAAATCAGAATTATGAGCCTCGACAAATTTGTGTATTTACTATTGGATAATGCAGTGAAATATTTTTTCATCTCTTTACCCTTCTTTCTTGTTTATTATATTTTTTTCAGAAAAAAACTCTCCTATAAAAAAATACAGGAAAAATTCCCGAAGCTGAAAGACTATGCCCGTGAACTTGGCTTTTCAACACTTTCTGTAATTATCTTTTCTATACCACCTTTATTAATGCTATACAGTGATGCAATAAAACCTCACACTACTTTTTATTCGCATATTGATGAATATGGGACACTCTATTTTGTTCTTGCATTCCCTTTAATGCTTTTACTACACGACACATATTTTTATTGGGCTCATCGCATAATGCATAATCCCTGGCTGTTTAAAATGGTCCATTTGGTTCATCACAAATCCACAAATCCTTCTCCGTGGGCTGCATATGCTTTTCATCCGTTGGAAGCAATTGTAGAGTCCCTGATTTTTGTCATCTTCCTGTTTACTATTCCTGTTCATAGCATTCACCTGATGTGGTTTTTTGTATTCAGTCTTGTATATAATGTATATGGACATTTGGGTTTTGAAATTTATCCTAAAGGTTTTAATAAGCATTGGCTGGGCAAATGGATGAATACATCTGTAAGCCATAACCAGCATCATCAGTTTTTTAAAGGTAACTATGGATTATACTTTACAATTTGGGACAGGCTTATGGGGACATTGCGAGCAGATTATGACACTTCTTTTGATAAACTGAAACAAAGAGAAAAACCTCAACCTGAAAAATGCAGGATATGAAAACAGTAATAGCATCACTAATATTAATTGGTTCATTAATTTCTCTTGATACTTATTCTCAAAATAAGGCCGATGACATTCTTGGCGTTTGGTTAACAGGAGGTAAAGAACCGGCTAAGGTTCAAATCAATAAAATCGGTGAAAAGTTCTACGGAAAAATCATTTGGCTGAAAAATCCAACCGAGAATGGTAAGCCACGAATTGATGGTAATAATCCGGATAAAGAAAAAAGTAACAATCCAATAATAGGACTTGTTATCCTCAAAGATTTCAAGTTCAATGGTGATGATGAATGGAAAGGTGGTGATATTTATGATCCGGAAAGTGGCAAGACTTACAGTTCTTACATGTATTTGAAGGATAAGAACACTTTAAAAGTTAGAGGCTATGTGGGTGTCTCGCTACTTGGAAGAACGGAAACATGGATAAGGAGTTCGTTTTGACCGAAAAGACATGAAATGATTTATGGTCACAAAGAATTTATTTATTTTGGTAAAAGCACAAAATACGTAATATGGTAGCCAATATATTCCATTTGTTTTACCTGAAATAAAAAAAGCTTATAAATGAATTTATTATAAGCTTTCCTGTTGACCCATAAGGATTCGAACCTTAACTGACTGAACCAAAATCAGTAGTGCTACCATTACACCATGGGTCATCCAAACATTCCTCCGAAGGAGTCCACTGGACTTTCGGAATGGGCTGCAAAAATAAGGTTTGCACTGTTTTAAGCCAAAAGGATTTTGAGTTAAATTAATTGCTGAGAATAAAAGGTTTTTCCTCTTTCTCCTCTCTCTCTTTCAGCTCTCTTATTTTATCCAGAGCACCTGCCACTACATCACACATGATTGTGTATAAAGCCCCGTGTTTTGGATTCGCGTAAATATAATCCAGCGCTTGGTTCTCGTTTGGGATCGTCATGATCGGGATATTGGGGTTTACACTTTCAATTCCTTCTTTTAATAAATTGATAATTTCTTCTGCGGTTCTACCTCTTAAATTTTTATCACAACGAATAATGATCTCATCAAAATATTTTGCTGAAATTTCTCCCAACTCACGAATGTCCGCATCTCTCCTGTCGCCAGTACCGCTGATAATGCCGATATGTAGAGGGTAATCCAGTTTGCTTACAAAATCACAAAGCAATTTCAAGCCATGAGGATTGTGAGCAAAGTCGGCAAGTATGGTGTAATTTTTAAAATGGAAGAAGTTCAAACGACCCGGCGTCAGGTTTGCACTTGGCATAAATGTTTGCAAGCCCGTCCTTATATCTTCAATCGTAATATCGCGGAAAAGATAAGTTGACAAAACGGCCGGTAAGCAATTTTGAATATTGTGTATCGCTTTTCCTTCAAATGTTAGCGGAATATTTTTTACATGCAACACTCTTATTTTCCATCCTCCTTTCATCAATGTGATATACCCGTTTTCATATACACAGGATAACCCATGTGTTGCGGCATGCTCTTTAATCCGGGGATTATTTTCATCCATGCTGAATAAAGCAATATTACAATCAAGCGTTTCCCTCATTTTATAAACAAGGTCATCATCAGCATTCAGCACGGTATAGCCATGATCAAATACGGTTTCAGGCACTACGGCTTTTACTTTTGCCATCGCTTCCACTGTATGAATACCTCCAAGACCCATATGATCAGCAGCAACATTCGTAACAACTGCTACTTCACAATTTTGAAAAGCCAACCCTGATTTTAATATACCACCTCTGGCACATTCCAATACGGCAAAATCAACAGTTGGATCCTTTAAAACAAACTGAGAAGAGATGGGCCCGGTGCAATCACCTTTCATCATCATTTGGTTTTGAATATAAACACCATCACTTGTTGTATAACCAACTTTCTTTCCTGCACTCTTTGCAATGTGCGCCGTTAATCGTGTGGTGGTTGTTTTACCATTTGTTCCGGTGATCGCAATGATTGGAATTCTTCCTGCACTTCCTTTCGGGAATAGCATGTCCACGACAGGTTCAGCAACATTTCTTCCGAGACCTTCCGATGGTTCAATATGCATGCGGAAACCCGGAGCAGCATTTACTTCCAGTATAGCCCCACCATTTTCAGAAACAGGAGTTCGCAGGTCATTTGCCATTACATCAATACCACAGATATCAAGACCAATAATTTTAGCGATGCGTTCAAACATAAAAATATTCGCCGGGTGTACTTCATCAGTTACATCTGTTGATGTGCCACCTGTAGAAAGATTGGCTGTGGGCTTCAATAAAACTCTTTTACCTTTTGGAGGAATTGTTTCTAAAGTAATTCCTGCATCATCCAGCATTTTTTGCGTAAACTGGTCAATGGTGATCTGTGTCAGCACTTTTTCATGACCATAACCACGCCGAGGATCTTTATTTGTTTCTTCGATCAGCCAATTTATATCATGAATTCCATCACCAACAACTGAAGCTGGCGTACGTAATGCGGCGCAAATAAATTTATAATTGATAACAAGACAACGAAAATCAAACCCAGTGATAAATTTTTCAACGATCACACTGCGGCTGTATTCTGTCGCAGCTGCCAGTGCTTTTACAGCCACTTCCCAGCTATTGATATCAGTTGTATTTCCTTTTCCATGATTACCATCGATAGGTTTTATTACGAGGGGGTAGCCATATTTTTCAACTGCTTCCTTTAAACCTTCTTCTGTTCTTACAACTGTTCCTTTTGGCACCGGGATCTCTGCCGCTTCTAACAACATTTTTGTTTCATCTTTATTGCAGGCGATATCAACAGCAATGTTTGATGTTGTAGAAGCGATCGTTGCACGAATGCGTTTTTGATTTACGCCATAACCCAGTTGCACCAAACTTTGTTTATTCAGTCTTATAAAAGGTATTCCTCTTTTTGCTGCTTCTTCAACAATACAACCTGTAGAAGGTCCCATCCTGGTATCTTCCCGTATCACCCGCATGTTCTGAATATCATCAGTAAGATCATAATCTTGTCCTGCGATCAGGGCCTGTGCAATTCTTACAGCCGCTTTAGCGGCATATACACCAGCATCCTCTTCAATATAACTGAACACTACATAATACACCCCTTCTTTTTCTCCCTCCGGGGTTCTTGTTCTTCCAAAACCAGTATCCATTCCGGCCAGCGTCTGGATCTCTAATGCAATATGTTCTACTACATGTCCCATCCATGTCCCTTCTTCAACCCTGTGAAAAAAACCACCAGGTTTACCTTCACTGCAACGATGCTCATATAATGATGGTAAAAGTTTTTCTAATCTTTCTCTGAACCCCGGAATCTTATTCGTTGGCATATTTTCCTTTTCTTCCAGGTCAAGCTTCATCTGTATGAGTTTGGCTCTTCTTACACTCCAATAATTAGGACCTTTCAGCACTTTTATCTCAAGTATTTGCATAAGTAAAATGTTGGATGTTTCCCCAAAGGGACTCCTATGGAACAATTTAGGTTTTTTTGGCTATGCCACCAATACTTCATGTATTGTTTACTTTCAGATCGATTAATAATTTTTCAAGCGATTTCTTTATGTCTAATATGACAGAAGTTTTTGTATAAAGACGCATAAAATCTTCGCCTAACGTCATACCACTTTCCTGTAAATATCTAAGCTGATTAAGATCTGGTTCAATTAAGCTTTGAAGATATTCAATGAAATAAACGATAGATTTGATCTGGCCTTCGAACATTGCTTTTTGCAGGAGGGGTTCAATTTCTTCTCTCGAAAACAGCTTTTCCATCTTTTTATTCTAAATTTATGCAAACCTTTAGTATGTCTGAAGCTAATCGCCGCGGTTTTCTGAAAAAGGTCGGCACATTCTCCGCAACCGCAGTCCTTTCCTCAATTGCAAAACCAATGTGGGCAAGAGATCTTGACGCTGCTTTAAGAGATGCAGAAGGCGTTTCACCCGATGAGTTGGCAAGTGAAGAAGATTTCTGGTACTATGTTCAACAATCATTTACAGTATCTCCCTCTTTAATCAATCTTAACAATGGTGGCGTTAGCCCGGCTCCAAAAGTTGTATCGGATGCTATGAAACGTTATTATGATTATAGTAATGAGGCACCGAGCTATTATATGTGGCGTATTCTCGACCAGGGGCGTGAACCACTGAGAAAAAACATGGCGAAGATGGCTGGGTGTGATGCCGAAGAAGTGGCCATCAATCGCAATTCGTCCGAAGGTTTGGAAACGATCATATTTGGGATGCAGTTAAAAGCCGGCGATGAAATAGTAGCAACTAAGCAAGATTATCCCAACATGGTAAATGCTTACAAACAACGGGAACTGCGTGACGGGATAAAAATGATTTGGGTAAATCTTGAGTTGCCAAGTGAAGATGAAAATTATTTGGTGAACCAGTATGTGAATGCGTTTACTTCAAAAACAAAAGTTGTACATATTACGCATATCATAAATTGGAATGGACAAATAATACCTGTGAAGAAGATCGCAGCGGAAGCGCATAAAAGAGGCATTGAAGTGGTCGTTGACGGGGCTCACAGTCTTTTTCATTTTGATTTTAAAATATCCGACCTGGATTGTGATTATTTTGCCAGCAGCTTGCATAAATGGCTCTATGCGCCAATTGGCAGCGGCATGATGTATGTAAGAAAAAATAAAATTAAAAACCTCTATCCGCTGTTTGCTGTGGATGATCCTTTGAAGGATGATATAAGAAAATTTGAAGCATTGGGCACAAGACCAATGTTCATTGAGCAAGCGATCAACAAGGCACTGGACTTCCATGAAATGATCGGGAATGAAAGAAAAGAAAAACGATTACATTATTTAAAGAACTATTGGTTTGATAAAGTAAAGAATGTTCCAAGAGTAAAATTGCATACCTCGTTCTCTCCAAAATGGGGCTGTGCCATCGGTAATGTTTCGGTTGATGGAAAAAAACCGGAAGAATTAGATGGCTTCCTGCTCAACAATTATAAAGTTCATACTGTCGGTATCAACTGGGAGAATATCCATAGTGTTCGCGTCACTCCGAATGTCTATACGACCAGGAAGAATCTTGATGTATTGGTGGAAGGTATTAACGCATTTGTGAAACAGGTTTGATGATTATTTTCTGATCCCGAAAAGCAGATCAACAACTAGTTTCCTGATTGTAATGAAAGAATTTAAATTACGCATTGAATTGTTTTAATGTCAACACCACTCACTAACCGTAAGATCAACTTACTTCAGGCAACTTCTATCAACATGATCGACATGGTCGGCATTGGGCCGTTTGTGGTGATGCCTTTTGTTGTCAGTCAATTTAATAATGGTTTGTTTTTATGGGCGTGGATATTTGGCGCTATCACTGCTTTTATTGATGCCATGATTTGGAGTGAACTCGGCGCTGCTTATCCGTTGGCAGGAGGAACGTATAATTTTCACCGGATCGCTTATGGAGAAAAGTATGGCAAGCTCATGAGCTTTTTATTTGTCTGGCAAACTTCTATACAGGCGCCATTAGTTGTTGCATCCGGAGCAATTGGCTTTTCACAATATCTAACTTATATAATTGAATTGACGCCGATACAGGAAAAAATAATTTCCGGTGGCCTTGTTATTCTTGTTTTTCTTTTGCTTTATCGAAAAATAGAAACGATCGGGAAGATCTCTGTTGTAATGGGGTCGGTCGTGGTGCTTACAATTCTTTGGATCATCATTAGCGGGCTGACGCATCAGCAACATCCTGTTCAATTAATTCCAACCGGTGAAGCTTCTTTTTTTTCTTATGCGTTTTGGGCTGCTGTTGGAATGGGCTCTGTAAAAACTGTTTATAGTTTTCTTGGCTATTATAATGTTTGTCATTTGGGTGGAGAGATCAAAAGACCGGAAGTAAATATCCCACGAAGTATTTTTATTTCCGTTGCCGGAATTGCTCTGTTGTATTTATTAATGAATATAAGTGTAATGGGAGTGATACGATGGCAGTCGGTGCTGGAAGGAGATAAATATTTAGTGAGTGCTTTTATGGAAAAGATTTATGGATACAAAGCGGGTGTTGTTGTTACTGTGCTGATCCTTTGCATTGCATTCTCTTCTTTGTTCGCGGTCGTGCTTGGCTATTCAAGAGTGCCATATGCCGCGGCCGTGGATGGGAATTTCTTTAAAGTATTTTCAAAACTGCATCCCACGAAAAACTTTCCTTATGTATCACTTATCTTACTTTGTACGCTTGGTTTTATTTTTAGCTTGTTCATGAAACTAAGCCAGGTGATATCTTCGATACTTGCCATGAGAATACTAATACAATTTATAGCACAGGGTATTGGCGTTGCTTTTTTACGAACAAGATTCGGTTCAAAAAATCTTCCATTTAAAATGTTTCTTTTTCCAATTCCCGTCATTGTTTCAATAGTCATTTGGTTATTTCTTTTTTTCTCTACCGGCTGGTTTGCTTTATGGGGAAGCCTGATGGCACTGGCAGGAGTGATCGTTTATTATTTTGTGCGAGTCAAAAAAGATGAATAGAATTGTTTCACTACAACTCGAATAAATGTAAAAAGGCTCAATATAAGCCTTGTGGAAGGGGAAGGGAAAATTGGCTAACAAAATATTTCTGAGTTTCTAAAATTTTGTTCGCCTTCTGGCCGGGTTAAATAAACGTCAGCGTTAAACTCTTACAATGCCAACGTGATACCAAATTCTCCATCCGGATAATTGGTACTGTACTTATATTTCTTTTGCAACGCCTTATCCTTCCATATCTTATTCTTCTCCGACAAATAATTAAAATAGAAACTTATTCCGGCATTTTTATTTTCACCCAACAACTTTGCAATACATTCCGGATCAGGATGCCCGTAACGAGATCCATCAGACGAAACAAGCATCTTCTTTGTATCGATCTTTTGCATCAGTGCCACCAGGTTACTTTTCTTACTTCCATGATGCGCCAGCTTCCATGCATCGAGCTTTAATTTTTTTTCCACCAGCATCGGTTCGATCGCTTTTAATAAAAAATCTGAAGTAGCAT
>Ga0193738_1000369_pt1 | contig 25477 bp, 28 predicted proteins | sample L2a1metaG_FD_144927 | JGI IMG/M metagenome (GOLD analysis project Ga0193738, IMG submission 144927) | Soil microbial communities from a riparian zone of the East river system, Colorado, United States - L2a1 | ecosystem: Environmental > Terrestrial > Soil > Riparian zone | place: USA: East River... | reverse complement strand
CGTCGTCCTCGAGCTCGGCCATCAGTCGCGTCTGCATCTCACGGTACTGGAGCCGTGCCTTGGCCGGCAGCTCGACCTTGTCGAGCACGATCGTCGGCGTCACCGTCGGCATCTCGCCCTCGGCCACCGTGACGGTGAGCGGCGCCAGCTCGGCGTTGAGCTTCTCCTCGGCGCCGGGCAGCGGCCTCCAGTCGTAGCCGTTGTAGTCGGTCGGATAGAAATGCTGCTTGCGCCACTGCCAGAACGACCGCCCCCACAGCTTGCCGCGCGTCACGACCCGGGCCGGCATGAACAGGTCAAGCGGGCCGGACGGGCGCAGCGTTCCGCTCAGGCCCCAGATCATGCGCCAGTGGTGCGCGTACTTCGCCAGCGCCTTGGCGCGCTCGCCGCTCGGGTTGCGCAGCCGGCTCGCCTCGTCGATCACCAGCAGGTCATAGAGCGCGTGGGCGGTGTAAAATTCGGCCAGCGCCTCCATCAGCCACTGCACGATGTCGAGGCCGACGATCGTCAAGTGGTAGTCGACGGAGTTTTTCAGCCCGGCTAATCGTTTATCTGGCGGGCCATCCAATACCTGCCAGCGCAGCCCGGCGGTGTGCGCCCACTGCGCGATCTCGTCCGGCCACACCACGCGCACCACTCTTTTCGGCGCGATCACCAGCGCGTGGCGGATCACGCCCTCGTCGAGCAGGTCGCAGATCGCGGTGAGCGCGGCCGCGGTCTTGCCGCCGCCGGGACGCAGCACGCACATCGCCTCGTCGTGCTCATATAAAAAAGTAGCTATTCTCTGCTGATATTCTCTGAGATCAGACGGCCCCCGCACGATACGCCTCCAGATCATTGTGATGATCCATCGGCATCCAGCGGCGGTAGCCCGGCGGCTTCTTGTGTGATCGTCTCATAGCCCGTGGCTCCCCTCGTGCTTGGTGTAGTAGTAGCCGAGCGTCTCCTCGCTCATCAGCGGCAGGCCCTCGCTCCAACCGAAGCCGCGCTGCATCACTTCGCGCAACCGCTCAGAGGTTGACGCAGCCTCTGAGAGGTCTGTCTCGACAAGGGCCTCGTCATGTGTATGCAACCTAACATTGAAACCCTCATCCTCCAGCCGCCGCAGCGTTCCCCTGAGCACGTCCGCGGCGACCGCCTGCACGACGTTCTCGCACAGCATGCCGCGCCACAGCTTGACGCGGCCATGGCCGCGCGAGAAGCGCAGCTGGCGCGAGGTGCGCTTCCTGCCGTCGTCGCCCTCCTCCTCGACCGGCTCCCAGCGCAGCTCGCGGTAGGTGAGGAAGCGGCCCGAGGGCAGCTCGCACAGCAGCGAGCCGCCGAGGTAGTCGCGCGCGAAGCAGTATTTGAGCCGGCCGACCGGCTGCTCCAGCCCGGGCAGGCGCATCGCCCGCTCGACCGCTTCCTCCAGCGCCTCCCAGAACCTGACGCACCACGGATTGGCCGCGCGCCAGTCCTCGACGGTCTGCCTGCCCTCGGCGTCGTCCAGATGCAGCCCGTAGCCGGCCGCCATGCTCTGCAGCGCGCCGAGCCCGCCGCCGAAGCCGAGCGCCAGCTCGGCCACCTTGCCGCGCTGGCGGATCGGCTTGGTGACCTCTTCGATCGGCAGGTGCGACAGCACCGCGGCGGTGCGGGTGTAGAGGTCCGGCACGGTCGGGTCGGCGTCGACCTCGCGGAACACCTGCAGCCGGGCCAAGGCGCCGGGGTCGTCGCCGGCCAGCCACGGCAGCACGCGCGCCTCGATCTGGCTCCAGTCGCTCCAGACGAACACGTGGTCGCCGGCCGGCACGAAGGCGGGGCGGATCAGCAGCGAGAGCTGGCGCGACACCGGATCGGGGCGCTTCAGCGCCAGCCAGTTGTAGTCGCAGCCATCGATCAGGCTGTCGATCGCGTCCGGCTCGTCCGCCAGCACGTCGCGCGCGAGATTGTGCACCTGCACGCCGCGGCTCGACGCCCGCCCGGTCTGGGCGGCGCCGTTGAACACGTACTGGCCGTAGAGCACGCCGTCGACGTGGCTGGCGAGCATCTTGGCGAACTTGGCCGGGGTCTTGGAGCCGCCGTACAACCTGATCTGCAGCAGGCGACTGATCAAAGCGGCGTTTTCGATGCTTTGATCAGTCGCCCCGACATAGGCGATCAGGCGCTCGACCTGCCGCCGGGTGAGCGCGTGCTTGGCCGGCTTGGTGACCACGCCGTCCTCGTCGACCTCCTCGTCGCGCTTGGTGATGATCGCGCGGCCCTCCTCGGGCAAACGATCGAGCAGCCACAGGGTCAACCTCTTGACCATGTCGACGGTCATCTGGGGGTCGCCGGTGATGGCGCGCAGCTCGGCCTTGGCGCGCTCCTTGTCCTCGGCGGCGAGCCGGCTGGCGGCCTCGACCACGGCCAAGTCGATCGCCGCGCCGCGATCGTTGATCGCCTCCATCGCCCAGTATTCGCGCCACTCGGCGAGCGGCAGCTGGCGGGTGCCGAGGAACACCGAGCGCATGGCGTCGATGTCGCGGTCGGCGTAGGCGAGGAAGGCAGCCCACTCGAGCGGGTTGTCCTGCGGCGTTCCGGTGCTGTCGGGCAGGCAGAACAGCCGGATCAGCTCGCGACCACTCTGCAGTTTTGTGACCGAATGTGACGCAACCGCCGCGGCGGAGAGGTCAGGCGGCAGGCCGGAGGCAACCGCCTGCACCATCACGTCGATGATCTGGTGCGGCTCCAGCAGCGGGAAACCGGTGGCGGCGTAGTTCCAGATGGCGCGGTCGAAGCTGGCGTTCCACGCCGCCCAGATGCCGGTTCCGGTCATCACCTTGGCGTGAAACGCGAGGAACTCGGTCGGCAGGTCGACCATGTCGAGCGTGGCCGGGAAAGTGGGAACCGCTATTCTGCGCACCGGCCCCATGCCGATCGCGTAGGACAGCACGACCGCGTCGGCTTCCGTAGCGTAACGATAGGCGCCGGCCGCGATGTCGACCCGGCCGCGCGTCTCGAAGTCGATCCAGCCGATGCGGGCAGGGTCGAAGGTCGGCCCCCATGCACGTTCGGACGCATGTGCGAAACGCATTTTCGTGCGTCGGTCACTCACGGCGCTCGCCTTGTTTGTGGGATGACAGCGCGGCGGATGAGCGGCTGACAGAGTTTCAGCCAGCCCTCGCGGGCGATCCCGCCCTCTTGGAAATCCTGCGATGCCGAGCACCAGATCAGAGCCTCAACAAGCCGCGCATTCTCGCGACGCAAGGCGTCAGTCGGACTTTCAAAATCGTCATCGGGGTTGGCTGAAAATTCCCTCACGTCTCGCCTCCTTTAGCTGTCGAAACCGCGTCCGCAGCGTCCGCGCGGCCCAGATGAGGGCCGCGCGGACTGGCGCAGGGAAGGCGCTAGGCAGCACTCGGGCGGCGGCGCTGCCCGACGTGGGTCTGCGCCGTCGCGACGGGCTCCACGGGCGCCGCCGCGGCCGCGGGGGCCGTTCCGAGCGGCGCCTTGCGCTTGCGCGCCGGCTCCGCCGGAACAGGGCGGGTCGGCTCGGTGGTCGGGACGCGATCGGCGAGCGGCAGGGCGGGCTGGTCGTCGCCCTGCAGGTTGCCGTTCATGTCGGCCCAGCCCGCCACGGTGAAGATCGGGACGTAGATCTGGCCCCACTTCTTGTGCGGGTAGCTGGTCGACGAGAAGGTCAGCACCGGGCAGGGGTAGGCCGGCGCGCGCGCCAGCTGGGCGTGGATGGCGTCGAGCAGCTCGGCGACGGCGCGGATGCCGCCGACCGAGTTGATCTTGTAGATCACCTCGGTGCCGGCATCCGCGCCGTCGAGGCACTTCATCTCGAAGCTGCGCTGGTCCTTGTAGGCGGCGTCGCCGATCGGGTCGGGGCGCGGCGGGAGCGGGTTGGTCATCGCGGTCATGACCTCGCCGGCGAGCGAGTTGGCTTGGTTCGGGCCGCCGTCGACCCAGCAAGACCAGCCGTGGCTCATGGTCATGATGTTGACCGCCCAGCGCGAGCCCTCCTGCATCTCTTCGTTGCCCTGCCCGAAGATGTAGGTCCCGGAGCGAGACATGCGGAAGAACGGCTTGCCGCCGGCGACGATGGTCTGGGCGCGGCTCTCCGCGATCCCGGACATCAGGCGGGAGATGTAGTCGGCGGGCAGCTGCTCGCCGCGTTTCACGATGTCAGACATAATTCGCAGTCCTCTTCATGTGGCCGGCAGTCACTTGCCGGCCTGCTGTTGCTGCAACAACCGCAGTGACGCGGCGAACTTCTCGATCAGCGCGGCCGGCTCGACCACCGGGGCGGGGTCGTCGGTGGTGGCGAGCGTGGTGCCGCTCGGCGGCGGCGCGACGCGCAGCTTGTCGGGGATCTCGACCCCGCGGCGCTTGGCGGTGGCGTCGGCCTGCTGGAAGGTGACCAGCTCGGGCTTGCGCCATATCTCGACATGCAGGAAACCGAGGTCGCCGAGGGTCGCGGAAACGGTCTTGTCGTCGACCCACTGGCGCCGGGTGGCCTTGTCCTTCAGCCGCCAGCCCGGGATCGCGCCGCCGTTTTCGAGGTAGGCGTGCATTTGGCTGTCCAGCTCGGTCTTGAACTGGAGCACGGTGTCGGTGAGCGCCTTGGCGCGGGCGAGGTACTCGCCGTAGGGCGTGACCTCGCGCCGGTTCACCGCGACCGTCCGCTCGACCGGCTTGAGCGCGGTCAGGTCGAGCACGGCGCCGGTCCACAGTGGACAGTCGATCTTGCAGGGGGCGAAGCGGCAGTGCTCGCCCTTGCGCAGCGGCGGGTCGCGGTCGACCGCGGCGAGCACGGAATTATGCAGGTCCTCCACGAAATTCCTGATTTCGTGGCGGGTGATCTCGGTGAAGGTCAAGGGCTCGAGCGAGCGCGGCTGGACGATGGCGACGACGATGCGGCGGCGGGTGAACAGCCGCGGCTTGGTCTTGAGCGCGGCCGCGGCGTAGTACATCATCTGCGGATTGACGATCGCGCCATCGCCGTCGCTGTAGACGGTCTTGACGCCGATACCCTGCCCGAATTTCCAGTCGACCAGCAGGGTGAAGCGGTCGTTCTGCAGGATGAGGTCGACGGTGCCGAAGGCGCCGGGGATGCCGGGAAAGGTGACGCGCTGCTCGACGCCGGCCACCTCGAAGGCGCCGCCGGTGTCGAACTCCTGCTCCAGCGTCTGGAGATGCTCCAGCGCCGGGTAGACCATGGTGTCGAGGTGCTCGTCGGTGAGCGGCCGATCGTGGAATGTCTGGCCGATCCAGTCGCGCGGATTGAGCATGATGTCGACACCGCCCACGCGCCAGCGCATCAGGTGATCCATCACCGCGTGCATGGCGGTGCCCTCGTCGGCGTACTCGCTCGGGGCGTCGGCGGAGGGCGGCAGGGCGCGGGTGCGCGACAGGCTGGCGGGACAGGCGAGCAGGCGTCCCGCGGTCGATCCACCCACTATAGCGGAGTGTTTGCTCATGCCAATTCGTCCTTGCCAGTTTTAATTCGAAATGATCTGGTGCGAGCATGAATGGGATGACGGCCATTGTCAAGGAGCGCGCGGTCGAGGCCGAGCTGGTGGCGCGCGTGACGGCGCTCGGCGGGGTGTGCGAGAAGGTGATGGTGGTCGGGAAAAGAGGCTTCTTCGACCGGCTTATCGTGCTGCCGGTACGTGGCGGGCCACCGCGGATAATATTTGCGGAGATTAAACGGCCGCGATTTTCCCGCGTCGCGCCACACCAGCAGAAGTACTACGACACGTTCAGGGCGCTAGGTGTTGTGGACGTTTACTTCGTGAAAAATTCGGCGGATATTGACCGCCTACTCGCCGCGCCCTAGCGGGCGGGGTGGGCCGAGGCGCTTGGAGGGCGCCCCGGCCCGATCTGGACACCCTTGATGAAGAAGGATGCAGACCAATGGCTATCACTACTGAAGAACTTCACATCGGAAATCAACCCGATGTCAAACAAGAACTGTGCTGCCCGCACTGCCATGGGCCGCACCTGCACCACGCCGATATTGCCATGAACAACGCTTGGACCGTAGCGCGGGTCACCCCCAGCGGCGGCATCCAGTCGACGCCGCGCAACGGTAAAGAACGCGTGGACATCGTGTCGATCGGCTTCTGGTGCGACGCATGCTGGAAGGTGTCGAAACTGGTAGTCGAGCAGCACAAAGGCTCCAGCATGCTCACTTGGATGCTCTGGCCGAAGGATGTCAGCCGCCCGGCGTACATGGTCGAGCACGAGATGCCGTCATGACCGCGCCGATCGACGACGGGTATTTCCACGTCACGTTCTTCCGCGACCGCTTCGCGGCCACGAAAGAACAATGGGAGATGCCGCTCGACGAACTGGCCGAGGAGATACGCGGCAAGAGCGCGCCGACCAAGGAGGCGCTGCCGTGGCTCAAGCTGGCGCGCTTCGGCGAGACCCTGAGCCCGAAGGGGAGCCTGCGCACCAACGCCAACACGATCGCGGCGAGCGGGCTGGAGGCCGAGCACGACGCCGGCACGATGTCGTTCGACGAGGCACTGGAGCGGCTGCGCGCGGCGCGGGTGCGCTGCCTGATCTATACTTCGCCGAGCTATCAGAAGGGCGCCAAGGAACGCTGGCGCGTGCTGGCGCCGTTCTCGGCGCCGCGCGAGCCGAAGAAGCGCGCCGAAATGGTGGCGTGCGTCAACGGCGTGCTGGAGGGCGTGATCGCGGGCGAGAGCTTCACCATCTCGCAGGCGTTCCTCTACGGCCGCGTCGCGGATAACCCGGACCACCGGGTCGAGCTGGTCGAGGGCGACTACGTCGACCTGCGGCCGGATCTGTACGGCGCGCGGCGCTACAAGGACACCAAGCCGCGCAAGGAGACGCGCGCGGGACCGGCGCCGGAGGCCAAGCCGATCGCGCGCAGCGAGGTCGCGGCGGCGCTGGCGGTGATCCCGGCAGACTGCTCCTACGAACGCTGGCGCAACGTGGCGGCGGCGCTGTGGCACCAGTACGGGCCGGACGGCTTTGCCCTGTTCGACGAGTGGTCGGCGAAGGCCACGGGCCTCGCACGCGACGGAACGGCGCGCTACACGGCGGAGAAGGCCGAGCGGCAGTGGGCCGGCGTTTCGACCATGACCGACATCGGTATCGGCACGGTGTTCCACTACGCCAAGGAAGCGGACCCGACGTGGCGCGACCGCTACACGGTCGAGCACACGCAGCAGGTGATGAACCGGCTGCGCGAAGCCGGGAAGGGGGAGAACCCCCCTCCCGCGGAAGGGGGTTCGTGCCCTTCGCGGCCGGAGGACGACGCCCCTTTTGACGACAAGGTGGGGTGGCTGCTGCTGACGCACGGCTACTGCGCGCCGGACGACAAGGTGGTGGAGCTGTTCGAGCCGAGCGAGACGTGCCGGCTGTCGCGCGACGCCTTCAAGTTCGCGTTTGCGGCGTGGCACAACGGGGCAACCAAGCCGGTGCGGGCGCCGACGGCGTGGGGCGTGCACCCGATGCGGCAGGCGGTGCGCGGAGTGCGAATGCGCCCGGACATGCCGTTCCCGCTCTATGCCGAAGGGGACGAGCTGTTCAAGAACATCTACTGCCGGCCGCGCCACGACGCGGCGGGGGGCGACATAGCGCCGTTCCTCGTGTTCATGGAACGGCTGGTGCCGGAGCCGGTCGAGCGGGCGTGGCTGTACGACTGGATGGCGCACAAGCTGGCACGGCCGGACATCCCCGGCACCGCGATCATCTTCGTGGCCGACAACGAGAACGAGGTGCGCGAGGGGCGCTTCGGGACCGGGCGTGGCCTGCTGTTCCGCATCGCACATGCGCTCTACGGGCCGCGCTACGCGCGCACGCAGTCGTTCAACGTGCTGGACGGGACGAGCGGGCAGAGCGCCTACACCGACTGGATGCACGGCTCGGTGCTGGTGACGGTGGACGAGAGCCGCACCTCGCCGACGTCGTACCGCCGCGGCGAACGCAGCGCGGTGTACGACGTGCTGAAGGACATCGTCGACCCGGCGCCGAAGCAGATGAACTTCAAGTCGAAGTACGGCAAAGCATTCGACGCGATGTCGTACTGCTCGTTCTGGGTGGCAACCAATCATGCCGACGCGGTGGCAATCCCCGAGAAGGACCGCCGCTTCACGGTGCTGCGCAACGGGCGCGCGATCGAACCGGCCGAGGCGATCGAGATCGACGCATGGATGCGGGACCCCGCGAACATCGGCGCGCTGGCAGCGTGGCTGGCGACGCGCTCGCTTGCGGGCTTCAACATGTTCCAGCCGCTGGACACCGCGGGCAAGGCCGACATGGCCGAGATGGCGCGCTCCGAGGTCGAGGACGTGCTGCGCGATTTCATGGCCGACGAGAGCCGCGGCAGGGTGTTCACGAAGCAGCATCTGATGGCGCATGTCGGGTACAGCTTCGGCGTGCAACACACCAGATGGCAGGGGGAGTTCGAGGGGGCGTGGAGCCGCTACTGCGCGAAGGCGGTGGTGGGTCTCAACGGGACGCAACGCCGTATCCGGGTAGGGGGGACCCAGCGCAAGCTGTTCTGCTTCCGTGGCCAACAGTCCATTGTCGCGGAGCTGCCGGAGGCGACGATCCGGCGCGAAGCGGCGAAATGGGGGTCGGTGGATACCTCTGAGCCCCGGCTGTCGGTACTCAGTGGAGTTGCGGGTCTCAGTGAAAAAAGTGAGAGCGATCAATGAGCTGTATAGTGTTTGAGACCCGAGACCCAGAATATATAAAACTATCTTGGTACTACACTTGTGTGGCTGCGCCCCCCTGCGGCCGTTCCCCATGCGTTCTCCGATTTACCCCATAAGCTGGGAGAGAAAGGGAAAAAGTGGGTCTCGGGTCTCAACCGGGCTCCCGGAGCGGCACAACCAACTGGCGATCAATGCAACGATGGAAGGATGAGAGGATGAGGATGTGGATGATGATGGCGGCCCTGCTCGCGAGCGTCACGGCGGCGAGCGCGGGCGAGAAGATACAGGACCGGCACCCGGCGATGATCCCGGTCGCGCAGGCGGTGCCGCTCACGTTCGAGCAGCGATGGGAGCCGGTGCGGCAGCTGCTGGTGCGCGACGCGCTCACCGCCCTGCCTCCGGCAGCCCAGCCCCAGCAAAACGCACCCACGGGCTCGGCTGTGCCGGTGGAGCCCCGTCCGGTGCGGACGGTGGTGGTGACGATCCGCAAGCCGGATCAGGAGACGTGCAAGCGGCACGGCCGGCGCACGGTGTGGAGCGGGAACTCATGGAGCTGCAGGCGATGAACACGGGCGGGACGACGAACGGACGGCGCGACCGCGTCGAGGCGGGGCTGATGGCGGTGGTCGAGGCCGAGGAGGAACGCGACAGCTGCAAGGCGGCGTTCGACAAGCTCACGGTCGAGCACCGCGGGCTGCAGGCCGAGCACGACGCCCTGCGGCTCGCGCACGCGCGGCTGCAGACCGAGGTCGAGGCGTACCGGACCGAGCGTGACGAGGCGGTCGAGAAGCGGGCGCGGGCGGACGTGCTGATCGAGGCGGTGCTGACGCTTCTGGGCAAGCACCGCGGCCAGTCGCTCGAGAGCGAGCTGGCCGAGGCGAAGCTGGCCTAGTGGCCGCTCGCGCGGCTGATCGCCTTGGCGTGGTCGACGAGGTCCTGCTGCAAGTCGAGCAGCAGGGCCTCGCGCGCGGCCCATGCGTCGCGCGCGGCAACGTATTCGGTTGGGCGGTACTGGTAGTCGCGGCCGTGCGGGCGGGCGGCGGCCATGCGGCGCTGGAGCTGGGCCAGCGCGGTGATCACGGCCGACTGCTGCGCGAGCAGGTCGTCGGGGTGTGAGCCGTTGATGCTGACCTGCGGCAGCACGAGGTCGGGGAGGTCGTTCATGGGCGGGGCTTCCTTGCGGCGAGGCGTTGCGCGATCTTGTTCAGGACGATTTCGAAGTCTGGTCGCGGGCCGTAGCTTGAGGTGTCCCACGGCCCCGCTGCGGACATATCCACGGCGGTCCAGATGGTTTCCCAGTCGGCGCGGGTGAGGCGCTGCACGGCGCTCACCACTTGGCGACGTGGAGGTCGAACACCGACGAGCCGTCGGTGAGCGTGGTCTCGACGAGGCGCATGTCGATCGGCGTGGCGAGGTGGATCGTCATCGCGTTGGCTTCCCCGACGCCGGTGGCGGCGAGGCAGGCGTCGAGGTAGTTCTGCAGGTCGCGCAGGTCGCGGATGGTGCGGGCTTCGACGGTCGAGGTGCTCATGGCGCGTCTCCGTTGTTGATGACACAAACTAGGACAATCTGTCCAAGCCTGTCAACAGCCAAATTGACCTAGTGCAGAATATCAGGCATATTATTTCCGGCATCAAACGGAGACGACATGGCAAACCAGAACTATGCCGATTGGCGCAAGGTCGCGGCGATCAGCCCGGCCGAGTACGAGCGGCTGCTGGCGGCGCTCGGGCTGAACCAGAGCAGCGGCGCGCGCTTCCTCGGGATCAGCAGCCGGACCAGCCGGCGCTACGCCGCGGGCGAGGTCGAGGTGCCGGCCAGCGCGGTGAAGCTGCTGCGGCTGATGCTGCACCTGCGGCTCGGCCCGCGGCATCGCATTGCGGCTCGGCCGCAGGGGCAACTTGACGCGCGAGCCTGACGCGGCGCATCTTGTGGCGAGTTATCCACAGGATGTTGCGGTCATGGCCGGGATGAAGGTGATCAGCTTCGTCGACCACGAGATCGCCAAGGAGTGGCAGGTCGCGATCGCGGATCTGGAGGCGATGCAGCGCAGGTTGCTCGACGTCATCGCGGCGCTCGGCGAGAGCACGCTGAAGCTGGCGGACAGGGTGACGGCGCTGGAACAGCAAGGTACGGGGATAGGCCCGAACTAAATGGCTAAGGCAGCAGCGAATATCAGGTCATTGGCGCGCAGCCACAGCACGACCGCGCTCGACACGCTCGCCGGCATCGCGCGCTGCGGCGAGAGCGAGGCCGCGCGCGTTGCTGCCGCGATCGCGCTGCTCGACCGCGGCTGGGGTAAACCTCCGCAGACGCACACCGGCGAGGACGGTGAGGGCGACATCCGCGTGACTATTAGGCACATCGTGCAAGGCGCGCTCGCGCCGCCGATGCAGCTCGTCGAGCACAAAGATGATTAGCGGTTACCCACAGTTTACCCGTGGACAATGTCCCATCACACAAGTGCCTGCGCTGCAGGCACTTCTTGCATGCGAGCACCGGTTTACTAAACCGGTGCTCGATCGTGAGCCTAATCATCAGCTGACCATTAAGCGTAAGCGTAGCGTGGTGCGTAATGGTGGGGATAACCAGCACGAAGGGCTGGCTAATCCCCACCCCCAATCGATCGTAAATGGTACCAATCGAGAGCGGGAGGTGGCGCGGCCAACTGTCGCCGGAACGCCGCATGATTTACCTAAACCTGTCCTAATCCCGCCTCCAAACCCTTTTAGCTGGTCCGCCAAATCACCCGCTAAACAACTCGCTAATAGTGGCGGAATGCTCCTCGCCGGAACACCCGCCACCGGGCGCCGCGCCGCCATACGCCCCCAGCCTGTGACCGGCGCGGCGCCCGCCTGCGGAGCCTGAGCCGTGGTGATCGAGGTCGACCTGCCGCACGGCGACTGGTGGCCGCGGCGGCATCAGGCCGCTCTCTGGACTTTCCTGCAGGACGGCGGCAAGCGCGCCGTGGCGGTGTGGCACCGGCGCGCGGGCAAGGATGAGATCTGCCTGCACCACTCAGCGGTAAGTGCTTGGAAACGCGTGGGAAATTACTGGCACTGCCTGCCCGAGTACGGGCAGGCGAGGAAGGCGATCTGGACCGCCGTCAACCCGCACACCGGGCGTAGGCGGATCGACGAGGCGTTCCCCGAGGCGATGCGCGCCAACACCAACGACCACGAGATGTTCATCAGGTTCAAGAATGGCTCGACATGGCAGCTCATCGGCTCCGACCGCTTCGACGCGACTGTTGGCTCGGGTGTTGCGGGGGTTACTTACTCTGAGTGGGCATTGGCAAACCCCTCCGCGTGGGCCTACCACCGCCCGATCGTCGAGGAGAACAACGGCTGGGCCGCGTTCATCACCACGCCAAGAGGAAGGAACCACGCCCACGCCATGTTCGGCCATGCCTCCAAGACACCGGGCTGGTTCTGCGAGCGGCTGACCGCGGTCGACACCGGCACCCTCTCCACCCTGCAGCTCGAAGAGGCGCTCGCCGAGTACCAAGCACTGTACGGCGCGGATGTCGGTGAAGCGCAATTCCGGCAGGAGTACCTCTGCGACTGGCACGCCGCCATCTTGGGTGCCTTCTACGCCCGCGAGATGAAGGACGTGCGCGACGAGGGCCGCGTCGCGCCGGTCAGCGCGATCGCCGGCGAGCCGGTGCACCGCGCGTGGGACCTCGGCGTCGGCGACGACACCTCGATCTGGTGGTTCCAGCCACGCGGCGCGCAGATCGCCATCCTCGACCACTACGCCGCCTCCGGCGTCGGGCTGGAGCACTACGCCGGCGTGATCGAGGCCAAGGAGAAGGAACATGGCTGGAAGCACGGCGACGACTACGTCCCGCACGACGCCAAAATCAAGGAATGGGGAAGCGGCAGAACCCGCGTGGAGACGATGCAGTCTATGGGGCTACGGCCCCTGCTGGTGCCGCATCATAGCCTCGACGACGGTATCAATGCCGTTCGACGCACCCTGCCTCTTTGCGTCTTTCACCCCCGCACAGAAACAGGAGGTCTCGATGCGCTCGAACAGTATCGCCGCGAATGGGACGGCGACAAGAAGGCGTTCCGCGCCAACGCCGTCCACGACTGGACCTCGCATCCATCGGACGCCTTCCGGTATTTAAGTATGGCTTGGCGACGCGCGCCTATCCGCAAGCCAAAAGCACCGCCAGCCTTGTCTCACAGCGGGTGGATCATCCCTCCTCCGCCCGAGCCGCGCCGGAGGGCCGCCCTGTGATCCTTGCCGTATCTGACGCTTTGCGCTACTCTGAAAGTCTACCAGAGGAGCCGTCATGGCGTCAACATTCGTCACCTTCATGGGCCTTCGCTACCGCCTGTCCAATCCCGGCCCGTACTATCGCGCGGAGAACTGGGGCAGGGGCGAGACAACTCTGCAGCGCGCCAAGTGGAAGCATTACCGCGGCGCCATACCCGACGGCTTCGACGTCCACCACAAGAACGGCGACAAGACCGACAACCGGATGTCCAACCTCGAACTGTTCGAGCGATCGGCGCACCAGCGCATGCACACCAAGCAGCGCATCGCCCGCGGCGAGCTGGCGCCGCCGAGCGCCTTGGCGCACGAGCGTGCCGCCCTGTGGCACGCCTCGCCCGAGGGGCTGGCGTGGCACGCCGTCAATGGCAAACGGGTGTGGGAGACGCGCGAGTGGCATCTGTGCGCCTGTCAGGAATGCGGCCGGGCGTTCAATTCACCCTACCCGACCCGCGCCAAGTTCTGTCACCTTAACTGCAAGATGGCGGCGCTCCGTCGCCGCCGCGGCAAGCCGGTCGGAACGCGCCCGGCGCGCAAGCGCGCGATCGTGCTGTCCGGCAAGCGGGAGGTGAGGTAGTGACCAAGCGCAAGACCAAGACCAAGACCAAGACCCGGCCGAGCCTGTCAGCGGTCATCCGCGACCTGCGCGCGCAGCTCGCCGACGCCCGCTGGCAGCTCGCCTGTGCCAAGGAGAAGCTGCGCGAGCAGCGCGCGCAGGACGTGCTCGACCTCGACGCGCTCGACCGCTGCGCCGACGCGGTCACGGCGCACGAGCGCGCGCTGTTCGAGGCCAGCCCCGCCTACCGGCGCTATCAGGAATGGCGCCGCACCGGTGCTGCCGTGCGCAAGGGCGACTGGCGCGCGCCATGAGCGAGCTGACCGACCGCATGCGCACCTGTGCCGCCTATATCCTGCAGCGCAAGGAGCGCGGCGACTCGTGGGCCGTCGAGATCGTCGCGCTCGACGCCGTCGACCTGCTGGTCGAGGCGTCCAACATCATCGCCGCGGCCGAGCCGCAGCCCGAACCGATGGCGCTGCTGGAGCCGGTCGTCGCCGCACCGCCGCCGCCGCTGGTCGAGCCCGGCCCGTCGATCGCGACGTGGACCGGCCCGCATGATACGCTGCCGCAACCGCGTTCGCCCAAAGCCTGCCCGCAGTGCGACAGCCGCACCGCCAAGAAGGTTTTCCGCCAAGGGCGCCGGCTGATGCTGGCCTGCCCGGTCTGCGCCAAGGAGTGGCCCTATGGCTGACACGACGCCGACCCCGGCCGACGACGACGTCCGCCACGATGACTTGGAATTTGATGTACGGCTCGAACCGGACAAGGCCGATGCGTGGCTCAATCTGCTGCGCGAGAGCGAGAAGGCGTTCGAGAACTGGAACGACCACTGCGACAAGATCGACAAGCGGTACGCCAACATCGATCGCCTGAGCAATGCCAGCCGCGACCGCGAGTTCCAGATGCTCTGGGCCAATATCGAGGTGATCGGCCCGAGCATCTACGCCAAGCCGCCGCAGCCGGTCGTCACCCCGAAGTGGAAGGACCGCCGCCCGGTGCCGCAGGCCGCCAGCGAGGTGCTCGAACGCTGCGTCACGGCCAGCTTCGACCTCTGCCACATCAACGACCTGATGCTGCTCGTGCGCAACGACGTCGCCTTATACGGCCGCGGCGTGGCGTGGTGCCGCTACGAGGAGAAGGACGAGCAGCACGACTACGAGTGCGTCTGCGTCGACTTCAAGCAGCGCCGCGACTTCCTTCATTCCGTCGCGCGCAACTGGTTTGAGGTGACGTGGGTCGCCGCGGCGAGCTACCTCACGCGCGCGCAGGCGCGCGAGCGGTTCCACGCCACCAGCGGCGACAGCTACAAGGAGGCCGACTACAAGGTCGACCGCGACGTCAAGGAGATCGGCGGCGCCGACGCAAGAGAACGCGCCAAGTTCTGGGAGATCTGGGACAAGACCGAGCGCCGCGTGGTCTGGGTCGCGGAAGGCTGCGAGGACATTCTCGACGAGGCCGACCCGCACCTCGACTGCGTCGATTTCTTCCCCTGCCCCCGGCCGGCCTACGGCACCCTGCAGCGCGGCAGCCTCGTGCCCGTGCCGGACGCGCTGCAGTACGAGGACCAGCTCAACGAGATCGACACGCTCACGGCCAAGATCCACGCGCTCTCCAGCGCCTTGGAGGCGAAGGGCTTCTACCCGGCCGGCGGCGCCGAGTTGTCCGAGGCGATACAGGCCGCGATCACCACCAACACGCCCGGCCGCATGCTGGTCCCGATCAGCAACTGGGCCGCCTTCGGCGGATCGAAGGAAGTGATCATCTGGCTGCCCATTCAGGAGATCGCGGCGACCATCCAGCAGTGCGTCACGCTGCGCCAGCAGATCATTCAGGACATCTACCAGATCATGGGTCTGTCCGACATCATGCGCGGCGCCACCGACGCGCGCGAGACCTTGGGGGCGCAGGAGCTCAAGACCCAGTACGGCTCCTCGCGCATCAAGGACAAGCAGGAGGAGCTGGTCCGCATCGCGCGCGACCTCGTCAACATCACGGCCGAGATCATCACCGAGAATTTCGACGAGTTGACCATCATCGCGATGAGCCAGACGCAATTGCCGACCACCAAGATGCAGGAGAAGCAGGCGCGCGAGTTGAGCCAGCAGCTGATGCAGCAGCAGCAGCAACTGGCGATGGCGCGCCAGATGCTGCAGCAGCAAGCCCCTCCCGGTGGGCCCCCACCCGGCGGCCCGACCGCGCCGGGAGCGCCGCCCGGCGGCCCGCCAGCCGCACCGCCGGGCGGACCGCCCGCCGGCGCCACGGCCGCTCCGCCGGGCGGACCGCCCGCCGGCGCCACGGCCGCTCCGCCGGGCGGCGACCCGCAGGCGCTGCTGGCGCAGGCCGAGGCTGTCGTTGCCGAAGGCCACAAGGCGCTCAAGAAGATCATCGAGGCGCCGACTTTCGATCAGGTCATGGAGCTGTTCCGCGACAGCCGCACCAAGTCCTTCACCCTCGACATCGAGAGCGACAGCACCATCCAGCTCGACGAGAACTCCGAGAAGCAGCGCCGCGCCGAGTTCGTCGCCGTGCTCGCCCAGCTCCTCCCCCAGCTCACCCAGATGATCATGGTCGAGCCGCAGACTGCGGGCTTCTGCGGCGAGGTGCTCAAGTTCGCCACCGCGCCCTACCGCGCCGGGCGCTCGCTCGACGGCGCGATCGACGACCTCGTCGAGCTGATGCAGACCAAGGCCGAGGCCCCCAAGGGGCCGGACCCGACCACGATACAGGCCAACACCGCCAAGGAGATCGAGGCGATGAAGCTCGGCCACGCCCAGCAGAAGGACGCGCAGGACGCCCAGCTCAAGCAGGCCGAGATGGCGATGCGCGACAGGCACGAGCAGATGAAGATCGCGTCCAACGAGAAGATGAAGCTGGCCGACCTGCGGGCGAAGCAGGGCGACGGCGAGGAGAAGGCGCAGCAGACGCAGCTGAAGATGATGGCCGACCGCGAGAAGCATCAGGCCGACATGGTCAAGAAGCAGGCCGACCTGCAGGCCAACGCCGCCAAGATCGACATGCAGAAACAGGCCTCGCAGATCAAGCAGCAGGACATGATGGCGAAGCAGGACGAGCGCCGCGCCATGGCCCAGTTCAAGATGACCGCGCCGCCAACCAGACCGGGAGTGTAAGATGCCCGTCGCACCGATCGTCAAATACGACGCCTTCATCGACGAGCTGAGCAAGGCCGGCCACAACCTCGCCACCGCCGTGTTCAAGGCCGCGCTGACCAACACCGCGCCGGGCGCCGCCGACACCGTCTGGAACACCACCGTGGCGCCCGCGCCGGCGGCGGCCAACGGCTACCCCGCCGGCGGCAATACGCTCACCACGTCCAGCGCGGCGGCGGTGGCGGGGGTGTTCAAGCTGGTGCTGGCCGACACCGTGTTCACCGCCACCGCGGGCGGCATCGGCCCGTTCCGCTACGTCATCGTCTACAATTCGAGCGCGGGCAACAAGGTGGTCGCCAAGATCGACAACGGTGCGTCGGTGACGCTTGCCGACACCGATACGTTCACCAGCGATTTCGACGCAACGAACGGTTTCCTCACGGTCCAGTGATGAGCGCGCATGTCCTTCGTCAAGCCAGTCGTCCCGGAACGATGGGACCGCGGCAAGTGGGACGCGGCGCACTGGGACGGCCAGCTCGGACAGACGACCGGCACGCTCGCGGTCACCGTCACGCCGCAGACGGCGAGCCTGCGCGTCTCACGCAAGATTACCGGATCGACGCTTTCCGTTACCGTAACGCCCAAGACGGCGACCCTGCGCGTCGCGCGATCGGTTATCGCCTCGACGCTGCCGGTTACGGTCAGCCCCAAGACTGCCACGCTCTCGGCCGCGCGCAAGCTGGTGGCGGCCAAACTGCCGGTCACCGTCAGCTTCACGGCCGCGACCTTGACGGTTCGCCACGACGTCCGCCTGACCGCGACCACGCTCGGTGTCACCGTCAGCTTCAAGACCGCCGACCTGAAGATCCGCCGCAACTACATCCTGACCGGCTCGAAGCTATCCGTTACCGTCACGCCACAGACCGCCAGCCTGCGCTGGGGCCGCAAGGTCGCGGCGACCACGCTGCCGGTCACCGTCACGCCGCAGACCGCTTCCCTGCGCTGGGGCCGCAAGGTCACGGCCACGGTCCTGTCGGTCACCGTCAGCCCCAAGACCGCGTTGCTGGTGCGCGGGCGTCGGGCCGTTGCTTCGGCACCGCTTTCGGTCACGGTCAGCCCCAAGACCGCCAACCTGCGTCTGGCGTGGCGCCTGACGGCCGCGAAGCTGCCGATCGTCGTCACGCCGCAGACCGCCAACCTCGTCAAGTCGAGCGGCAACCAGCTGGTTGCGACCAAGCTGTCGGTCACCACCAGCTTCAAGACTGCCGACCTGAGGGTCGGCATCATCTCGGACGCCTTCGTCCTGACCGGCACGACGCTTCCGGTCACCGCCAGCTTCAAGACCGCCACGCTGACCGTCGGCGTGACGCAGGACACTATCGTCCTCACCGGCACGACGCTGCCGATCGTCGTCACGCCCAAGACAGCCGACCTGATCGTCACGGCGGCGCCGCCGTCCGGCGATATTGTTTTGACCGCGTCGCCGCTCGCGATCATGCTGACGACCAGCGTCGCCGAGCTGGAGGTCGACCGCGGCGCACCGCTGATCCCGCCGCCGGGTGTCCTGAACTTCGGGCGGCGCGCCTACATTCCGGGACGACTGTGATGATCGAGGGCGATCACGTTGCGATCTACACGCTGCTCGCGCTCGCGGTGATCTGCGCCGCGATCGTGTTCTGGGCCGTGGGGGCGCTCTGATGAGCTGGCGCGACAAGATCGCTGCGGTGCTCGCCGGCAAGGTCGGCGGCCCGACGCCGACCGGCATCCACGTCTATCACTCCAGCCCGCATGACTTCGACCGCTTCGACCTGAGCAAGATTGGCACCGGCGAGGGCGCGCAGGTTTACGGACATGGCATCTACGCTGCCGAGAACCCGGCGGTGTCAGGACAGGGCGGGCAGTACTGGCAGCAGTTCCTGCCCCGGTTCGAGGGCGCCGAACGGTTCGCGGCCGATCGCCTGAAGGGGAATAATTTCGACCCCGGTGCGGCGCTCAAGGTGGCGGCCGACGAAGTGACGTACTGGAAGACGAAAATTGCGTCGATTGGTGAGCAGAAAGATAGTGGTTATTACCGCGACCGGGCGTGGGCGTGGCAGGATGATCTTAAGCACGCACAGGATCAACTGGCTAAACAAGAGGCCGCGCACGGCCTGCTTGCACGGGGCGACGCGCCTATCGGCCCGCGCACCTACGAGGTGAATTTCAAGGCCAAGCCCGAGGAGTTGCTCGATTGGGACAAGCCGGTTGGTCAACAGCCACGCATTGTCGATGCCTTCCGCCAGCTTGGCTACAAGGAGGCGCCGCGGCCGTACAGCGACAAGCTGGTGGCCGATGTCGGCGGCTTCCTCGATCTGCGCAGTTCTGGCGAGGATGCTTACCGCACTGCCATCCGACATGCCGCCGATCGCTACGGTCACACTGATCGCGGCACCAACGCGCGCTACGCATCAGAGATGCTGGGCGAGGCAGGCATCCCCGGCATCCGCTATCTCGATGAGGGATCGCGCAACATGTACGGCTTGCATCAGGGCATGATCGACAACTACGGCTCGCGCGAGGCGGCACTGGCGAACGCACAGAAGCGGCTGGCGAGCGGCATGGGTGATCCCGAACACTACCGCAGCGCGGTCGAGGCACTGTCCAAGCCACCGACACACAACTACGTCGCGTTCGATCCCTCCAAGCTTGACATCATGGCCAAGTACGGCGTCGTCGGCGGCGTGCCGCTCGGCGCCGCCACGATGGGCGGCACGATCGACCAGAGCAGCTACGGAGAGCGGCAATGACCGACCGCTACAATCCGTTCGGCCTGCCCTACCTCGACAACCCGGTCGACACGCCGAACTATTCGGTCGACAGCCGCTGGCCCGACCAGCCGAGCGTCGCCGACGCATTTCAAATGGGCCATTTGGCCGGCACCGACCAGTACGCCCCGACCACCTACGCGCCGTTCGACGCCTACGACCGCGCCCGGTGGCAGCAGAACAGGGACGAGGCGCAGCTGCAGAGGCACCAGCGCAGCGCCGACGCGCTGCGCGCGTTCGCCGGGCAGGGCGAGGGCCCGGCCGACATCCGCTCGCCGATCACCGGCATGAACCCGGTCGAGCAGCAGCGCATGGCCGATGCGCTCGGCGGCCTTGTCGCGCCCGATAACGTGTTCGACGCCGCGACCTACTTCAATCCGGTGAAGCGCCTCGGCGCAATCGGCAAGGCCATTCCCGCCGCGGCCGGCGCCGTGCTCGGCTCCGACACCGCCGAGGCGGGGCCGGGCAGCCGGTTCTGGCACGGCATTTCGGGCGTCAAGTTGCCCAAGCCGGTCGACGAATATTATTCCGTCCACACCCAGCGCGCGCCGATGCTCGGCAAGACCGTCGAGCCGGCCGACCTGCTCGGCAAGCGCCTGCTGCCGACCGTCGGCGACACCACGGTGCCGAACACCTACCTGCACCAGATCGAGGACTACCGGCTGCCCGAGCGCGTCAAGATGGGCGGCGGCGGGCGCTTCGCCGACGTCAAGGGAAACGACCCCGACGTCTGGATGTCGGCGCAGACGCTGGCGCAGGGGCTCGCCAATAAGTCCGACGAGATCGCGCGCGCCACCGGCGACGACGTGCTCACCGTGCCGACCGCGCTGTCCGGCACCGGCGGCGACTACTCGCACCACGTCTGGTCGCCGCTGGTCGACGTGCTCAAGGACACCAAGGGCATCAGCAAGAGCGCACGCGAGGAGTTCAACACCGCGATGCGCGAAGTCGCGCCCGACTTCCCCGGTATCAATGCGCGGCGCGGCACCCTGCAGCGGTACTTTCAGGAGGCGCCGCGCACGCCGCGCACGTCGTTCGCGCAGATCATGGACACGCGCCGCTTTCAGGATCTCGGTTTTCCCGACGTCGCCGCGGTGCGTCACGCCGCCACCGATCCCGAGCTGCTGCACGCGCCGATGGGGTCGTCCGGCTATTCGATCTTCCGCATCGACCCGCAGCAGACCGTGCAGCCGTCCAAGCGGCACGGCACCTACACCCACGGCATCGCGGGGCAGAACATCGGCGGCCTCGGCCTGATCGCGCCGCCCGAGCTGGTGTTTCCCGACGTGATGGGGAGCCTCGCGAAGATGTCGGAGGCGAGCGGCAAGCCGCTGCACAAGTACACCGGGCGGCCGGATTATTATTTCGCCGGCAAGATCCCGCCGACGCTCAAGGGCGAGCCGCTGGCGCAGTCGCAGCTGGTCGACCAGAAGTGGGTCGACACGATGAGCGACTACGCGCGCCGCTACAAGAAGGTCGGCGGCGCCGCGGCGCTTGCGTCCGGCATGACACTGGCAGAGATTGCAGCGGCGCAGGACGCCGGCAAGGTGCCGCCGATGGGCAGCGCCGCGGATACCACCGCCTACAGAGGAGACTGACATGCCCCAGAGCGCATTGACCGTCACGCCGCCCAGCCCGACGCCGCCGACGAACATGTCATTCACCGGCGCCACGCCGCCCAATCCGCCCAACTACACCAAGCTCACCTACGCGAACTACAATGGCGGCGGCGCCATGCCGGCCTACGTCACCAACCCGCCGCCTTACTTCGACGACGGCACTGCCGGCGCGCTGCACACCTTCGCGGCCAATACCGCGGCGCTCGCGAGCGGCACCGGCGCGACCTCGGGCGGCACCGAGGGCAGCTATCCCGGCGCGGCCAACGGCGCGGTTCCGGCCTCCACGTCCGTGGCGCACGAGGGTGCCGGCACCGAAGTGACCGTGCTCGCGCCCGGCAACATCATCCACACCTATCCCGGCGGCGGCACGCTCGACATGAGCCGCACCGCCTCGACCGGCCCGGTGCAGACCGCGCTGACCTTGGCCGCCGGGCCGAATGCCAGCCACGCCTCGACGCTCTCCGGCTCGGCCGTGCCGACCACGTCGGCGGCGAGCGGCGCGAGCAACGTCTCCGGCGCGGGCACCACCCTGCTGACCGTGACCGGAACCAACTTCAACCGCTCCAGCGTCGTCTACGTCAACGGCATCGCGCAGACCACGAACTATGTGTCCGCCACCTCGTTGACGGTCACCAATGCGCCGAAGCGGGCCACGGCCGGCACTCTGCCGGTCACGGTCATCAACGGCGTCGGCGGTACCCCCAGCAACGCAACGAACTGGACATTCACATGAACACGCCACGCACGCCCGACGACGGCCGCAACGAGCGCCAGCGCGCCAAGCACGAGGAGGAGATCGCCAAGGAGCGCACGCGCGACGACGGCGATCACCGCAAGCTGCTGGAAGAGAAGCCGTTCGACTTCATCGAGCGCACCCGGCCGGAGGACCGCCTCGATCCCGCCGGGGGCCAGCAGACGCGCGACAACGTCAACCCGAACATCCCGAGCGTGACGCCCGAGGAGACCGGGCCGCCGATCGCGCGGGTCAAGGACCCCGGCGGCATCGTCGACCCCAAGCGCCTCGGCATGGAGAGCATTGCCGGCGTGGCGCCGCCCGCGGCCACACCGTACACCGGCGAGAACGTCACGCCCGACATGGCGGCGGCGCACATGCCGTCGATCAACGAACCGTTCGGCTCCAACCTCACCACCGGTGACGCCGGCCCGGCCGAGCTGCCGCCGCTGACGTTGACGGCGATCAGCCCGGATCGCATTCCGGTGCAGCCGGCGTCCATCACCGAGATCGGCCTGCAGGTGACCGGCACCGGCTTCACGCCGGAGACGGTCGTGCTGTTCGACGACGAGGAGGTCCCGACCACGTTTATCAGCCCTACGCGGCTCGACGCCGTGGCGCCGCTGGTGACCACGCCGGGCGCCTTTGACGTCGAGGTGCAGCGTGGCGAGGACCTGTCCGACGTGCTGGTGTTCGAGATCGTCACGGCCGAGAGCGGCAGCGGCGCGCGCTCCAGCAAGGAGCCCGCGCGCAAGCCGAAGAAGGACGCCCCGGCGAGCAAGCGCACCAAGAGCAAGCGATCATACTAGGAGGGACGACATGGGCTGGCCGGTTGTCACGGTTGCATCGGGTGGCCTGCCCGTGATCGACGTCACCGGCACGTTCCCGCGTCTGGGCGTGCCGGTGAGCGAGGCGGCCAACGGCCGCGGCACGCCGGTGACCAAGGTGGTGGCGCCGCGCATGGCGCTCGCCGTCACCTTCGTGGTACCGCCGCTGCTGATGCTTGCAGGAGCTGTCGATGGACGTGAGGCTGATCGAAGTGGAGCCGGGCCGCTGGCGCGTGGACCGGCGCAGCATCCCGGTGGCGCGCTCAAGCCTGCCGTGCCCGTCCGTGATCTCGGACACGATGCCGCCGACCGAACAGGTGGACGGAAGGTTCTACGAGAGTAAGCGCCAGTTCCGCGCCGTCGGCCGCTCGCTCGGGCTGGTCGAAGTCGGTAACGAGAAGCCGCAGCCGAAGGTGCGCTCGACCGATTACCGCAGCGTCAAGGACGCACGGCGGCAGGCGGTGAAGGTGGCGGCGGAGAAGTTCAAGGCAGGCCACCGCGCCCGGTGATCTGACGGCGGGACGGGGGTCCGGCCGGCGCACTCCACAGGCTCGTCCTAACCGCCGCTCGTCGCGGCCACGCAGGACGTCGCCATGTCAGATACTGCCGTTGCTCCCGATACCGCCCCGCCGCCGTCGCAGCCAGCCCCGCAGCCGAGCCAGACCGAGGTCCCGGTCAATCCCAACCCGGTCAGCGCGCCCGCACCGGTAGGCTCGCAGGCGCCGGGCAAGCCCGAGGCGCCGCCGACCTCGCGCCGCGAGGCGATCCAGCGCGCCTTCGCCAAGGCCGACGCCAAGCCGAAGCCCGAGGCGGCCAAGCCGAAGATCGGCCACAACCAGCCGCCCGAGCCGATCGACCGCGAGAAGCCGACGATCGACCTCAAGCGCCGGCCGGACGACCAGCCCAACCAGAAGGACGCAACTTCCGCGTCGAGGACCAAACCGGACACAACTCAGCGCAACCGGGCCGAGCACGGCCACTTCGCGCCGCGCCAGCCGGCGCAAAGTCAAGCAGCAACGATGGCAACGACGGCAGATGCCGCCGTTGCCGCGCATGCGCGGCTCCCCGAAACCGCGCCCTACCGCGATCCGCCGGTGCGCCTGCACGAGCGCGCCAAGGCGGACTGGGCCGCCACCCCGGAGAGCGTGCGCGGCGAGATCCACCGCGCCAATGGCGAGTTCCAGAGGGCCTACGGGCAGTATCGCGCCGACCATCAGGTGATGGAGACGATCCGGCCGTTCCAGCAGATGGCGGCCCAGCAGGGCACCACCTTGGAGCGCGCGCTGTCGAGCTACACCAGCATGGAGCAGCGGCTGCGGCAGGACCCGGTGGCCGGCTTCGACGTGATCACCCAGAACCTGAACCTGCGCGCCGACGATGGCACCCCGATCACCTTCCGCGACATCTGCTGGCACGTCATCAACCAGACACCAGAGCAGCACCAGCTGGTGCAGGCCAAGAACATGCAAGCCGCGCAGCACGCCCAGATCGGGCAGCTGCACCGCGAGATCAGCCAGCTTGCAACCGGCATCAAGCAGATGCAGTATCAGCAAACGTTTAGCCAGACCCGCAGCGCGCTTGATCGGTACGCCGACGCGCACCCAAGGTTCGACGAGCTGGGCGATCTGATCGAGCAGGAAATCAAGCTCGGCTTCACGCTCGACCAAGCCTACGCCAGAGCGGACAGGCTCCGCCCGGCAACCCACGCGCCTCAGACGCGCACCCCGACGGCTCAGACCCGTACCACCGGCAAGTCGATCAGCGGCGCACCCGCAGGACCCACCAACGGGACCGGACGTCCGCAACGCCCTGTCGGCCGCCGCGAAGCCATCACCAACGCGATCAAGCGTGCTGGCGGCTCGCTCTGAACCTTAAACCCTCGGGAGCACTCTGATGCCCAACGTCACCACCAATGCTGCTTACCAGCAGATCCTGTCGATGGCGGTCGAGGACCGCTCGTCGTCATACGAGGACCTCGTCTCCAACAACAATGCACTTCTGGCTGTAATGCGCCGGAAGGGGTTATGGCAGACTTACAGCGGACCACGCATCCGGCAGACGCTGCAGATCGGAAAACAGGTCGCGCAGTGGTATAGCGGATACGACCAACTCCTTAATCCTGCTATAGATTTGTTCAACGACGCCTTCTTTGATCCGAAGATGGTTGTCGTACCTATCGTGTTGAGCATGCAGGAGATCCTTAACAACCAAGGCGAGAACCAGCTGGAGGACGTGCTCGACGCCTACATGGAGGCGGCCGAGCGGGCGCTCGAAGATGCGATGGATGCGGGCCTCTATGGCGACGGCAGCGCCAACGGCGGCAAGCAGATCACGGGCCTCGCGACCGCCGTGCCGATCGTGACCACGTCGGGCACCTACGGCGGCATCGACCGCAACCTCGCCACCATCTGGCAGACCAAGACCTACGACGCGCACACCTACAGCGCGGCGATCGGGACGCAGGTCAACGCGACCACCATCCGGCCGCTGTTGAACGCGGTGATGACCAAGCAGAGCCGCAACCGCAACTACGCCGACCTGCTGATCATGAGCCCGGAACACTACGCGGCCTACGACGCGGCGACGGTCGCGATCCAGCGCCAGCAGGGCGAGACGTCGCTGGGCAAGCTCGGCTTCACGGCGCTCGAATATATCGGCGGAGGCAAGCGCGCCGAGATCGTGCTCGACGGCGGCATCGGCTCCAACATGCCCGCCAACACGACGTTTGGGCTGAACACCGACACCTTCCGCCTGCGCTACCACCCGAGCCGCAACTTCGACAAGCTGTTCGAGGGCGAGGGCCAAATGCCCATCGATAAGGATGCTATCGCTCAGTTCATCGGCTGGATGGGCGAGCTGACCATGGTCAACCCACTATTTAACTGGC
>Ga0193738_1000367_pt1 | contig 25649 bp, 18 predicted proteins | sample L2a1metaG_FD_144927 | JGI IMG/M metagenome (GOLD analysis project Ga0193738, IMG submission 144927) | Soil microbial communities from a riparian zone of the East river system, Colorado, United States - L2a1 | ecosystem: Environmental > Terrestrial > Soil > Riparian zone | place: USA: East River... | reverse complement strand
AAAGTTCCTGCCTTTTGCCACACCAAGATTTTCAGGAGCGTCATAATAACGGAATGGCAGGGGAGAAGTGCTGGCGTAATCCTTTACCTGGGAGTAGTCTTCAGTTGATGCATTATTCACCACAATTATTTCTTCAAGCAGGTCTGAAGAATGCTCAAGCCCACTGATGTTTTGCATTAGTTCCAGCATATCAGCTGGACGATTATAGGTGATGATTATAAAACTAAGCGGCTTCAACTTTGCGGATTTACTGATAAAAATAATTCCCTGTAATCTATATTAAATCTTTCTATGCCAAAATTACGTTTAGCGTATTCAACGTTTTCTACAGCCATCTTGTTCAATTCGTCACGGTTGTTTTTTAACCAGATGACTTTTTCAATTGCTTCATTTACGATGATTGATTCATTTTCCGCATTGCTAAATAAAAAGCCATTCTCATTATTTCTAACATGATAAGGAATGTCACCTACCGCGGTAGATAAAATAACGCAGCCGTAAGCCATTGCTTCCATAATAACCATAGGAAATCCTTCAGTGACCGATGTAAGAATTAATACATGAGCCTTTAAATAAATATTCTGCATCATTTTTTCATCGCTGATATTTCCGTGAAATTTTATGAATGGATAAGTTGATTTGCTTATTGAATCGGAGACATCGCCCATTATTTCAAATTCCACATTTTCTTTTTTTTCATATAATTGCTTTGCTGTTTCTGCAACTAGCTTTACTCTTTTTTCTTCTGTACCCCGGCCAACATATAAAACAGTAAATGTTTTATCGTCTTTGACAAAAGGGTTGTCAGGCAATTTTATGGCATTTGGAATATGTATAATTTTTTCTAATAAAGTAATTGGGATTTTATACTTGGCATATAATTCTTTATGATCTTCAATTCTTTTTTGACTGATCATTATTGTTTTTCTAATGAATGGTAAAAAAGGAATACGGATATAAGAAAAAGTATTGAGTGAATGGATCAGTTCTATTTGTGGAATATTTTTATTTATCCAGGGGCTTATTTTATAACCGAAATTACATTGGCCGATAAAGACAATTGGCTTTTGTTGTTGGCTATTGATATAGCCTGTAACTATACCACGATAAAAAAGATTGAGAAAATAAAGCCACTTGTTATCCGTGAATTGTGAAATGTCTTTTATTTCGCAACCAGTTTTTTTGAAATCGCTAAGAAACCGATCGTCCGAAGATCTTTTTGTAAAAAAAATAATGCAATCATTTCTTCCCAGTGCATTAGCGATCTGTGCATGTACTTTTTCAGCACCCCCGGTATGATAAAAAGGGAAAAAATAAAAGATCCGGTATTTCTTTTTTAAAGGTCGAATAGCAGCAATCAATCTTCCAATAAGAATAAATGGTAAGATGAAAATATTTTCCACAGATCTTTTTATTTGTAAAAGATTGTACATACTCAGCAAAATAAATTCTTAATGTTTTTTCCAATTCCTTTTAATAGATCCATACAGCCATAAAGAAAGGTCTTAATGGTGAACACATTTAATTTTCGTTTTTTGATCTGCTGCCAGCTAAACCTGGTTTTGATCTTCGCTATTTTCCAAAATACATTTTGGTGTCTTGTTCGGGTAAATGAACTAGTTAATATGCGATGCTTTAACAATGGTTCGGAAAGTTTATGAATGATAATATTATCAGCTGCCATTCTTAGCCAAAGATCATAATCCTCGCCACTCGATTGGGTTTGATTGAATTTATATTTTCTGAAAACGCTACTGTTGCCCATAATGCTTGGATGAGCAATACAATTATCTTTTGGAAGTTTTTTCCGAATATCTTTTGCGCTTACATTATTAATATCACTATGCCAGGTTCCTGAAACAATTTCGTTTTCATCAATAAGTGTAACTACTGTTGCCAATATATCAACTTCTTTGTTTAACTGCAGATATTCAAATTGTTTTTTAAATCTTTCCGGAAGTGCAATATCATCACCATCCATACGGGCAATGTATCTGCCTTTGGCATTGTCAATTCCTTTGTTTAAAGTATATACAAGACCCTTGTTAATATTATTGACTTGATACAAGATCCGGGGATCAGAGAATGATTTAATTATTTCTTCAGTACGATCGGAAGAACCATCATTAATAATGATAAATTCGAAATCAGTAAAAGTTTGGTGCAGCACACTCTCAATTGCTTTGGCAATATATTTTTCACAATTGTACGCTGGAAGAACAACACTGACCGCTGGAACATTCATGACAGCAAAATAACCATAAAATATTCAGGCATCAAACACGATTCGCAAGAGCTGTTTCCTTCCTGCCTCGCCATTCCATAAAAATTCCAGTGATAAAAACAATCAATAATACAATTGAAAAGATGGAAGTGATACTTTTCCCTTTGTAAAAACCTTGCGGTTTGAATTCAAATTTGATATCATGTTTGCCTGCCGGTACTGCAAGCCCACGTAAAACATAATTTACTTTTACGATCGGCGCTTCTTTTCCATCAATGTATGCTTTCCAGCCGCTTTTATAATATACTTCACTAAAGACAGCAAATTGATTGCTTGCTGCATTAAATGTATAGGTGACTACGTCATTGTCATTTTTTACTAACGCAATTGTTGCAGTACTGTCAGTAACCGGTTCAAATGGAACAGATGGCTTAAAAGCATCTTGCACAACAGCTGTATCTGCAGGATTGAAATTGCCTAATGAATTCATCTCTGCATTCGCATCTTTTACATATTGAATGTTTTTTACAAGCCAGCAATTGCCCAATGCACTGTCATTTTTTTGATAGGCCTCCGTTTGCCCATTCCGGTCTTTTCGAATGAAATACTTTATGTTGAGCATATTAAAAATGTATGTATTAGTTTGTTGTGCTGAAAGTTTATGCTCGATCAATTCCTGGTAGATGGCAATTTTAGCGGGATGATAACCGCCGACAGAATTATAATAAAAAGAAGTAATGTTTTCAGAAAATGCATCCGCGGCCAAATTGAAAACCCTAAATTGAGATTTATCAGCCAAAATTTCATTGTCTGATTTTGTCTTTATAAATGATCCTTCATTTTCGATTTTATCTGTATAGTTTTCATAGTTGAGATATTTGACATCTATCGTGAGGCTGTCTATCAAAACAAAAAGCAGTAAGCCAATTCCCATCGTCATGTTACTGATGGCCTTTCTTATTGCCAGGAAAACCAATAGCAATGCAACAAAGCCAAAACCGAGTGACCTGAGTATATCACCCATCATTAATGACTTTCGATCTTCTCTTAATCCTTCAAAGAAACTACTAAATATTTGTAACCATTGCTGCGCATCGGCCCCTCCGCTTTTTAATCGCTTCATTAATTCATTATCCGCTCCGCTCATAAAACCCGACATAAAGTAAATAATGAATAATAAAGCAAATGTTACAGCAATCGCTATCAACCCATTTTTGAATTCTGGCAAAAGTGTTTTTTTATCTGTCGTGTCAGCGATCTTACTTAAGCCCAAAACCGCAAGCATTGGTAATAACATCTGTGAAACGACAAGGATCATTGAAGGTGCACGGAATTTATTGTATAAAGGCAAGGCATTATACAAAAACCCATTCAACGCATCAAAATAACTGCCCCATGACATCATGATAGTTACTCCAATGGCAGTTAATATCCACCATTTATGTTTCCCATCAAGTACAAACATGGCAAGTATTGCAAGTACACAAATAATAGCGCCAACATAAGCCGGGCCGGAAACTGATTCGCCAGGTTTCGCCATTCCACCCCAATAGTAACTTAAATATTGAGATACCTGCTGTTGAGCTTCATTAGGAAAGGTCCTTAAATTTTCCAGCGCTTTTGAATCTTCTTCTTTTAATTCCATTTTATAGCTAGCCCCACCATACATTCGGGGAATCATCATGATCAGTGGTTCGGCGATCTCCAAGCTATAACTTAATGCATAATCTTTCGTTAGGCCATCTGAAGCATTTTCATTTTTTACAGTTGAATCTACCAATGCCCTGGCACCACCACGAATAGTTTCTTTCTGGTATTCATAAGTTGAGAAAATACTTACCGCATTTGTAAGCACACCAGTTATTGCGGCAATGACTGTAAATGTAACTGCCAGCCCAAGGTGCCGCCATTCTTTATTTTTTATCCAACGCACGGCATAAAAAATAGTCATGATCGCAATGGTGAGAAAAAGATAATAGTCTATCTGCGGATGATTTTGAATGATCAGTACAGATGTGAACAAAGCTGTAAAACCTGCACCCAGCCAATACTTTTTTTCATAAATTAAAATTACTGAAGCAAGCAATGCAGGCATATAAGCGATCGACAACATTTTGGTGTCATGACCTACTGCTGTAATGATCGGGTTATAAGTAGCGTAAGCAAATGCCAGTGCGCCAAGAATTCCAAAAATTGTTTTCACACGAAGTGTGACGCATAAAAAATAAAAGCAAATACAAGCAAGGAAAAAGAAATTTACTGGCTTTGGTAAACCAAGTGAGAATATCTGGTGAGCTATCCATGGAATTTTATTATTGTTGCTATATCCAATTTGAAAAGTAGGCATGCCGCTAAACATGCTATTTGTCCAAAGCGGATAAACACCATTGTGAGTTTTTCCATATTCAACCGATTGCTGAATAGATCCTTTCCAATGTGTGATATCATGTTGGGCAACTACTTTTCCTTCGAGTACGGGCTTGCAATAAATAAATGCAACGACAAGAAAGATCAACACTGCTACTCCATGAGGGATCAGTTTCTTAAACCATGAACTCTTCATATATAAACGGGGTTGTTATGGCTGACAAAATAATGCTATTTTACACGAAAAATCCCGGATGCGTTGGCTTTTATTTTTGTCTAAACTGGCTTTCATTTGCAACTTACTTTTTATCCCCGCTTTCATTTTACAAGTTAAAAATTTCATTAGTGATCCTGATCTTTCTTCATATATCATTATTATCGGTTTTATGTTTGCGATCCTCTTTAACCCTGTAACCAATCTTTGTTACCTTGTTTTATTTTTTACCAATAAAAAAAGACTTTCTATAATACCCGGCTGGCTTATTGTTATTAATGTTATATTTTTATTTTTCCAGGTAATTTTTCTTTTGTTAATGAATATTCATAGTTACGAATCATGATACATAATATTCTTAAAGATAAACCAACAAGGTTATTCATCATCTTATCAGGCTTTTTTATTGCGAATGCAATGGTGGCTGAATTCATAGGTGTGAAAATATTTTCGTTGGAAGAAACACTTGGAATGAAACCTGCAAGTATCCAGTTGTTTGGAGATACTTATTCTTTTAATCTTACTTGTGGTGTTTTGTTGTGGCCCGTAGTATTTGTAATGACAGACATTATCAATGAATATTACGGAAGGAAAGGAGTGAGGTTTGCAAGCTGGTTAGCCGTTATTTTGATCACTTATGGATTCGTCATGTTATTTGGAGCAATGCAAACGACACCCAATAGTTGGTGGATAACCAGTAAACAAACTGCAGGCATTGAAAATATGAATTCAGCATACAATGGAATTTTTGGACAGGGACTTGGAATTATTGTTGCCTCAATGACTGCATTTCTTATCGGGCAGTTAATTGATGTTTTTATTTTTCGCAGCATAAAGAAAAGAACAGGTGACAAGCATATTTGGTTAAGAGCTACCGGTTCTACGCTTGTGTCACAATTCATTGACAGTTTTGTTGTGCTGATCATTGCATTTTATTTCTATCCCAAATGGGTATCAAACCAGGGATCGCCCTGGCCGGTAAACCAGGTAATTGCCATCGGGATCGTAAACTATATTTATAAATTTTGTGTTGCTATTTTATTGACGCCTGTTATTTATCTTGTCCATAATCGTATTGAAAAGTATTTGGGGCAAGACCTTGCAAAAAAAATGAAACGTGCCGCAATGGGGCAGGAGGATGGCCTGTCAGATATTCCGATAGGGGGTTAATTATTTTTTGTTCTTTATCATTCTTGCAACGATCTTATCGATCGGCAGTGTTACGAATTCGTCAGAAAAATCATTCCATTCTATTAATCGAAAAGATTCTGCTTCACCTGTATTATTATATATCTCCATTTGCTTATGGTCAAAATCAAATGGCTTGATACGTAAAGGCACTTTCAATTCTTCTAATTGCTTTGCAAAATAATAGATAGAGATTATTTGATCATCCGGTCTGAACGCTGACATTTGAAAATAATCCGTTGTATAAATATGATCTCGGATCTCTGATTCAATGCCTAGCTCTTCTTTCAATTCTCTTTTTAAACAATCTCTTGTTCCTTCTCCAAATTCTAACCCACCTCCGGGAAACTTAGTGTAAAAACCACCTCTTATATATTCATCAGCAACTAGTATTTGTTTCTTATCATTTATAAGAATGCCATAAACCCGAAGATTAAAACGATGCATTGGGAAAAATTATAGTGAAGATCGAGAAGGTTTTTAGATCTCAATACTTCCGTTAAATACTCTTTCTGCAGCTCCGCAAAGCCAAATGTTTCTGAATTTGCCATCTTCTATACGATCAAATTCCACATTCAGCCTGCCACCCAGCGTTTTTACTTCTACCTCATTAAAACCATTTTCATTATGATAACAAACTATTGCTGCAGCGGTAACACCTGTGCCACAACTGAGGGTTTCATTCTCCACACCACGTTCATAGGTTCTTACAAAAATTTTATCAGGTTCATCAAGTTGCTCAACAAAATTTACATTGATACCTTCTTTTTCAAATTCACGGTTGTACCGAATCTCACGGCCTTTCTTGAAAACATCATAACTGGCAAGATGGGGAGTCAATTTTACATAGTGAGGTGAACCAGTATTAACCAGGAAGTCGCCATGATAATTTACGATTGAATCAACATCGTTCATTTTTAAATAAACAATTCCGTTTGTATCGATCCTTGCTTCATGTTCGCCATCTGTTGCGATAAACTTGTAGAGATCTTTCTGAATTCCTACACTTTCAGCAAATTTTGTAAGACAACGACCCCCGTTCCCGCACATGGTACCTTCACGTCCATCAGCATTGTAGTAAACCATTTCAAAATCGTAACCCGGTTTTTCATTCAAAAGCATCAGTCCATCAGCGCCAATTCCAAAACGGCGATCGCATAGTTCTTTTATCATTTCGGGACTAAGTTGCAGGTTATGACCATTACGATTGTCAATGATCACAAAATCATTTCCGGTGCCTTGATATTTAAAAAAATCTGTCTTCATTTTTATTTCTTATACATTTTGAGAAACAATTTCTAATACTTTAACAATCAGAGCTTCAACTGCGGCTTTTCCGTCTTTTGAGAACTCCTTTCTTACTCTATTTGCTATAACGGCATTTAAAGAAAGACAGTTGTGTCCAAGAAGCCTGCTTAACCCATAAATAGCCGATGTTTCCATTTCAAAGTTAGTGATCCTGTGTTGACCAAACCGAAATTGAGTAAGCCGGTTGATTAATTCCGGGTTGCTGATGCCAAGTCTCAGCACTCTTCCCTGCGGACCATAAAACCCCGGGCAGGTAACTGTGATTCCCTGGTAAAAATCTTTTACAAAATGTTTAATAAGGGAGCCGCTGGCGCCGGCAATATATGGGTAGCCGATCTTGCTATGCATTTGCGTACTCGTTACAAAGGAATGAAGCAGTTGCTTTTCTTCGTCATTTTGCTCGAGCCGGTAAAAATTCAAAAGATTATCGATGCCAAGACCGTGAGTGGAAGCTATAAAATTATCAACAGGTATCTCGGGTTGTAATGCGCCTGAAGTGCCGATGCGGATAAGGTTTAAAGACGTAAGAGTTGGCTTGATCTCCCTTGTCGTTAAATCAATATTGGCTAATGCGTCCAATTCATTAATAGCAATATCTATATTATCAGTACCAATACCGGTAGAAAGAACAGTTAATTTTTTCTTACCGATAAGTCCAGTATGAGTGATGAATTCACGGTATTCTCCTTTGTATTCAATTTTGTCAAAATGTTTACTCACTTCTTTTACACGATCAGGATCGCCGACAAGAAAGACGGTACTACCGATCTCATGGGGCAGCAGGTTTAAATGGTAGATAGCGCCTCTTGCATTCAGTATCATTTCCGATTCTGCGATCCTTGACATGCCTTTTGGATTATAATCTTTTAAATAAACGGCTTATATTTGTTGCCGTTTCGGATTCAAATCTAAAATGTAAAATCTGAAATGAGAAATAAATAGGGTCCTTTGGCCGAGTGGCTAGGCTCAGCTCTGCAAAAGCTGCTACGGCGGTTCGAATCCGCCAGGGACCTCTAAAAGGGTTATCAGAAATGATAACCTTTCTTTTTTTAAACCTCTTAACGCACATCAAGTTTACTGTTGATATTTTTTACATGGAGCAATGTTTTTTGATATGAAACATTCATTAGCTTCCATAATATTGAAATGACTTTCTAACGGTTGTACTTCAGTTTTTGCTGCAACATTATTTCAAAATAAAGTGTCTTTTTTCAAATATTCAATCCTTATTGTTACTTTCGGGTAGCCATTTTCTTCATAACCAATTTGCTGCTTGCTTTGAAAGATCAAAAAACACACGATCTTGCCTTACGATTGCGTAATGATGACATTAACGCATTTAATACACTCTATTGGGAGTATCATGCTCCTGTTTATGCAAATGCTTTAAAACTAATTAAAGATCCGGTAATTGCTGAAGACATAGTCCAGGATGTATTTGTTACTGTATGGGGAAAGAGACATACTATTGACCCTGAACAAGATTTTGCTGGTTGGCTATTTGTCATAAGTTATCATAAAACTGTTGATCAGTTAAAACGAAAATTGAAAGATGCTTTAGCATTTAAAAAAATAAGTATTTCCATAGAAAATCATTCTGCCCTTGTAGACGCCGATTTGAAAGAAGAGCAATTATCTGCTATTGGGAAAGCAATGGATCAACTATCTCCACAAAAACGCAAGGTGGTTGAACTATGTAAAGTACAGGGGAGAACTTATAAAAAAGCCGCAGAAGAATTACATATTTCTAAATATACGGTGAAGGAATACCTCTCCGAAGCTTTGGTAAGTATAAGAAAATATATTGGCGAACACCCCCGCCAAACGGGAATAGTCATTTACTTTTTAGCCTTCACAAATAGCTTCTTTTGACTTTTAAAGTTTAGCTCGACACAAGTTCATAAAAAAGATTTGAATTAGCCCCCCCCATTTTAAGAGATCCGGCGTATTTATAAAAAACTATTGGACCAACCACAAACCAAACTCAGAAAATTACTAAGCGGATCTGAGTGGACTTCGAAAGAAATGCAATGGCTGTTGACTTATCTAGAAAATTCAGAGGACACAGAATTGAAACAACTTATGCAAAAGCATTTTTTAGATGATCTTGAAAACTCTAAGGGAATTAGCCCTGAGGCTTCGCGTAAATTATTCAAGGCTATTCATGATAAAATAGAATCAGAATCAAAAGGCAAAAAGCGTCGTGTAATTCCTTTAAGAAGAATAGCGATCGCTGCTTCGATTATTGGCGTGCTACTAGTAAGCTTTTTTCTATTGAACGATAAGATCGGAAAAAAGGAAATCGCAAAATCCGAAATAGATCAACAGCGTTTTAAGAATGATGTGTTGCCTGGAGGAGACAAAGCTACTTTAACCCTTGCTGATGGATCTACCATTGTATTGGATGACGCACAAAATGGTACTCTTGCACAACAAGGCAATTCGAAAATTATTAAACTTGATGGAAAGCTATCTTATGATCCTACTAATAAAAATTCGAGGGAAATTGTTTACAATACTATATCAACTCCTAAGGGCGGGCAGTATCAATTAGAATTACCCGACGGAAGCCAGGTATGGCTTAATGCGACATCGTCTATTCATTTTCCAACATCTTTTATTGGGAACGAAAGAAGAATAGAAATTACAGGTGAAGCCTACTTTGAAATAGCCAGAAATCCAAATATGCCATTCATTGTGACTGTAAACAATGCAGAAGTCCAGGTCTTAGGAACTCATTTCAATGTTAATTCATACGACGATGAAGATAATGTAAAGACAACTTTATTAGAAGGATCTGTAAAGTTTGTAAATAATGGTAATGTTAACGTCTTAAAACCGGGTCAACAATCACAACTTACAAAAGAAGGGACAACCAAAGTAGTTAGTAATGTTGATGTAGATGAAGTGGTTGCCTGGAAGAATGGAATGTTTGATTTTGAGAACGCCGGCATCGAAACAGTAATGAGACAACTATCCCGTTGGTATGATGTGGAAATTGAATACAAAGGAAAGACAGATGATCTATTTATTGCTGAAATGCGTCGTAACATAAAACTTTCCGATGCATTGAAAGCTTTGGAACTTACTGGTAAAGTAAAGTTTGATATCCAGGGTAAAAAAATAATTGTTATGCCATAAGTATCGGATTTTTTATCGTGGAGTAAATGATCCGTCCTTTGAAAACATAACTGTAAGATAAAAATAGAGAAGTAATTGGTTGGCTAAAGAAAACCGTTCCGCGGACAAGGCAGAACGGTAAGTATTAGGCTAACAAATAATGAGCGATGTAGACTATTTATTGTTTAACCTAAAATCAAAACAAAATTATGCAATTTATTGCTTGCTGCGTCCCCCAGTGGTTACAGAGGCGGGGGAAGGTCAAAATGTTTATGATTATGAAACTAACCACAATTTTTATGCTTACCGTTTGCCTCAATGCCAGTGCAAATGGATTTTCCCAAAAAGTGAGTCTCAATGAGACAAACTCTCCACTCGATAAAGTATTCAGGGAAATAAAAAAACAATCTGATTACACTTTTGTTTATACCAAAGCATTGTTGAAAAAAGCAAACACGGTTACTGTTAGTATCAATGATGCTTCGATAGAACAAGCACTTGAAGCTTGCTTTCAAAATCAGCCGCTTACCTATACTATTTTCAATAAGATGGTGGTGATCAAAGAAAAAGAGATCACTCCTCCGGAAGTAGTAGCAGTATCTACTCCGCCACCTCCTGTTACAATTAGTGGTAAAGTGACAAATGATAAAGGCGAGCCATTATCCGGCGCTACAGTGACAGAAAAGGGTACTGCGAATGCTACCACAGCAAAAGATGATGGTAGCTTTTCTCTTACTGTTGCCAGTGAGAAATCAGTATTGGTTATTTCTTATGTAGGATTTGATGCGCAGGAAATAGTAGTTGGTAATAAGAACACAGTAGCTGTTCGGTTGGTACAACAAGCTGCTGCGTTAACAGATGTAGTAGTTGTTGGCTATGGAAAGGCAACCAGGGCTAACCTTACCAGTGCTCAATCCACTATTTCATCAAAAGATATAGAAAAGACGGTGAACACTACTATTGAACAAGCTCTACAAGGGCGTGCAGCTGGTGTTTATGTAACACAAAATTCCGGACAGCCAGGTGGCGGTATCTCGGTAAACATTCGAGGTATTAGCTCGTTGGGACGTACGCAACCACTATATGTTATTGATGGAGTTCAGATGCAAGTGAGCGAAGATGTATCTTTCGGATCTTCGAGTTCTACAAATCCTTTATCAGGTTTAAATCCGGCTGATATAGATGATATCCAGATTTTGCAAGGCCCATCTGCAACTGCAATTTATGGTTCCCGTGCAAGCAATGGTGTGATACTCGTTACTACAAAACGTGGTAAAGCCGGTGATTTCAAAATAAATTATGTTTATCAATATAATCTTCAAACTCCTCCAAAGCATTTGGATGTAATGAATCTGAAAGAGTATGCACAAATGGTAAATGAATTTCATGCTTTAGCAGGAGGTACCACGCCACCAGAATTCCTAGATCCTTCTTTATTAGGTGAGGGAACCGATTGGCAGGGTGAATTGTTTAATAACGCAGCAATGAATAAACACCAGCTAAACCTTAGTGGTGGTAGTAACAATACTACTTACTACATGTCTGGTGAATATTTGAAGCAAGAAGGTGTGGCTGCAGGTTCTGGATTTGACAGGTATGGCTTCAGATTAAATCTGGATAATAAGCCAAGAGATTGGGCGACTATTGGTGTCAATCTTAGTTTTAACCAAACAAATGAAAAGCTTACAACAACTAACTATGGGGATGCACAAAGTCCACTTATTGCAAGCGCATTGCAATTAACTCCTCAAATCCCGGTTACAAATTTGGATGGTTCATGGGGTGGAAGTGACCCGGTGAATGGGGCCAATCAATATGCACCTATTAACCCGATAGCTATTGCAAATCTTATCACTAATAATAATAAGAGAAGACAAGTTTTAGGAGGGCTAAACATTGGTATCAATTTGGCGAAAGGATTAGTGTTTAGAACTTCATTGAATGGGAATATGGGTGATGGGTTATCTACCTATTATACTCCAACATATAATATTGACCAATGGCATTATAATACAGTTGCTTCATTGCAAAGCGGAACTTATAATAGTTGGTATTGGAACTGGAATCAGCAGTTGGAATATACAAGACAGATCGGTAAGCATAATTTTACCGTGATGGCAACTCATGAGGCGCAGGAATCAGAATGGAAAGCTTTGTCTGCAGGAAGAACAGGTTTTCTTACAAATGACATATTCGATGTAAATGCAGGTAATCCAACTTCTGCAACTAATGGCGGAGGAACTTATCCATGGTCAATGGAATCTTATCTTGGAAGGGTTAACTATAATTATGATAACCGTTATCTCTTAACCGCTACTTTCAGAAGAGATGGTTCTCCTTATTTCGGTTCTGATAACAGGTGGGGAAACTTTCCGTCAGTTTCGGCAGCATGGAGAATAAGCAAAGAAAAGTTTTTTGATGTTGATTTTATAAGTGAATTGAAATTAAGAGTTGAAAGTGGTTTGACTGGTAACCAGGGAACCGGATCTGGTATTTATGCTCCGTTAAATACAGGAGCAACACCGTGGGGCACAGGTTTTCTACCATCAACTTTTACAAATTCTAAACTTGGTTGGGAAGAAACAAAAACAAACAATATTGGTTTAAATGTTGGGTTCCTGAACAACAGGTTTAATATTGAAGCAGATTATTATGTGAAAGAAACTGATAACCTGATCCTCGGCGCAAGCTTACCATGGTATATGGGAACAAATGGAAGTCCCGGTTCAGTTGGAGCTCCATTAGTCAACGCTGGTTCTTTAGAAACGAAAGGATGGAATCTTACTATTACTACTACTAATATCAGCAATAAAGACTTTAAGTGGGAATCAAACCTGAACCTTTCTCATTTCGACACAAAGGTTACTTCATTGAATTCAGAAAATGCCTTTATTGAAAGAGTATCATGGTGGATGAACAATTGGACCCAACGTTCTACTATAGGTCAGGCACCATGGTTGTTCAGAGGATATATAGAAGAGGGCTTATTCCAATCTGTAGAAGAAATAAATAACAGTGCAGTGCCTGTAGATAACCAGGGAAACAGGAGACCAACTGATCCCCTAACAGGAATATGGGTTGGTGATGTAAAATACAAGGATATCAATGGTGATAAAAAGATCGATGTGAATGATATCACCAATATTGGTAATCCATGGCCAAAGTTGTTTTTTGGGTTTAATAATAGTTTTGCTTATAAAGGGTTTGACTTGAATATTCTTATCACTGGATCGACAGGCAATGATATTTATAATTATATAGCTTATGCTAATAGCAACCCTAATAACATCTATTTAAGCCGCAATCTTTTGATAGAGGGAATGGATTATGCAAAACTTACTACTGATGGCAGTGGTAAAACGATCATCTCTAATGCCGGTACACATGTTCCACGGATAACCAACAATACAGTGGCAAACGAAAATAACCACTCAAAAACATCAACAAGGTTTGTGGAAGATGGTTCATATCTCCGGGTAAAAAATATTACACTGTCATATAGTGTACCATCTAGAGTTTTAGGGCATACCAAAGTTATCAAGGGGCTAAAAGCAAGCATAGGTGCTCAAAACGTTTTCACGTTTACAAATTATAAAGGCTATGATCCGGAAGTAGGAGCTTATGTAGGACAAGGTTCGAGTGCACAAAACCAGGCCATTGGTATTGACTTCGGACGTTATCCGCTTACTCCAATGTATTCCGCAACTTTAAATGTTAACTTCTAAATGTATTAATATGAAGAAGCTAAATCGAATAAAATATTTTCTTGGTTTAATGGTAGCCATTCTGGCAACGGTAGCTTGTAAAAAAAGCTTTCTTGAAAAACCACCATTAAGTTCAGTGGTTGATGCCAACTTTTATAAAACCGATGACCAGGTATTAGCGGCTACAAGTTTGCTTTATAGCCAGGTATGGTTTGATTATAATGATAAAGCCATGTACAATCTTGGAGATTTCAGAGGAGGTACAGCTTATTCGGCATGGAATGACAGAGGTAATGTGTTATTCAATACAACCGGTGATAATGGGGAGAATGGCGCTTCATGGCGTGCATTCTATAACGTAGTAGCTCAATCAAACCTCGCTATTTATAATATAAACAGGTATGCAGGTGATGCGGTAACTCCGGGAGTGAGAAAGATCGCAATTGCGGAAGCAAGATTTATGAGAGCATTGGCTTATCGTTTTTTAGTAATGAACTGGGGCCCTGTACCTGTTATTGAAAATAATTTTGATCATCTTTTTGATACATCGATTACAAGAAATACAGTCACAAGCGTATGGCGTTTTATCACTAGAGAAATGCGTGCAGCTGCTGCAGATCTTCCTGAAACATCCCTACAAGAAGGCAGACTTAGTGCGTGGTCGGCTGAAGCCATGTTAGCTCGGTTTTATTTAACAAGAGCTGGTGTTGAAGCTACTGGTGGAGTTAAGAAACAACAATTTTTAGATAGTGCTAAATACTTTGCACAAAGAGTCATTAACAACAGTGGTAAAAGCCTATTGAATACTTACGGAGATCTTTTTAAATATCCATACGATAACAATAAGGAATCGTTATTTGAATTGCAATGGGTTTTTTCAGGAGCTAATGTTTGGGGAACAAATAACAGCATGCCTGAATATCTTGCCTACAGTCCTGATATTGCATTTGGTGGATGGGGCGGTGATAAAGGTGCTACATGGTGGTTGGTATCACAATACGAAGGCATTGCTGTACAACCTAATGGTACTTTAAAAGGAAGAACTTTAGATCAGCGATTACATGCAACCTTTATGTTGCCTGGAGCATATTACCCTGAGATCACAAAAGTGACTGACAGAACGAAATTGGTATTTCCATTCACAGGTACTGATAATAATTTTTTGAACGTAAAAAAATATGTAATTGGTTCCCCGATAGATCTTGCAGGCGTTGCAACTCAACAACATTATCCTAATAATACTTATATGATGAGGCTTGCTGAAATGTATTTGGTATATGTTGAAGCAGCAATGGGTAACAATTCCTCTACTTCAGATGCTACTGCAATTGAATATTTCAATAAAGTACATACAAGAGCCGGATTAGCTGCATATGTTGTGGCAGGCACTAATGGCAGCGGCCCGCTTACTTTTGATATGCTTCTTTCAGAAAGATTTAAGGAGTTTGCAATGGAAGGAATGTCCTGGTATGATATGGTTAGTCTTCATTATTGGAATCCTTCAAAAGCATTTTCCATTCTTAATTCCCAGGACAGAGGTTTATTTTTTACCAGCCCGGATCAAATGCCTAACCCAACTGAATGGACATTTACAAAAACATCCTGGTTTACAGAAAGGTTAATCAATGCAAATGAAGGCAACTTTCTTTTACCAATACCGAATGTGGAGTTAAGCCAGGCGCCGAATCTTCAAAAACCTCCGGTTGATTATCCATAAACTTTAAAATTTTTAATAAAAAATTTAACTGAAATGAAATCAATAAATAAAATCTTACTTGTACTCATAATGCTGACCGGTGTTGCAGGTATTTTTATTGCTTGCGATAAAAATAATGACGACTCGGGTGAGCCTTCAGTAAACTATGTAAGAATTACAAGACCCGAATCATCTGATTCATTGCTGGTAGGAGCAGGACAGGGCCGTCTTATTGCAATTGTCGGTGAAAATTTAAAGGATGCAGTTGAAGTTTGGTTTAATGACCGGCAAGCTGTTCTAACGCCTACATACATTACCGATAAATCGATATTAGTATCTGTACCTAATCCCATTCCGACAGATATTACCAACAAAATGAAGATCGTCTTCAAAAGCGGATTTATTTTATATCACAATTTTGTGGTACAGATAAGTGCTCCATATGTTGCCAGCATGGTTAGTGAGTTTGTAAATGATGGTGATGTAGCTACTATTCGAGGCGATTTCTTTTATGAACCACTTACCGTAACATTTACCGGTGGCCTAACAGGAACCATTGTTTCTGTAACACCACAAGCAATCCAGGTTAGAGTACCAGCTGGTGCGCAAGCCGGGCGGGTTACTGTGAAAACAAATTTTGGTGAAACAAAATCTAATTTCTGGTTCCGGGACAGCAGGAATCATTTTATAAATAGTGATCCTTATGAAGGTTGGTGGAATGCCTCTTATGTGGTCAGCAGTCCGGGACCCGGAGATCCTCCAAAGATCAGCGGTAACTATATCCGTTTCAAAAAACAGATCGGTTCATGGAGCTGGAATGAATTAGCGGGTGGCCCCGCATCTGCCATGCCGGTGCACAGTAAAAATATTCCTGACGCTGCTATATTAAAAGCCGATGATTACTATCTCAAATTTGAAGTAAACACTATCAAACCATATAATGGGAACCTGGTAAAAATAAACCTGGCTTTACTTGCCGAAGATAATGATGCATATAAATGGAATCCTCCATATGATACAAAGGGGCAATGGCAGACGGTTGTAATCCCATTAGAAGAAGTATTTGCAAGTTATCGTGTAAAACCAACCGTAAGCGCTTCAGGTTATTGGTGCAGGTTACTTATGGGACATGCGCCGGGTGATCTTGACGCAGATATGTGTTATGATAACTTCAGAGTTGTACCAAAAGTTTTACCACAATAATTTTTTAAAAGTTTATAATCTGCTATATGATCAAACTATCTTCTTTCAAACTGCTTGCGTTGATAAGTGTAATACTATCAATCGGCATTGTGACATCATGTGATAAAGATGATGATGAGGTTACATCAGATAAAATACAGTTATTAAGTTTTGGCCCAACCGGTGCAAAACATGGTGATACCATTCAGTTTATTGGAACAAATCTTAATAAAGTTACCGCCATTCATTTTACAGGAACGAATGCAGTAGTTAATCAAGCCGACTTTAAAAAGCAAACATCAGACAATATCCGTTTGCTTGTGCCGCAAGCTGCAGAAAAAGGTTATGTAACATTGAAAACACCGGAAGGTGATATCGTTTCAAAATCACAGTTTAATATTGGTGTATTAACTACAGTTACTTCCATTACTGCACAGGCTCGCCCTGGACAAAATGTGACTATTACCGGTACATATCTTAATTGGGTTGAGAAGGTTACTTTTAACAGGGATAAAGTTGTTACGGCTTTTGTGAGTAAAACACAAACTCAGTTAGTAGTAAAAATTCCTGATGATGCTCAAACAGGCCCATTAGTTCTGCGTTTTGGCGGAACAGATTCAGCTAATGTACAAACGGCAGATACTTTAAAAGTTACTTTGCCGGTTAGCAGTTCCTTTTCTCCTAACCCGGTAAAACATGGAACAGATTTGACAATAACGGGTACTGATCTTGATCTCGTGAAAAAAGTATTATTCACCAGTGTTGCGAGTCCGGTTACAAGTTTCGTGAGCCAAACAGCTACCCAGCTTGTAGTTAAAGTACCAGCAAGTACAACGAAAGGGAAAGTGCAATTAGAAGCTGCATCGGGAGTACAAACCACATCAACAACTGACTTGGATGTAGCATTACCAACTATCACTACTATGTTGCCTAACGCGGTAGATCCGTTGGCTGATCTTACCATTACTGGTACTAATCTTGATCTTGTGTCGGGAGTATCTTTTGTAGGAGTAATAAATGCAGTCACTACTTTTGTCAGTCAAACAGCTACCCAGCTTGTAGTTAAAGTTCCTGCTGGTTCGATAACGGGCAAGTTAACTTTGAATGTAAAAAATTCAACTCTTACAGTTAAGTCGAGCAATGATCTTTTAATTGTAGGATCAACTGTTCCGCCAATAATCATTTATGATGATGCTATTACTTCTGCATGGAATGGCTGGATCGGCGGTGGCTGGGGTGGTACAAAGGATCTGAATAATACTTCTCCCGTACAGTCCGGTTCCAAATCATGCAAGATTGCTTATGTAGGACAGTGGGGTGTTCCATTACAATTGGGTGGAGCCAATATATCTCTTGGAGGTTATACTTCTTTGAAAGTTGCCATTTATGGAGGTCCCGGAAGTGATGGTAAAAATGTAAACATAGGATTTAATGAAGTGGATGGCAAAACAGTAACTATTGTTGAGGGTCAATGGACGAATTTTACTATTCCTTTAAGTCAAATTTCGTCAGCAAGCACATTAGGTTTCTTGTATATTAAGAACTATTCCGGTGCTCCAGGCGACATGACAATTTATATAGATAATCTAGGAATCTATTAAACGAATTGAAGGTATTGTGTATGATCTTATAAACTGGTTCATTTCACCATCGATTATGAACCAGTTTTTTTTTAAGTATGTCAGTAAATTAAATGCTGAGTTTTTAAAAAGATTTTGAAAGATCCTCATCGCAAAATAATAAACAGATCACTATGATTTCAAGTGCCTGGATCTCTTTTATAACGAATGCTTTTTTTATAGTTGTTTCTTTTTCTTCTTGTGATAAGAAAAATGCTCCAGATCCACCACTGCCACCTCAAAATCCAACGGATACAACGACAGTTAATCCACAAGTTGATCCGACTTTAGCATCAACGATCGGTTTTTTTATAGATGATTGGGAGCCAAAAAATTTTACTATTCCTTCTTCATCCACGCTTGCATCTTTGCCAACGGGTGTAACTTCTACAGTAACGGTTGACAGAAGTATAGTGGTAACAAAAATTCCAAGATCATTTGCTGGTAACAATGCAAATATCTGGATGACACAAATGGTGACAGAACCTTCATTGATCGATCATTTGACAACTTTGCATCCACACATTATACGTTTCCCGGGAGGAAGTTTGAGTGATATGTACTTTTGGAATTCTCCGGTAAATACGCCACCTGCTGATGCACCTGCAAATCTTGTACAGGCAAATGGTACCACTGCTGCCGCCGGATATTGGTTTGGTACGAACACTGCAAACTGGACATGTTCAGTAGATAATTACTATAATATGCTGCAGCAAACAAATAATAAAGGAATGATAACCGTGAATTATGGATATGCCAGGTATGGTACGGGTGTTAATCCTGTTGCAAGAGCTGCACATGTTGCTGCTGATTGGGTGCGTTATGATAATGGCCGTACAAAATACTGGGAGGTCGGCAATGAAAATTTTGGCGATTGGGAAGCAGGTTACAGAATAAATATTGCTAATAACCAGGACGGGCAGCCTGAATATTTATCAGGACTATTATATGGTCAGCATTTTAAAATATTTGCCGACAGTATGCGTAAAGCAGCGCAGGATATTGGAAAAACTATTTTTATCGGCGCTGTTATGAGTGAGTCTGCTCCGCAAGGTTGGTGGACACCCACAGCTACTAATTGGAATACGGGTCTTTTTACTGGCGCAGGTGTATCTCCCGATTTTTATATTGTTCATAATTATTATACACCTTATCAAACAAATGCAAGTGCCGATATCATATTAGCAACACCTGAAAGTGTCACCCAAACAATGATGAACTATGTAAAACAATCGCTGACAAATGGTGGCATTCCGCATAAGCCGATCATCCTGGGAGAATACAATATTTTTTCAATAGGCTCAAAGCAACAGGTGAGTAATGTGAATGGACTTCATGGAGTAATGGTAGTGGGTGAAGCGTTGAAAAATAAAATTGGCATGACAGGAAGATGGGACCTCTCAAATGGTTGGGATAATGGTAATGATCATGGAATGTTTAATAGTGGCGATGAGCCAGATGGTGTACCGAGATGGAACCCGCGACCTGTTTACTATTACATGTATTTTTTTCAAAAAATGCTTGGCGACCGGTTGGTTAACTCTACATCTACGGCATCTTCAATTGTAAGTTATGCCTCGTCATTTACATCTGGCGAGACAGGCGTTGCATTAATAAACAAATCTTCTTCAGCGGCCACTGTACAAGTGGTAGTCAATAATTTTAAAAAAGGAAATAATTTTTATTACTATAAATTGAATGGAGGTACTGACAATGGAGAGTTTTCACGAAATGTTCTAGTAAATGGTAGCGCATCATCATATGCATCCGGCGGACCGTCGGGATATAAAACGATCAGTCCTTATAAAACATCAGCAGCTGACGGAATTGTTGTAAGTGTACCAGCAAGAGGGGCTGTTTATCTTGTAATCGAAAAGAAATAAAACATGTGTCGACCTTATCTTATAATCATCACACTATTCTTTTTTTCAAAATACTGCATCGCACAGAAGCCTTTAGTATTAATTGATGTGAACTCAACAAAAGAAACAAAGGCTTTAGCTAAGAATCTCAAAGAGCTAGCCGAAAAATATATTCTATTTGGCCATCAGCATGCAACAGAATATGGTCATGGTTGGTATGGTGATGAAAACCGGAGCGATGTAAAATCAGTAACCGGTTCTCATCCTGCGGTTATCGGTGTTGACTTTAGTGGTTTGAGTGGAAGGCCAGATGCAGAGATACAAAAGACAAAAAAGGATTTACAAAAAACCATGGCAGATACTTATGATCGTGGTGGAGTTACAACTATCTCTTGGCATTTTAATAATCCCGCTTCCGGCGGTGGCTTTTATTGGGTTGATACTATTTCAAAACCCGCTGTAAAATTTATTATACCTGGCGGGTCACATCATGACGCATATAAGAACATTCTTCGCACGGTTGCAAGTCTTGCAAATTCAACAAAAGGAAAAGATGGAAATCTTGTACCAATGATCTTTCGTCCTTATCATGAATTTGATGGGGATTGGTTTTGGTGGGGAAGGGCTCATTGCACAATTGATGAATTTAAAACATTATGGAGATTTACTGTTTCTTATTTGAGAGATTCATTACAAGTTCACAATTTCATTTATGCTTTTTCACCAGATAACAGATTCCTGACTGAAGAGCAATTTCTCGAAAGATATCCCGGTGATGAATGGGTTGATATGGTTGGAATAGATAATTATGGTGATTGGGGCAGAGATGGTAAATATAATTTGGATGCCGGCTTTAAAAAATTGAAAATAGTTTCTGATTATGCGGAGAAAGCCGGCAAACTCGCAGCATTTACAGAAACCGGCTTGGAATCTATTCCAAATACGACCTGGTGGACTGAGACCTTGCTTAAGTCTTTAAAAAAGGAAAAATTAAAACTTTGCTATGTATTAGTTTGGCGAAACGATACAAAAAGCCCTACACATTATTATGCTCCATTTCCCGGCCATATAAGCGAACCTGATTTTATAAAATTCTATAATGATCCTTATACATTATTTGAGAATGATCTTAAAAACATTTATAAAAAATGAAAAAAGTTTTTGGTCTCCTCTTTTTGATAACAATGTTTTTTACCTCCAGGTCACAAATTGTAAATCTTAAAGGACAATTAAAATTAAAAGGAACAAAATTGGTTGATGCGAAAGGAAATGATGTTGCCTTGCACGGTATGAGTTTTGGCTGGCATAATTGGTGGCCAAGATTTTATAATGCAGGTGCAGTACATGAATTGGTTACAAAATGGAATTGCACTGTTGTTCGTGCTGCCATGGGAGTAGAACCCGACAGTGGCTATTTGAAAAGCCGGGAGCGATCAATAACATTGATAAAAAATGTAATTGATGCATGCATCAAAGAAAATGTTTATGTGATCATTGACTGGCACGATCATAATATCCACCAGAAAGAAGCGGTGGAATTCTTCTCAATGATGTCAAAGCAATACGGGAATTATGCTCATGTCATCTATGAGATATACAATGAACCCGATCATGAAACATGGCCTGAAGTAAAGGCATATTCTGAAGCTGTGATAAAAGCGATCCGGGCAAATGATCCTGATAATATTATTTTAGTTGGCTCACCGCATTGGAGCCAGAATCTTCATGTGGCAGCAGCAGATCCAATAATAGGATATGATAACCTGATGTACACAATGCATTTTTATGCCGGAACACACAAGAAATGGTTGCGTGACCGTACAGATGAGGCGATCAAAAAAGGGTTGCCTGTTTTTATTTCAGAATGTGCAGGTATGGAAGCAACAGGAGATGGGCCGTTAGAGAATAATGAATGGGAAGCGTTTGTCAGATGGATGGATGAGAAAAAATTAAGCTGGATCGGTTGGTCAGTAGCAGATAAAAACGAAACCTGTTCAGTGCTTGAAAGATCGGCTGCTTCAAATGGTAATTGGACAGAAGCAGATATTAAGGCGTGGGGAAGATTGATAAAAAGTTATTTGGGTACTTATAGAAATTAAATTAAAAAGGGCTGCCACAAATGTAACAGCCCGGTGTTTATATAGCAAGCAATAGTTAAAGCCAGAAAGAAGTCGACATCCCAGCCGGGATTCTTTTCCAGCCTTTCTGGATAGTTTTTTTATATATATTTTTTCCTGAAAATCTTAGAACATTTCCGGGTTCAAAATGCAGGTAGCCAATACCCGGGATCTCCACTTCAAAACCGAGGATCAGCATTTCCTTTATGGTGCTTACAAAGCAACTAAGATCGGAGGCAGTAATGTTACTTTCTACCTTCATGCTTTTGGAAATAAAATCCACCAGGTCAGTATCGGTTGTTTGATTTTGATCAGCGAGGAAATTGATCCATTTTCTTGAATGGCCATTTTCTGCTGCCGCAGGATTTTCTCCTACTACTTCAAATTTTCCAATTTGAGGGAGTTGCAAATAGTTATGTCTTTCGAGGAAAGCACGAAAGTGCTGTGCGATTTTCATAATTGCCGTTAGTTTACTAATCAGAAAAGAAAAACAGGATGCGGAAAGTTTTTGGGGCGACGGAGAATCTCAGAAATAAGGGGATGGTAAGTAATAGCCGGTATTGGAGGTTTTTCGAAGGGGAGACAAGGTTAGGGATTATTTATCAGAAAGTCAATAGGTAATGGAAGATTTCTCAAAAATTAGTTGAGTTCAACAACCGTTTTGCCTCTCGTACTATATAGCCGTTGAAGCGAGTCTCTTTTTTTGGCAGTGTCTGCTGGTGTTGCGGGCAATAAGAAGTATAGGTTAAATAGAACCGAATCTTTAGTGTCCATTTTCACATCAATGAGGTTTTCCTTTAGATAATTGTAACGGGAGAATGCTCTTTGCCTGGCTGCTTTTTCTATTACAAAACGATACATGCCAGAAGCATCAACAGGCTTTGTTATTATTGAGCTTGTATCTTTCGTTTGGGATAATGAATCAGGAAGAATAACAGGTTTGATCTCTTCTTTTTGTACAATAGGTTCTTTCTTATTCTTTGTTTTCGTGTAAACAATATACCCGCCAAAAACAGCGAGTGAAAGCCCGGCAATTGCGACAAGCCAGGTCACTATTCTTTTTGTTGCGGGAGTTCCTGGTTTTTTGGGAGAAAACATCTCTTCATAGTCGGTAAATGAGTTCTCCGTTGTAGATGTCTTGTCACGACCATCGCCTGTATTTTCTTTGTTTTTCTCTTGTGAAATGTTGCCCTGGACAAATTCAATTGTGCCATACTTATTTTTTGAAAGTGTTCCAATACCTTCAAATAAATACGGCTTTCCTATATTCAGGAACTGGCGGGCAAGTTCAAGATTTGAATCCAGGTCACTGGCAACAAGACTCTTCATTTTGCCAGTATTTTCCGCAATAAATTTTACTAATTCGGCATCTTCTTTAACAGAAGCGTCGTGCTGAAAAGATATTTCACCTGAATCGTTAAGGGTAAATCTTCCAAGACCTGCAAGACTGAGTTGTTTGTTGGTGTTAAGGAACTGGGCTAATAGTGGCGATATTTTCAAGATATTTGATTTTAACTGGCTACAAGATAATAATTTTTATCTCGCATTGGCAAGTTGCTGTGATCGCTTTGTAATTTTGCTCATGTTTTCAAAAGAAGAGCAGGATTTCATTAAATACTGGGAAGAGAACCGTATCAAGCAAAAAAGGTTTTTTAAACAGATAGCGATCGGTCTGCCATTTGGGGTTTTATTTGCTGTAGCCATGTTTCTAAACTTTGTTTCTGGCTGGGACAAAAGGGTCACATCGATCACACAAACCTATCCTTCCTTCAAATCACTTATCATAGTGTTACTTATAGCTGTATTGGCCATTGTTGTCTTTATTTCGGTATTTTCAGTAAAAGTGAAGTGGGAAAAACATGAACAGAAGTACAAGGAACTATTGAGCCGTTCAAAATCAGAATCTCAAACTTAATCTTACAACTTGTCATACGAAGCCATATCAGTTTTTGATATTTTAAAAATAGGAGTAGGACCTTCCAGTTCGCATACATTGGGGCCATGGCGTGCAGCACAAAAATTTGTGCAAAGCATATCGGATAAAAATTTATTACAACAAGTCAATGCAGTTCGTGTGTTGTTGTATGGCTCATTGGCAAAAACAGGCAAAGGACATGGTACCGATATCGCAATACAATTAGGACTATGTGGTGAGGATCCTGTAACATTTGATGTACAATCTATCAATAGCCGTATTGCAGATATTGCTGCAATGAAAGAATTAGTGCTTGGAGGTTTGCATGAAGTTCAATTTGATCCAAGAGAAGATATAGAATTTTTGTACAGTGAATCGTTGCCTTTCCATCCCAATGCGGTTACTTTTTTAGCAGATTGTAAAAATGGAGAGGCCATATCAGAAACTTATTACAGTATTGGGGGCGGGTTTGTTGTAAAAGAAGGAGAGAAGAGATCTTCTAATGGTGAAATGCAATTGCCATTTCCAATAAATACATCCAATGATATTTTACACTGGTGTATGAAAACAGGAATGTCAATTAGTGAAGTGGTAATGGAAAATGAAAATGCATGGCGACCAGAAAAACAAACCCGTGATGATCTATTAAAGATCTGGAAGGTGATGAGTGAATGCATTTACCGTGGTTGTCATACTGAAGGAATATTGCCCGGAGGTTTAAATGTAAAACGTCGTGCGGCTGAACTAAATAAAAAATTATTAGGTGGTAAAAAATACAACGATTATCAAAGTTGGATCGCTACTATAAGAGCCGGGGGTAATTCATTTAAATATACACTTGATTGGGTAAGTTGTTTTGCATTGGCGGTAAATGAAGAGAATGCCTCATTCGGAAGAGTAGTAACGGCACCTACAAACGGAGCCGCCGGAGTAATACCTGCAGTGTTGCATTATCACATTGTTTTTGGAGATGGTAATAATGATGACAAGATCATCCGGTTTTTATTAACCGCTTCAGAAATTGGCAGCATATTTAAAAAAGGCGCCACATTATCTGCAGCAATGGGTGGGTGCCAGGCAGAGATCGGAGTATCATCAGCAATGGCTGCTGCTGCATTGGCTGAATCTATGGG
>Ga0193738_1000366_pt1 | contig 25753 bp, 41 predicted proteins | sample L2a1metaG_FD_144927 | JGI IMG/M metagenome (GOLD analysis project Ga0193738, IMG submission 144927) | Soil microbial communities from a riparian zone of the East river system, Colorado, United States - L2a1 | ecosystem: Environmental > Terrestrial > Soil > Riparian zone | place: USA: East River... | reverse complement strand
TCCCGTGGTACGCCTCTTTGAACCGCTTCGCGGCGACCTCGGTGATGTCGGCGGTCTTCGCGAGCACCTCGACCCCACCACCGAACAGCTCGGTGAAGTTCGTGCCCTTGGCCGTGTCCCGTTCCTTCGCCGTGGGCTCGTGGCCGAGGACCATCTCCGCCGTCACGGCGTGCATGTCCTTGCCGTCGAGGAACGCCTGGATCAGCGCGGGCTCCTGGCAGTCGGCCGCGAAGATGCGGTACTCGATCTGGTGGTAGTCGGCGAACACGAACGTGTGGCCCGGGTCCGCTACGAACGCCCGCCGGACGTAGTCCCCGGCCTCCCGCTTCGGGACGTTCTGGAGGTTCGGCTGCGACGACGACATCCGGCCGGTGCGGGCTCGCATCGTCTGCATGGTCGTGTGAACCCGGCCGTCCACCTCGTGGCTCAGGTACGCCCGGAAGTACGTGTGGGCGTTCTTCAGCAGGCCCCGGTACTCCAGGACGTCGTCGGCGATCGGATGGCCGTACTCCCGCATCGCGTCGTCGTCCAGCACCGGCTGGCGGCGGCCCGTCCTCGGCCCGGGGCGCCCCAGCTTGAGCTTCACCCCATCGGCTTCGAGGTGCTCGGCCAGCTTCTTCTTCCCCCCCAGCGGGAAGTCGTACCGGTCCTGGATCGCCTTGGCCTGCGCCTCCAACAGCGTCAGCTGCTCCTGGCAGTACGCCAGGTCGACCTTCATCCCTCGGCGCTCTGCGTCGGCGATGGCCTTCACGACCTCCAACTCCAGCTGGTACAGGTCGTCGTAGCCCCGAGCCACGATCTGCGGGTACAGGTAGGCGGCGGCCTTGGCCGTCAGGATCGTGTCCATCCCGCCGTAGAACCAGTACTCGTACGTGTTGGTCGGGACCGTGGCCCAGCCAGTCTTCGTGCGCTTGTACATCTCGCGCATCTCGCGCTGGGCCTTCGAGCTGTCCGCCCCGAGATGGTTGTCAGCGAACGCCTTCAGGCCGATGTCCTGCTCGCTGTACAGCAGGTGGGCCATCAGCTTGGCATCGTTCTCGAATCGAGGCTGGAACCCGGCGTTGGTCAGGAACTGTTCGTCGAACTTCCCATTCCACCCGACCAGCTCGCGGCTGATCGCGAGGGTGCCCTCGATCATGTCCGCCTGCTCCGGGTACGGCAAGGCCCAAGCGTCCGACTCAGTGCCGAACTGGACCAGGCGGAGCTTGTCGTTCCACGGGTCCAGGCCCGTCGTCTCGACGTCACAGGCCACCCAGTCCCAGGTCGGAATCTGCCGGTACCACCGGGCAAAGTCCATCCGGTCGAAGTGGCCCTCGACGAAGTGAACGCTCAAGCGAAGGGCTCCGACGTCGGGTCGACCGGCGAGCCAAGAATCCACTCGTCCGACTGATCCTCGTCCTCGTCCGAGTAGGCCGTCTGGTCCAGCAGCAGTTGATCGTTGGCCTCGATCAGCTCGACCACCTGGTACCCCTGGAGCCTGTACGCCTTCTGCAGCTTGGCGTTCTCACCTGCACAGACCCGCAACTGCAGTCGCAGGTATTCCAGCTCGTCGAGAGCGGCCCTCATGATCGGCACGGCCTCGGCCAGCAGCTGGGAGTCCCGCTCAAGCGATTTGCGCCTCCTGCGAACCATCGTTCCTCCTGTCATCGAATGTTTTCTGGTGACGCCCATATTGTAGCCGACCTCGTCATCCAGGCACGAGATTGAACTCAGGCACGATATGACAGACTCGGCTACACTATGGGTGTACACATAGTTCAAGTGAAAGGGGAGAAGGCGACTCCGTCGCCGTCCGTCTTTGAGCAGGCATCCACTCCGACTCGCTCACCCGCTACGCGGCGCAAAGAGCGCGCCGCTCGGGGATCGCAGAGTCTGAAGGAAGACACCGAAGGTGAACAAGGACAAGCACTAGCACAATGTCATACTTTCGCGCGCGTGAGCGCGTAGGGGAGTCCGAGTGATCAGCAGCTGCCAGCTAGAATGGTGCCCGTGCGACGAGACGACGGGGTGCTCGTTCTGCGCGAAGGACGGCAACCACGTCGATCAGTGCAAGGCGCATGACCCAACCCCGGCGGAGATCGAGGCCGAGCTTCGACGGCAGCAGTTTCCTTCCACCGGAGTGGTGAAGAGCATGCCCACCGGGAAAAGGGGCGCATCATGTTGAGGGATTGTGGAGAGTGCGGCATCGTGGAGGTCGAGTTCGACCCCTGGGGCGGCCCTGTGCGTTGCGCGGTCTGTGGGAGGCTCCTGGAGACCGACGAGGACCGGGAGGCCAGCTGATGGAGCCTAATGCGCGCAGGGCGCCTGAGCTGACACCAGAGGACTGGGATCAGGTCGTAGCGTGGCGACCGCTGATCTACAAGGTCATCCGGAAGTTCGGAGAGAACGCCATGGCCCGGGGAGTGTTCTACCGTGGCCGGATCGGCGCGCCGAACTTCGAGTGGATCGTGCCGCAGCCCACCGCCTACGGCGAGGACGCAGTCGCGCTGATGCAGGACCTGGAGGCCCGGGGGCTGGAAGAGGCCGCGGTGGCCTTCTCCCGGTTCGACCCAGAGAAGGCGGGGGGCAAGCCTGTCTCCGAGAAGTACCTGGAGCGGGTCATCTGGCGGGGGCTGCAGAAGGATTTCGACACCTGGCTGGCGGCCAACCACTCCGTCGAGACGCTCCAGGTGAGCGCGATGCCGCGGATGTACCTGGACGACGGCCCCACCGACGACGCCCCTGGCCCACGACACGGCCAGAGCGTCGGCGAGGACTGGGAAGCACCGCAATCGACGGTGGCCGATCCACCGCCGGTACCGGACCCCGAAGTCACTGCCCGGCTGGGCAACGCCCTGGGGGAGCTGTCCTCCAGGGAAGCATGGGCGCTTCGCATGCACGCTGACGGCACACCCCCCGACGTGATCGCGGAACGGCTGGGCTTCCAGAACACCCGGTCGGCCCACAACCTGATCGCTGAGGCCCGGGAGAGGGCCAAGACGGCGTACGAGAGGGACCTGTGATGGATGAACCGAAGGTGACGAAGCTCTGCAGCGAGCCCGAGCTGGCCGACGGCTACGGCTGGATGGTCTGCGACAGGCCGGTGGGCCACAAGGGCCCGCACTCAGCCACGATCCTTTGGGGTGACGAGGACGACACCCACGACATCGGAGGCGGAGGGTGAACGACGACATCGAGACGATTCGGTATTGGCTACCCGATTTCCCTGACGACTTTGCCTTTGAGCCAGAGTTGATAGCCGATGCCGATGCAGGTGACCCCCATGCCGCCCTCGACCACCTCGAAGCCGAACTCAACACCGCGAACCTGGCGAACGAGGCGCATCTGAATCTGCGGAAGAAGGTTGAGGCCGAGGTCGAGGGGCTGCGGGAAGAACTAAAAGAGGCCGACGCGGCTTATGAACTACTGCGGGCGAGGGCAAGGCAAGAGGTCGAGAGGCTGCGTTCTCTTCGTACCGAGAGTTCTCTGTACCAGGAAATAAGGGCATTGGAGAGAACACAGAAGGAACTTCGTGCCGAGAACGAGGGGCTGCGGGACACACGAGACAAGATGTTCGAGAAGAACGCGCTCCAGCGCCACCGGAACGACCTCACCGAGGCCGAGAACGAGAGGCTGCGGGGGCACATGGAACGACAGCAAGAGCAGCTACGTCGCCTCCGCCGCATCGAGGAGGCAGCGAGGGGCGTGATGGGGCTTTACAACGTGGACAAGGAATACGGCATCGACGCGATGTCGCCTGAATGGGGTCGACTTCGTAACGCATGGAGGGATAAGCCATGAACGACTACATCGAGATGATTCGGCAGCAGTTGATGAAGGCTGAGTGGCCGCATGGCGGGCACGGTACGTTGGACAACACGCTTGCCGCCCTCGACCGCCTCGAAGCCGAACTCATCGGCTACAAGAACGAAGCGCAACACCGACTGAACACGATGGGTGAGTTAGGGGCCGAGGTCGAGAGGCTGCGGGAAGAGTTGTACGAGGTAACGAAGGGTACGCGCTGGAACGAGCTGTTCGCCGAGAAAAACCGCCTGGTTGACGAGGTCGAGAGGCTGCGGGCCGAACGAGACCGCTTCCAACAGCTCTACGGTCAAGCGCAAGCCGAGAACGAGAAGCTGCGGTCGGACGTTGCCCAGTTGAACGGGTACGGCGAAGACATCGGGTGGATTCACGCCGAAGAGGTCGAGAAGCTGCGAGGACTGCTGCAAGTGCAGACGGACCTGAACGTGGACCTTCAGGTGCAGGCTGAGGAACAGCAACGCGAGGTCGAGAGGCTGCAAGATACCCAGGCGGAGCTGGAGTCCTGGAGGGCGTGGAAGGATGGCGTCCCTCCAACCCCCAGTGAGTATGTCGCCCTCAAGGACGAGAACGCCCTGCTGCACGAGGCATTCCTCGCGCGCACTGCAGAGTGGCAACGCCTGGCTACTAGGGCGGCAACGTGGAAAGTCGAGGTCGAGAAGTGGAAGGGCCGGTACGTCTTCGTCAAGTCGGAATACGACCGGATGATCCTGGAGCGGCGAGTCGAGAGCGGGACAGCGTGACCAAGATCGAGCAGAAGCGCGGCTTCTACCAGATCACCACCGACGCCGGGAACGCCGCGAAGCTGACTCGGGTCACGACGGCCCTCGACTGGGTCCTCGGCGACGGCAAGAGCGCCATGGCCTACTACGGGGGGAAGCAGTTCGCGCGGTGGCTCGGTGACTCCGAGGCGGAGTGGATGGAGCACTATGACGCATGGAAGGCGTCCGACTTCGATCCCAACAAGACGTTGCGCCGCAGGGGGAAAGAGGGCACGGCCTCTCACACGCTGTTCCAGCAGCTGTTGGAGGGCACCGTCACGGCGTTCGCTTCACCAGACGGAGACGACTTCTGGATCGACGACGGCGAAATGAAACTCATCGCTGCGGGGTTCGACCGCGGCGTCGTCGAGGCGTACTTCGGGGTGTACCAGCCGGTGCTACTCGGCGGGGCGAAGCCGGAGACCGAGAAGCGGCTGTACTGGACCGAGCACCCGATTGACGACTGCACCGACCACGACAAGCAGGGGCGCTGCACCCACGGATTCAGCGGGACGTGCGACGTCTTCTGGCCTGAGGATCAGATCGACGACTTGAAGACCCACGTCCCTGGCTACCGCTTCTCGGAGTGGATGCAGATGGCGATGTACGGGCTGGCTGCCGAGCAGATGGACCCGGACTGGGAGTGCGCCAAGCAGCGGATCGTGATCGCGCATGACACACCCGACGAGGAAACGGGCCTGTACTACGAGGTACAGGACGACCGGTTCCTCCCGAGCAGCGCCGCCCTCCCATTCTGGGAGCTGTACAAGATGCGGCAGGCATGGGGGCCGAAGTGATCGAGCCTGAAGACTTCCCGGCCGACGACTCCCGCGGCGGTCTGCCGCCCGACATCCCAGACGGGGAGGAACAGCTGTGAAGCCTCGTCTGGAGCTGGTGACCTGGAGGGACGCATACTTCGACCAGGACACACCCGACAAGCCGCGCAAGGACTACCTCGTGCAGACGGTCGGATGGACGAACACGAAGGGCCGGTTCCTCCGGGTCCGGAGCGAGCGGCTGCCGAGCAGGGAAGGCTGGCGGGCCATCACGAACATCCCGCTGGCGAACGTCGTGGAGCGGAAGGAGCTGTAGATGGGGTTGCCTCGGATCATCGGAATCACCGGGTACGCCCGGCACGGCAAGGACACGGTCGCGGCGGTGCTCACGCGGGAGCTGGGGTACAGCCGCGTGGCGCTCGCCGACAGGATGAAAGAGCTGATGCTCGTGCTCGACCCGAGGGTCGACATCGTGCATCGAGTCGTGCGGGGGGTGAACGAGTTCGACGAGGTGCGACTGTCGAAGCTGGTGGAGCACGTCGGCTGGGAGGGGGCGAAGGAATACGCCGAGGTGCGCCGCTTGCTGCAGGTCTTCGGCACCGAGGTCGGCCGCGAGGGCCTGGGGCAGGATGTCTGGATCGAGGCGCTCGCGAAGGGCACCAAGGGCTTCTACGGGAACGAGCGGAAGATCGTGATCCCGGACGTGCGGTTCACGAACGAGGCCGAGTTCATCCGGCGCATGCACGGCGAGGTGTGGGGCGTCGAGCGGCCGGACTTCGACAACGGGCTCGGAGCCAACGGCACGCATGCGAGTGAGCGTGACATCCCGATCCTGCTGCGCGGAGCCGAGTTCACGTTCATCAACGCAGCGCCGTCCGCGGCTGAGTTCCGGGAGATCGCGTTCCGCGGGATCAAGAATCGGGCGGCGATCGTCACCCGGTTCCTGGAGAAGGCCCGCGAGGACAACCGCGAGGCGCTCGACGCGCTGGCGGACTCCTGATGGCTCGGGCGGAGGACCCACGCCGCACCGCAACAGGAGCCACGCTGCTCGACGAGAAGGCCGCGTCGCTGGGGATCAAGGTCCCGACGCAGGCCACGTTGAAGAAGTACGGGCTCACCGCGCTCGACTGGCTGATCATGCTTGACGAGCAGAGCTGGGTCTGCCCGATCATGGGCGTGACGCCCAGCACTGGCCGGTTTGTGATCGACCACGAGCATGTCCCCGGGTGGGAGAAGCTGCCCCCCGATGAACGGAAGAAGTACGTCCGCGGGCTCGTGTCATGGTACGCCAACCACGCGTATCTCGGACGAGGGATCAGCATCGAACGCGCAGCCAACGTCCTCTACTTCCTGAAGAACTATGAGATGAGGAGGCCGCCACGATGAAGGAATCCACGAGGGCCGCGATCATGCTGTTCATCGTCTTCTTCTGGGTGTTCGGGTACTCGACGCTCGTGCTTGTCGGCAAGACGTTGGGGGTGGGCGAGTGAGGGTCGCGCTCGACTGCGACGAGGTCCTGTACAGCTGGCAGCGCACCGCGCGCTACCTGCTCCGGAACGTGTACAAGGGCTGGTGCGACGGGTACGACCTGACCGTGCCCTTCCGCGAGTGGGTGGTCGCCGACCAGGTCGGACAGGAGGCGTACAACTGGCTCTTCGACGAGGGCGTCCGTCAGGGTCTGTTCCGCCACGGCCACGTCATCACAGGCGCCATGCTCGGAGTCCGCTCGCTCAAGGCCGCCGGGTACGACCTCATCATCGTGACCCACCGACCGGCCAACGCGGTACAGGACACACTGGCGTGGATCGACTTCCACTTCGGCAAGGAAGACCCGTACCCGTGGTCCGGCGTCAGCATCCTGTCGCAGGGGGAGCCCAAGAGCAGCGTGGAGTGGGACGTCTTGGTCGACGACAGCCCGCACAACATCGACGACGCGCGCCTCGTGGGCCGCATCGGCATTCAGTTCGCGGCCGACTGGAACAACAACGTCGGTGCGGACTGGGACACCTTGGAGTATCAGCTGGGGAGGCTGTGATGCACGGACCCGGAAGCTACTACTCGCCCTCATACCCGCTCGTCCCCCGCATCCTTGTATTCGACCGTGTGGCTGGATCGCTGAAAGGCCGCAGGTTGCGGCGCTGGCGTCGTCACCGGGACGCGGGGCTCGCCATGTGGGAACCGACAGGTCTCGTGCTTGCCGTGAATGAGATTCTGCCCCCGGCCACGTTCGTCGGGCTCGGTGAGCCGGACTGGCCTGCGTCCAGCAGCGAGGGTGTTCAGCCCATCACGCCGGGCGCCATCACCCTCGGTCGCTCCGTGTACACGCCGCCCGCGCCGAAGTGGTACCCGACAGCGTGGGCCTCGCCGTGGTACAACGAGGGCTCGATCGCGTGGTTCCACCTCGAACGCCTTCGGACCTCCGAGAAGATGGGCTCGCCGACGTACGCCTGGGATCGCACCGTGTGCCACGAGGTCGGGCACTGCCTGGGCCTGGGGCATGGCAGCAACGGCATCATGTCTGGCGCCATGAAGCCCAACGTGCATGACCTGGATTCTGTGAGGGAGTGGTACCTGTGACCACCATCCGGTCTGCGTGCCCGCGGTGCGGGGAGGTCGACATGGAGCCGCCCCAGATCAGGCTGCTCCGCAAGGATCGGCAGGAGTACACGTTCGTCTGCCCGTCGTGCGGCGACTTCATCGTGAAGGCCGCCGACAAGAAGATCGTGGGCCTGCTGCTCGGCGCGGGTGTGGTGTGGGCCGACGATGGCCCCAAGCATCCCGAGTTGTTCGACGTCAACGCCCCGCCGTTCACACTCGACGACGTGATCGACTTCCACCGACAGCTGGAGGACCTGTGAAGACCAAGCGCGGGTGGGGAGGCAGCGGCTGGGGCTCGTGGCACACCGGCGACGGGTCCGCGTGCCCCCAGGGGTGCGACCGGCGCCACTCGGTCGAGCAGGCGGTTGAACTGAATCAGACTGCTAACGAGGAACGTCGCGAGGCGCTACGCGCGGCGCACGAGCGATGGCTGGGGAGAGGGACCTCTGCTACGTAGGGTGGCAGACCGCCCCGGTAACGCGAAAGCCCCCCAAGCCGACGGGCCTGGGGGGCTTCGCTCATCGCGCCCTCGCTTTCTCCCGCTCGGCCTTCCTCTTCCGGAGCGGGTAGCGGGCTCGATCCTGCGCCCGCATCCATTCGCCGTTCGTTCGCCTGTCTCGCTTCTTCCGCTCCCGGTCGCACACCCTGCAGACCGGGGCACCTCGTGTTGGGTCCGGGCGTAGGCTGAGTGTCCCGTGGAGCGTACAGCCCTGTTCCCATTCCTTTCGCACCAGCTCTCGCAGACGGCCGTTGTCGTCCATCACTTCTAGCAAGTTGCCGAACGGCACCGTGTGCATCTCCGGGCGTTGGTAGTGGTCGTCGTCTCTCTTCTGCTCCTCGATCAGGAGCGTCAGCTCATCCTCCCTGTTCATCCGTGTGCCTCCCTAAACTGCCTCAGGGCCTGCCAGTCGTTGCGGGCCATCTCGTGCCACTCGAACTCGCCCGCCCGGTACGGCCGGACCACCGGGGCCGCGAAGGCCCACGACGGGAACCGCTCCGGGTGAGCGTTCAGCTCGTGGTTCAGGCCCAGGAAGTCACGAGCCTGCAGGAGCTGCGTCATCCGTTCGTACGTCATCAGCATGGGTCACCCCCAGCTGGAAGTCGCGCGAACCGGTGACCTCTTGAACGCGACTCATGACCTTGACTGGCCTGGCCGCCTTGCACTGCGGGCACCGCAGGTCGTCGCCGACGAGCGTGGTGTCCCACGCGGCGGTCCCGATCCGATGGCCGCACTCCAACTCGATGTACCCTCGGGACCAGGTCATAGCGCCACGATCCCCCATCCGATGAGCGCCGCCAACACGTACAGGCAGACACCCAGCACCACGCCCAGCATGATGCCCCTCGCGGGGCCCAGTGGGTCAGACATGGTTGCCTCACCTCCCTGGATTCGCCGCTCTGGCGATCCGCCCGGTTGTCATGGGATATGACAACCAGACGCAGCGTCAGGACATGGTACCTCCGCACGGAACCGCCATCTCCGAGTCGATGTACGCGTAGCCGCAGTCCGGGCAGGTGCCCAGACCTTTGTCCTCGCGGCTCTCGCGGAAGTCGTCGAACACGGTGCGGGCGTCCTCCGTGATGACCAGGCCGACCAGCTTCTTCAGCGGGCCCGTGTAGCCACCACGCCCGACGCCGACGACCCGTGCGATCGAGGGCTGCTTGCGGTAGCCAGCACCCGGCACGAGCACGTCGTCGCCCACCCGCACGGGCAGGTCGCCCGTGAGGTACGCGTACGGGCTCGATACGGTGCCCGATGCGTGCTCGAACACGACCTGGACCACGATGCCGCCCTCGATGTCGTCGGCATCCTGCTCCAACTCGTCGGCCCTATCGGACAGGCGTGTGGCCTGCTTGCGTAGAGCCTGCGCCTCCAGGCGCATCCCCTTCGGGGTCATGCTGCCTCACCTCCCTGGAATCGGCTCTCTGCCGTTCCGCCCCGCCCCCTGAGGGGGCGAGACGCAGCGTCAGACGGTGACAAGCACCCCCTCCAGCGCCTCCAGGACCTCGGCGTCAGCCTTGGCCTGGGTGCCGTCGATGGCGTTGGAGCGAATCCGCTGTGAGCGGCTCGCGCCCTTCACCGTGGCGACGTGGTGCCCGAAGGTGTTGAACGCCTGGAGGGCGCCCCACGCAGTCCCGGCCCACGGTGCGACCCGGTTGTCATTCGCGTACAGGCCCTGCAGCGCGTCCCGCTTGTTGACCGCGATGGTGAGCGAGCGGCCTTCCGGGACCTTGCCGGTGCCATCCTTGGCGGGCAACGGCACCATGCGGTCGACCAGGGCGTTGAACTGTGCCCGGGTGACCTCGGTCTCGATCAGCCGTGTGATCTCGGCCTCCATCGAATCACCAGTCTCGAACAGCACGCCCAGAGCCTCGCGGGCCTCCAGGACCTTGCTCCCCGAGTTGCGGGTGTGCTTGAGTTTGAAGCTGTTCCCATCCTTGGCCGAACGGGCGATCTCGAACGTGTTATCGCACACCGCGACCTTCGCGCCCAGCTTGTAGCCGGTTGCGAGGGAACCGTCGTACGACGTGTACGCGAGCAGGTACGGGCGGAAGCTGACTCCAAGCACGTTGCGGCTCTCGTCCAACTCGTACTGCACCCACGCCTGCGCGCCCTTGCGGAGCAAGCCTGCCGAGCCGATGTCCAGCCCGTCACCCATGATCCGCTCGGCATTGTCGAGCAGCCACTCCGAGTAGGCGTGGCCCTGGTACCCGTCCTTGAAAATGCCGAACACCTCGCCCGGGAACGGTGCGCCGGGGCCTGCCTGCATCGCTTGGCGATCGGGCAGCTGGTGGTAGTCGAGCACGAGGTCGCCCAGCTTTGCCTGGACGAACAACGGGACCGATTGCACCTCGAAGTTGAACAGCCGCTCGATCACGTCGCCGACCGGGATTGCGCCAGCGTAGTGGTTCGGGCGTCCATTCTGGAGTGCCAGATCGTGGTGCCACGCGTTGCCGCGCTTGTCGGTGAACCCGACCAGCACGAGCGTGTTCAGCCACTCGCTAGTCTCCTGTGACATGGTACGCACCTCCCTGTGAGCGGGCGTTTCCCGCTCCGCGCGACTCCTGGGCGATTGTACCGGCGCAGCCCCGAGGTGGGGCTCGATTCCGGCTCGTGGGTCCAGGGATCACGCGCAACGAACCCCTACGGGGTCTTGTCGTCCTCGTCGCGGCCGTTACCGCACGGGCACGCTGCGCCAAGGCGCTCGTGCTCGGCACGGATACGGTTCGTCCATTCGTCTTGCTCTTGGCAGAACTGCTCGAACGACTTGTCCGGCTGTCCGTACATTGTTGCCTCCCATCTCCATCCTTGTGGCCGTTCAGGCAGGACACCACGCGCACCGTACGTCCCCGCGTCGCTGCAGCTTCGCGGCTCTCTCGGGCTTGCGATCCTATCCTGGCTCCCCGTTCGCTCCCCAACACCGTTCGGGCTCACGAGCGCGCGGGAACCTCGCTCGATAGGGTGGTGGCAGGCGAGCCGGACGTTTCGGCGCGATCCCAGCCGGGGATGGCCCTATGGGGGCACCGGCTGGTCGGCGTACTTTGTAGCGGTCTGCCTACCCAACACCTGCGCCGTACTCTGCGGGTGAAGGCACCTCCGGGGGCCTGAACGGCCGCAGGGAGGGAGATGAGTTTGGCTCGTCGATCCGGCGCCAGCCTTCCGGGTTCCTTGCCCGCATTGCCTGGCGCCTCGTCTCGTCCTGCGCGCCCGCCGCACTGGGTTCCGGCTTACGGGGCCGTCGGCCGCCGCGGGTGCTATGTCCTGACCTGACTCTACAGGTTCCGAACCTCCCCGACATCCCCCATTTGGGGGATTCTTCGGGGAGACTCGCAGCCTACAGGTTCGGCTCGGCGCAGCGGTCCCCTCGCCCGCCGATGTAGTCGATCGCGTCCGCGTCCCGCTCGGCGAGGGATGCGTCCCACGCTTCGCCGGTCTCCGCCCGCTCGAACGGCCCCTCAGGGTCCCGCAGGGTAGCAAACGGGTCGCGATCCCTCAGCCCTAGGTCGACCAGCAGCTTTCGGTATGCGTCCTGCCCGTCTCGCGCGTTGACGTATCCCCGTGCGTCGGTTGTCATGAGGCTACCCCTTCCTTCACGAATCCGGTGGAATCTCCACCGTTGCGCGCCGATCCTTTGGCGCGAAGTCCCACGACGGCGCCGTGAGGGTCGTTCGGTCGGTAATCGGTCAGGTCCCCGTCTAGCACGGGGAACCCGTTCCAGGTCTCGGGCAGTGTGTGACCTTTCACGGTGTCGAACACTACGGCCGCGTTTCCGCCTGCCCGTAGGTACTCCAGGGCTTCGGCCACCGACTGTTCCCGCTCGGACACCGAGAACGTCAGACGGTATCCGGCGCCTTCACGGTGGCGGAGCGGAGCCTTGGTGTAGTCGTACACCGTCACTCCAGGGATGGCGAGCGCGGCAGGCGCGAACCGCTCCCAACGGAGATCACTCGCGACGTTCGGCCGCCATCCAATCGGGCCATAGCGTTTCACCGCGTCCCGAAGTTCACCGACCACGACGGTAACGAAGGCCTGCGGGTGTTCCCCCGCGAATAGGGTCCGCGTCACCCGTGCTTTCCGGACTGACGCCATCGGACCTTTGCCCGCTGTCGCCAGCACGCATACGGCCGTGCATCCTGGGGTCCGCCATTGGCAGGCGTCCCAAGTTCCCGCCATGTCGGCAGGAGCGAGGGAAAGCCCTAGGATCGTTTCCGTCCCCTTCGCCATCTTCACATTGGCGTCAGGATCGCTCAGGATGTGAGCGTATGCGTCTGCGTACCCTTGCTTCACTCGGAACATCCTCCAGATCGCGCGTGCCTCTGAGTACGGCATGGCATCTGGGTCGATTGGCCCAACGTGTTCGAGATGAGCCGATAGGCTCGGGGCGCGCTTTGTGCTCGATTCTGTCATCCGGTATCACCTCCGGACCCGACGCTACACCGGATCGGCCGATACTGTCAATGACCTGCGGGAAGATAGATTGCGTGCCTACGAAATCGTGCCTAGATGACGGGTTCGGCTACATTATGGGGGAGACCTGCATCCGCGGCAGCGGGACGCACCGACCGTCTAGAACGGGAGTAAGCGTGCCCCGCGCGCTCGGCGCGCTGCTGCTGCAGGTGATCAGGTTTGGGACGACGTTCATCCCCCTAGCCCATAGCGTAGGTACGCAGTGTTAGGTCGTGGGAGTTACTCGTCCCTATCCGACCATCTAATCGATGCGATCCATTGTGACAGTGACTGTGACAGTCAAGTACAGTGGATAGTACAGTGGACAGGCACAAGCGAATGGAACTTCTCGGCGCGTGGGTCGTAGGATGTATATGGGACCCACAGCAGAAATCTGGCAACACTTTGTACCCCCGAGCAGGGAACATTGCACATGACGATGAACCGAGCGCAACGACGGCAAGCCGCCAAGGAGTTCCAGGCACAGCTGGCGAGCGGCGCCGTGGACCTCTCGCAAGTGGGAGTTGCCCCGAAGAAGGTGTTCATGGGGTACCTGACCGACGAGTTCGTCCGGGTGGAGTTCCTCCGGTCCCTCATCGCGGTTGCGGCCCGATCGAGCGAGTTGGGCTTCATGGTCCGGCCCCGGGACGTCGAGGTGACCATCGAGCGCCCTCGGGCGCTGAACCTGCTCCTCAAGAGCTTCCTGCAGACGGAGGACGAGTACCTCCTCTTCGCAGACACGAACATCGCTTTCGCCCCACAGGACGTGGCGATGCTGATAGCGGCCGATGCCGCGATCGCTGGCGCACTTTACTTCACCGCAGCGACCGGCCAAGAGTCGTGGCCGACGGCGTGGGTGGGGCAAGAACCGCCTGCTGAGGTCGAAGGGAAAGAGCTGGCTAACTACGCGCCAGAGTTCCTGGACGGACCCCAGTATGTGTCGGTGACCCTCCCCACGCCGCCGGAAGACCTCCTCCCCACCTACGAGGTGACGGAGGACATGAGTACCGAGGACAAGGTCGAGGCCGACCGTCGCCAGGAGGCGATGGGCGCCTGGGCCGCCACCCTCGCCACGCCGATCCCGGTAGCCGGGGTCGGCTTTGGCCTGGCGCTGGTGCAGCGGGAAGTCGCGAGGAACATGGCCGAGAACTTCGAGTGGCCCTTCGAGGCCGTCCAGGACCGCCGGGAGGACCTCACCTTCTGCCTCCGGGCCGCGGAGCTGGGCTTCGAGACCGTCGTGGTCCCCGCCGCGCGGGTGGGCCACATGCGCCAGGAGATGATCTGATGGCGCTCGATGAGAAGGACTTTCCCCAGGACACGCCCAAGCGGTATGAGTTCGCGACGGGTTGGCAGTTTGTCCCCGCGAAGCTCGTGAAGGAGTTGATCGCGTTGGGCGAAGAGTTCGGCTGGGGCAAGGGCTGGAACGACGAGATGACGCTGTGGATCGGCCCGCCGCCGAGCCCGGCCATGGACGCCTCGACCGTCGAGCTGCGCGATAAGCAGGGCGAGCTGATCACCAGCACGCTGATCTCCTCGACCGCCGCGAGGCGGCGATGAGTCTAGCCGACGACGCCGCTCTGCACGCCGACCGACAGGCGATCAAGGACCGAGCGACTGCGGGCGTGAGCCACTACGACGACCGGGACAGCCGGGCCGCGATCTTCGCGACCAACTGCCTCGGGTGCAACTGCGCCGAGGGCAGCTTCCACGCGAAGACCTGCCCCTGGTACGAAGAGACTCCGGGTGCGGCCAAGCTGCTCCGGATCGACGTGAAGAAGCTGATCGAGCAGTACGGACTGCGCCCGCGGTGGGCATCCCTGGATCGTGAGGGGTTCCTGACCATCGCCGGGCATTCCAAGGAGGCATGACATGGCAAACTACGTGGAGGTGTCGGCCCTGAAGCGCGCGCTGAATCTGGCTCGCCTTCGGGCAGAGGACAAGGTCGACGCTGCCGCCCGCGGTGTTCGGACGGAAGACCCCGTGATCGGGGCCGACCGCCTGGTCGACAAGGGTGAGAAGGCCGAGTCGTTCCAGGGCGTCGCCGAAGAGGGCGGGGTCCGCGCGACCGTGACGGTGACGGTCGAGGCCAAGTAGGGTGGATCGTGCCGTACAAGAGCGAGAGGCAGCGGAGGCACATGCACGCGAAGCTGCCGAAGATCGCCGCCCGGTGGGACCGGGAGTACGGGTCGTCTACCGCTGCGCCTGCGCCTGCGCGTCAGGCGCCCACCGCGGGCAAGGTCCGCAGGAAGAGACGGTGATCCGTGAAGTCTGAGGACCGCATCAAGGACCTCGAAGCGCGCCTCGCGCGGGCTGAGGCCCGGATCGCTGACCTGGAAGCACGGCCGCTCCCGCTCGTGTACACTCCGCCCGTCGGCGGCGGGCAGACGAACCCATTCCCTTGGCCGGGAAACGTGTGGACGGCCGAAGGAAATCAGGTCGCGGGCAAGACCGTGTCGGTGCCGAAGGGCGTCTCGTTGAGCGACGCCATGTCGATCCTGTCCCAGGCGCTCTGATGGGACCCTTCCCGCACAGCTCGCCTGGCAACCCCCAGCGCGCCGCTGTCGAGGACGAGGGCGTGACGAGCGACACGAAGTTCGCGAAGACCGACGTGGCCTACCGAGACGCCGGGTCTTCGAACACGCGCTGCGAGAAGTGCAAGCACTTCCGCTGGTCGGGAGGGCAGCGCGGCAAAGGAACGTGCCGATTGGTCAACGGATCGATCGACGCCGGGTACGTCTGTGACGAGTTCGAGACGGGGGGCAACTCCCTGATGGACCTCGTGACCGGCGAGCCCACGCAATAGCCGGATGCTCCGGTCGCACTGACCCTGCGCCTTCGGGCGCCGTTCCCGGAAGGAGAGATAGATGCCGAACAAGTTGCTCTTTGGTGGCTGGGCCGCCGTTGTGGAGGCCAAGACCGCCGCGTACACCGTCAAGCCGCGTGACTGCGGCAAGCTGTTCACGAACCGCGGCGCAGGCGCGTCTGTGACGTTCACGCTGCCGAAGATCGACGCCGTGACTGGCCTGAAGGGCGTCCAGTTCGAGTTCATGACCGTCGCCGCACAGCCGATCGTCATCGCCTCGGACCCGGCCGACAAGCTGGTCGTCCACGCGGACGCCACGGCCGACACGATCACCACGGCGGGCACCATCGGCCAGCATCTCCGGGTCGTCTCCGACGGCACCGGCTGGCTCGTGATCTCCGACCCGTCCGCGGCCTCGGCCGCCACGGCGGTGACGGCGGTCACGCTCGCCACGTAACACATCATCGGTGGCAGGGTCTGCCTGAGACCTGGGAGCCACCACTGCGGGCGGGGGCTCAGGCGCCCCCAGGCATGGGACTCGGCGTCCCCCGCCCGTTTGACTGTAGGGGTTTCCGGCCGGGCGAGCGGCCCGGCCCGGAGACACCCGCTAGGGCAGCATGCTGAGATGCACGGTACGTCGCTCTTCCGGTAGCCCCGGAAGGGACGGCGTCTTGGACAGGCCGGGGGGCACCCCGGGAGAACCCGTGTGGTCCGTCCAGAGCGTTGATCGCGCGAGAGACGGATAGCCACTGCTGCCTGTCTGTACCGGCGCACTTACGCGTCGGCGTTACGCGAGCGGGCTGCGTTTCCTGCGTGGACACGCGGGCGCGCAGTCATCGCGCACAGCCCCGGAGGGCCGTAAGGCGGGTTCGACTCCCGCCCCGGGGCACGGACTGAGGGACGCATTGGGGCGCCACCCAAATGGAACGGGACCCCCCGGAGGACAGAGGGTACATGGCTGAAGAGCTGACGTTCAAGGAAAAGATCAAGAGCTTGAACTTCGGCACGGTCCCCGGGGGGTTTCGGGATTCCAACAGCACGTCGATGTACGACAAGGACGCGCTGCTGGATCAGATCGGGCACCCCGATGGCCGTGGTTCGGCGTTCAGCAAGGAGCGGGTGGAGGACACCCGATCCACCGTGCGCCGGAAGACGCGCGAGTTCCTCTCGGAGGTATGAGCGCCAACGAGATCGGCCGTCTCCGCGCCGCACGATCGCTCGCGGACGGATCGACGAAGGCTGCGGCTGCACGCGCTGCCGAAGTCGATCCGGGCACGATCACCAAGTGGCTGAAGGACCCGTCGTTCCGAGACCTGATCCTGAAGGCTCAGACGCCCGCCGACGATGACGTCGGGGCACAGGCGGTGCAGGGGCTGTCGGACATGGTCCCGAAGGCCCTCCGCGTGATCGACGAGTCGCTCGATGGGAACGGCACGCCGCAGCAGCTGAAGGCGGCGCTCGACGTGATCAAGGCAGCAAGGCAGCTGGAGCCAGTCGGTTCCGCTGATGCAGGCCCCTCTACGCTGGCAGCAGCGATTGCGGAGATCGATGGTTCCCAACCCGCACGATGAACTGGGGAGCACCGACACCCTGGTCCAGACCATTGCCAGGTTGCGCGAGAGCCGTGAGCTGTACGCGCAGGCGTGTCTCCGCATCCGAGACAAGAACGCCCAGCTGATCCCGCTCCAGCCGAACTTCGCACAGCGGCACGTTGAGGCGCTGCTGGAGGAACAGCTTCGCACGACAGGCCGCGTACGCGCGGTGGTCCTGAAGGCCCGGCAGGAGGGAGTGTCGACGTGGGTCGCAGCGCGGTTCACCCACAAGACGAACCTCTGGGCGGGGCAGAAGGCGCTGATCATCGCCGACGCCCTGGAACGGGCCCGGGCGATCTACGGCATCTACGAGAGGTACTACTCCGAGCTGCCGGAAGACCTGCACCCGCAGATCAAGAGCCGCGCGGGGCAGCGGCACATGCACTTCATGCACGACAGCGAGATCGACATTCGCCCAGCTTCCGATGCCAATGCGGGGCGAGCGGCGACGATTGGCCTGCTGCACTGTTCTGAGATCGCGTTCTGGCCCGACAACACCCAGCGCCAAGTCTGGGTCTCCGCCATGCAAGCGGTCCCTGATCAAGGTAGCGAGATCATCGTCGAGTCTACGCCGAACGGCGCCGGTGGCCTCTTTTACGAGCTGTGGGACCTGACGCAGAAGAAGGACAGCGGGTGGCTCGGCATCTTCCTCCCCTGGTGGATTCACGAGGAATACGACGCAGGGTACGGCACGTCCGCCCCGCCAACACAGGCGGAGCTGGACTCGATCGAGAAACACGCTGACGACTTCGAACTGCAGGCCCTGGGGGAGGGCATCCCGTGGAACGGCCAGCAGTACGTGCTGCCGCTCTCGCGCCTCGCCTGGCGTCGCCGGACGATCATTCAGCGGTTCGCCGGTGATCCGACGACCCTCGGGAAGGACGCGATCCGTGACTTTCAGCAGGAGTATCCGGCGACTGCGGAGGAGGCTTTCCTCTTCAGTGGCGCGACGTTCTTTGACGAGGAAGCTCTTCGTCGCCTCGCCCGACACACCGTTGATCCCGACGCAACGGGAAACCTCACGCGCAAGACGGTCACTCTCGAAGGCGAGGTCAAGCAGGTCGTTGTCCTCCACCCATCTCGTCGAGGACTCGTTGAAGTTTGGGAGCGTCCCCGGCCCGGCGAACACTACACGCTCGGAGCGGATACGGCCGAAGGTCGTCTCGTACAGAAGGCCCGGGTCAACGCCGATCGAGCCGTCCAGGAAGCCGGTGGACGTGACTACTCTTCTGCCAGCGTATGGCGCCTGGCTCGCGACGCGTGGACGGACGATCGGACCAAAGAGGAGCACCCCGCCACCAAGCGCAAGCTCGTAGCGATGATCCACGGCCAGCCCGCCAGCGACATCTTCGCGCGGCAGGTCGCGCTCGCAGGCGAGTGGTACAAGTGCGGGGATGAGAAGAAGCAGACCGTGGACTACTCGCTCGTTCTAGTCGAGAACAACCATTCGTCGGGACAGAGGGTGCTGGAGTACCTCAAGGACATCCTGAAGTACAAGCGCCTGTACTGGATGCGCGAGCAGAACACCCGGACCAAGAACTTCGAGCGGCGGATCGGCTGGCGGACGGACGAGCGGTCTCGATGGATTCTCCTGGACTACCTGGGAGAGCTGATCCGCAAGGACCTCGTCGAGATACCAGACCCGCAGACCGTCCGCGAGCTGACGACGTTCGTGTTCGACGACAACGGCAAGCCCGCAGGGGCTGAGGGGACGCACGACGACCGTGTTATCAGCCTGGCTCTCGCGGCTCAAGGCGAGCGTGAGCACCGTCACGCTACGCTCATGGTCGACCGCGAGGCCCGGGAGGCACGGAGCAACTGGGACGTCGCCCCCACCGGAACCGGTTATTGACCTCACGAAGGAGGACCACTAGATGGCAGGAGTCAGAGATGCAACGCTACAGCCGAAGGGCTACCAGAAGCTGACATCCGCGGGATCGGTGTTGACGCCGACGGTGCCTTCGGGTGCCGGGCGCATGCTGGTCAAGGCCGAGACGAAGGCGTTCCGCTGGCGTGACGACGGGACTAACCCAACCGGGACCGACGGCATGTCGATCGACACCGGTGACGAGCTGTGGTACACCGGCCAGGCCAGGGCCATCCGGTTCATAGAGGACGGTGGGACCTCCACCGCGACGTTGCACATCTCCTACTACGCATGAGGTCCTCCAAGCGCCCGAAGCGCACGACGATCGTCCCCAACCAGGACTTCCTCGATGAGGGCGTCCGGTTCGTCAAGGGCGAGTCCTACCGTGTCGACGTCGAGAAGGCGAGGTACTTCTTCCGTAACGGGTGGATCGAGGGGTCCGATAACCCGAACCCCACCCCCGATCCCACGCCGACGGACCTGAAGATCGACAACGGCTTCCTTGGTCTGAAGGCTCTCTTCAGGAGGGACGATGGCTAAGTCAGTCCACAACGACGTGCTGGACGGGGCCTTCCTCGTTCTCGACAACGGCGACATCATGACGGCGTGTAACGCCGAACCTACCACTCGGACGGAGGCGATCACGACCTTCAAGCTGGCCGACGTCGCCATGACGCCGACCACCGACTACACGATCTCTGACGGCGACACGAACGGACGCAAGGTCCGGATGGCCGCCAAGTCTTCGGTCCCGGTGGACACTTCGGGTACCGCCACCCACATTGCGATCTGCGACGGCACTCGGCTTCTGTACGTCACGACCTGCACCTCGCAGGCGCTGACGTCAGGCAACACCGTGAACTTCCCCGTGTGGGACGTCGAGATCGCAGACCCGACGTAAGCCGTGGCTGACACCAAGATCAGTGCGCTGGCGGCGGCGAGCGCCGCTGCGGCTGCGAACGAGCTTGCCATCAACGAGGCGGGCACGTCGAAGAAGTTGACGGTCGCGCAGCTCGACACATACGTGAGCCCGACGGTCATCGCCTCCGCCGCCGCGCCCGCTTCCGGCGCGTTCCCCGACAAGGGCGTGGGCTCCGAGGCGTGGCTGCTGAACACTGCTGACAACGCGGTGACCACCATCGAAGACGTCATGACCTTCACCGGGCTCGTGGCCGGGACGTATCTGTACGAGTACTTCCTCGTCTGGCGGTCGGGCACCGTGACGGTCGGCTGCACCTGGACGGTGGACTACACCGGCACCGTGACTCGTTCTCGTGGCACGCGGCACTACCAGTCCACGGGTACGGCGGCGGCAACAGGAGTTGCGGACGGAACGGTGGTCAACTTGACCGGTGCGCTGGTCGAGCACATGAGCGACGAGATTGACCCGCTCGTGCTGGGTCCAAACACCGGCGTGGGTTCCATCACCGAAGACCAGTTCGACTACGTCCGGGGCATCATCGTGGTCTCCACCACCGCCGACCTCAAGCTCCAGATGACCGGAGAGGGCGGCGCAGCCGTCACGTTCAAGGCCGACTCCATCGGCATCGTCAAGCGACTCGCATAGGAGGCAGCGGTGGCTGACCGCTACCTTCTCGAATCAGGGGCACCCGATGGGTACCTTCTTGAGGACGGCACCGGCGTCCTATTGCTGGACATCCCGGCCGCGGCGGTCCTGGATCAAGTGGGGTTCCGAGCCCGCTTCGACGATGGCAACGAGACGACGGCTACGTGGAAGACCACCGAGAACAACGACTGGCAGCAGTGCGTTGACGAGAACCTCCGGGTTCGGTTCGTCGTGGACGAGACCGGGGGCGGAGACCCCCCAGCCACCGTCTTCCAGCTCCAGTACAACCTGAACGGTGCGGGATGACTCGACGTCAATGCAGCGTCAAGCGTTGTCCGTGCGTCTGCATCGCCCAACCTCGCGGACAGCACTGCCACTACGCGTCAGCTCTCGTCGGGCACCGGCACGTTCGTGGCTGGAGGCTTCGACGAGGTCAACGGTGAATCAGGCGGCTGGGACCTCGGGGTTGGTGGTCTAACCGAAGTCGAGTACTGCGTTCAGATCAGGTCTGCCGATGTCGCAGTCGGTGACACCATCGACCTTCGGCTGTGGAACGACACCGCTGGCGCAGTCCTCGATGCCTACGCGCAAGTCCCGACGATCACCGTCTCCTCGACCACTCTTAGGGCCGCAAGCAGCACCACTAGCGCCGGACCCATTTCATCCGCCAGCTTCGTCCCACCGGCGAACGAGCTGCTCGTCGTCTTCGCATTCGGTACAGGTACGTCCGACACGACGATGACCTGTACGAGCACCGGCAACACCGCCGCTTGGGACCAAGTCGGATACGTCGTCTTCGAGACGCTGGGCAACAATGGACGGCTGACGGTCTGGGTGCAAACCGCCCTCACGACAGCTACCGGAACCGTCGTCACCGTGAGCTATCCCGGTGACAACACGTCGGGCAACCACCTGTACGTGTTCGGTGTGTCCGGCATGACCAAGATCGGCGCAGCTGCTGTTCGTCAGGACGCGCAGGATGACGTCCACGCCGCGGGTACTCCGCAAGCCACTGCGCTCGCCGCAGCCGCTTTGGCCGAGAACCCCGTGCTCATTGGTGTTCATGACGAGGGCACGGCAGTCGGCTGGACTCCGCCCACAAACTGGATCGAATCGGAAGCTCCGGTTGGTGAGCAAGTCATCACCGTCCCAGACAGCCGCACAGAGGTCGCCGCTCGAAGCAGCGGGTTCACCGGCACCACAGTTACGTGGGGTTCCTCCAGCACCGGGGAGTACGCTTCCTATGTCCTGGAACTGGACACCTCGTCTGAAGTCACCCTGGTCATCCAGGACGCGACGCACGGCCATGCCGCCGACAACCTCGCGCTGACCCAGGACCACTTCCTGACCGTCGCCGACGCACTGCACGCTCAAGCGGCCGACAACGTCGCCCTGATCATCAACCTGGCGATCCAGGACGCGCTGCACGCGCACACGACCGATGGCATCGTCCTGACCCAGCTCCACATCCTGGCGATCGCTGACGCCCTGCACGCGCACCTTGGTGACAATGTGGTGCTGACACAGCTCCATGTGCTAGCGATCCAGGACGCGATCCACGCCCAGCTCGGCGACAACGTGACGCTGACTCAGGTCCACGTCTTGGCGATCCAAGATGCGCTCCACGCGCACGCCGCGGACAACCTGGTCCTGGTGGAAGAGTCCGCTGGTGACTTGGTCATCCAGGACGCCATTCACGGTCACGCGGCCGACAGTCTGACACTCACGCAGGCGCACGTCCTGGTGGTCGCAGACGCGCTCCACGCCCACGCGGGCGACAACCTCGTCCTGACGCAGGTTCACAACCTGACGATCCAGGATGCACTTCACGCCCACCTGGGCGACAACGTCGCACTGAGCATCCCTGGCGCCGGACCCGGTCCCAATACGGACCCGCCCGTGCGGATGCGTCGACGCCTCTGGACAGGAAGTTAGGAGACAGCCTTGGCAGGATTCGCGATGGACGTCCCGATCGACCTGAGCGTCGACGGCGAAGACCTGTTCCCACCGGAGGAAGAAGACCAGCGGAAGCTCGTCTCCTACGTCCAGCGCAAGTTCAAGATGGCGGAGCAGGCGCGCGCTCCGCATGAGACGCGCTGGCTCACGTACTACAAGGCGTACCGGTCGTTCGTCGCTGCCCGCAAGCCAGGACAGTGGCGGTCCCAGACTTGGATGCCGATCTCGTTCTACGTGATCGAGACGATCCTCCCGCGCCTCTGCGCGAGCCTGCCTTCGGCGACGGTGAACCCCGTCGGCCCCGAGGACGTCGATCCTGCGGAGACGATGGAGGAGCTGCTGCACTGGGCCGAGGACAAGAGCGAGCTGTTCCCGCAGATGGTGACGGGCGTGAAGTCCAGCCTCATGTTCGGCACCGGCGTCCTGAAGATCGGGTACGGTGAGAAGAAGGGCTTCAACATCCGGGTGGAGCCGGTGATGGAGCAGACCACGACGTCTGTTCCGACCGGCGAGACCGACATCGATGACAACCCGCTGATGCAGGAGATGCCCGGCGAGCCCACGCCGAAGCTGGACGAAGAGGGCAACGAGATCACTCAGACCGTCCGCGAGGAGTACCTCACCTACGCGGGGCCGGTCGCCGAGGCCGTGGACCTGGAGAACTTCTTCCCGGACCCGATGGGCGACGACGTGCAGACCTGCCGGTACGTGATCCACCGCGTGTACCGGGACGCAGCGCACGTCAAGGCGAAGATCAAGGACGGCACTTACAAGGTGCCGGATCGCGAGGACTGGAAGCGGTACCTCGACAACAAGACGACGAACAAGGCTCTGCAGCGCCTGGCCGAGATCGAGCGGGGCGGCGGCGAGCCGAGCGAAGAGGGGATGGACAAGGACCTCTTCCCGCTCCTGGAGTTCTGGACGAAGGACTACGTTATTACGGTGGCAGGCGAGGAAGCCGAGGGCATCCTCCTGCGCGCGGAGCGCAACCCGTTCGCGCACGGCGAGATTCCGTTCATCCGGATCGTCGACCACATCGTCCCTCACGAGTTCTTCGGCGTCGGTGAGCTTGAGCCGCTGGAGGGCATCCAGGATCAGCTGAACGCGATCTGGAACGCCCGCCTCGACAACATCAAGCTGACGCTGAACAAGATGTACGCGGTCGTCGCGGACTACATGATGGACCCGAACGAGCTGGTGAACCGGCCCGGCGGGGTCGTCCGGTTCCGCGAGGGGCTCCCTTTGGAGCAGGTGTTCCGCGAGATCGACATGGGCGAGGTCACCGGCGCCGCCTACACGGAGGCCGCCGAGCTGATGAAGATGGGCGACCAGGCCACGGGCGTGAGCCCATACCAGACCGGCCAGGACAGCCCGGCGTACAACCGCACGGCCACCGGTGTGGCCCTGATCTCGGAGCAGGGGAACACCCGCTTCTCGTTCAAGGTCACGCTGGCCGAGCACACGGGGTACAAGCACCTCGTGCGGCAGTACGCCGCGATCCTCCAGCAGTTCCTCCCCGAGGACCTGGTCTTGCGGATGAAGCAGGGCGAGGTTGAGCAGAAGATGCAGCAGGCGCAGATGGCCGCCCAGCAGGCGGGGCAACAGGCCCTGGCCGCCACGGGCGACGAGATGCTCGCGCAGCAGCACGCCATGGGCATCATGCAGCAGATGATGACCGACCCGGAGACCGGGCTGCCCTACGACCCGATGAACACCTGGAAGCGGATCACACAGGACGCGATCAACGGCCGGTTCGACTTCGACATCCAGGCCGAGTCGTCCACGCAGACCCTGTCCATGCGCCGGGAGCAGACCCTGTCGCTCGCGCAGACCGCGATGGCGGACCCGTACTTCAAGCCGCGGCCGATCCGTGAGGACCTGCTCAAGGAGTTCGGCCGGAAGGACGCCGAGAGGTACCTCTACTCCGACATGGACATCCAGATGATGCAGCAGGCAGCGCAACAGCAGGCCCCCGAGGAAGAGAGCGAAGGTGCCACTGAACCGGCTGTTTAGGCAGGACTCAGAAGCTGCCGAAGCGATGCAGGACCTGTACATCCTGGAGCTTCGCGAGGCGATCGTTGCCAAGCGCGAAGAGCTGGAGGTGTACGAGACGAGTGCTTGGGAACACGTCGACAAGGTGCTCGCGGAGAAGCTGGAACGCAGCTTCCGCGACATGATGGTCGGAGACCCCGAGCAGATGATCCTCGCCCGCGAACGCGCGCGAGTAGTGAGCGATCTACGCGCGGAGCCCGAACAGCTCCGAGAGAAGATCGCAGACCTCCAGAGGAAACTCATGGAGGCCGAAGGAGAGACCGATGGCTGAGGACAACGTCTTCGGCATCGAGGAGAGGCCCTCCGAGCCAGTCGAAGAGACGGGCGAGGAGATCACCCTGGAAGCTCCCGAAGTCGAAGAGCCAGCCGAGGGATCACCGACCGAAGAGGTCGCCCCCGAGGCAGCAGAAGCCCCCGCCCCCGAGTTGAGTACCGAGGATCAACAGGAAACCCTGTCAGATGACGGTACTGAAGTCGCACCCGAGGAAGTGGACGTCGTCCAGCAATGGCTCGACTCCAAGCCCGAGGGGGTGCAGTTCGCAGGCAAGTTCGACGACCCGGTGCAGCTGGAGCGTGGCTACAACGAGTCGCGAGAGATGTGGCGTCGTGCAAACGAGGCCCGGAAGGCCGAGGCGCAGCGCGCCTTGGAGCTGCAGGAACGGTACGTCCAGCTCTACCAGCAGATGGAGGGCGTGGTCCCGATCCTGGAGCAGGCAGCACAACGTGAGCGCGCGTACAACGCGTTCGCCGAGCAGCACAAGACGCAGTACGGGGAATACCCGGCGGGCTACGAAGCCCCGGCCCCCCAACCTGCCCTTGGACCGGCCGACATCGATGCCCAGATCGAACAGCGTCTCGCTATCGAGCGGGAGGAGATGAAGGCGAACTACCAGAAGCAGCTGGAGTATCAGCAGCTCCAGGGGAACATCTTCAGGTTCTTCGAAGAGCACCCCGAGGTGGAGCCTGGCAGCGCCCTCGACTCCGAGATCACCGACGCCAAGGACTACCTGAACGACGCCTGGGACCGCTATGGGA
>Ga0193738_1000365_pt1 | contig 25839 bp, 34 predicted proteins | sample L2a1metaG_FD_144927 | JGI IMG/M metagenome (GOLD analysis project Ga0193738, IMG submission 144927) | Soil microbial communities from a riparian zone of the East river system, Colorado, United States - L2a1 | ecosystem: Environmental > Terrestrial > Soil > Riparian zone | place: USA: East River... | reverse complement strand
AAATCAATCTTCCTTCGTTGGAAAATGGTGCTCCCGACACTGATCCTTGGATTGGCCAGCTCGTAAAAATCAAGGGTGTCAAGTTTGCTGAGAACACCAAGCGCAGAGACGGCAGCACTCGTGAATATGCTGAATTCCAAATCAGGTATCGTCCGGTAAAGAGTGACAAAAAAGAGAACACTGGTGGGTTGCCAATACCTTCCTAATTAAAAAATAGCCACTGCAACCCAGTAAAGTCGCAAGACTTTGCTGGGTTGTATAACATTAGCCTGGTGAAAGTTGTTCAATCCATATGAGGTTAGTGCATTAGCATACTTTGGAGCCGGTTTTAGTCCTCTTCCAGCATCAGGGAAGCTTCTAGCTGTTAAAGACGCCTCTGGACGACACCCATTAGTCAACATAACTCAAATAAATAAATGGCTTAATACACATAAATCGTACAATGTAGCCTTAAGACTACCGCCGAATGTAATAGCATTGGATATAGATGCTTACAAGGGAGATCTTAAAAGGTTAGAGGAAGTCGAAGCTGAATTGGGACAGCTGCCCATCACGTGGAATTCGGATTCCCGAGGCGGCAAGGGCGGAAAGCTCTTATATAGGATTCCCAAATCGGTTCAATCTAAAAGGTGGCGCAGCAATATCAACGGCATCACCATAATTCAACATACTCACAGGTATGTGATGGTCCTGCCGTCATATAATCGAGAATCTGAATCCAGATACATGTGGTATCAAGGTCTGGGCGGAGATATTATCCCAGACTACTCCATACCATCGATCGATGACATTGCTGAGCTTCCCATTGAATGGGCACTTGCTCTCAAAAAGGATGACCAAATGGTGTTTGGCCCCAATTCTGAGGTTGACAACTTTGGTCTGGAGATTTTCAATGACGATCAAGTTTGCACCTATATGTCGATGCTTATGGATATGTGCAAAGAAAAGCTCATTGACTCCTATGAGACGGGCCTGCATGACACTGGAATATCAGTTATTTTCACCCTGCTTACGGCAGCAGTAAACGGACACGCCGGAGTATCGGACGCATTGGACGAATTGTCCCAAACTTTTTGTTCTGCTACGAGGCCGCGTGATCTCGGAGCCGAATGGAATGCCCTGTTGGAATGGGCCTTAGCAAATATTCCCATAAATGAAACCAGTCAAATAGATGTTTGTGAACTAGATATACCAACATTCAATCAAGTCAAAACTGAAATGGATGCGCTATTAGCTGAAATTGCTTTCTTGGTTAAAAGAACGGGGATTTCCGAAATAAGAGCGATAAGATTGCTCCGTGGCAAACGAGGTAGGTTAATGTGATTCCTACAGGTGATCAGGAGGAAGCACTTAATTTGATTCATAAGTGGTTCCACCAAACTTCAGTAAGAACATTCAAACTTGGAGGTCTCGCAGGCACAGGTAAAAGCTCCCTGATCCCTTTTATTCATGAATTTCTAGGGATCAGTAGTAGTGAAGTTATATATTCTGCACCAACAAACAAGGCTACACTGGTAGTGCAGAACAGATTGGCCCTAAACGGCATTATAGCAAATGCGCTTACTGTACACAAAACCTTCTATATGAAGGAGGAACGCCACTGCGATGATTGTCCGCTCACGGAGACTCTTAGGAACATCTGTCACGGTCGGTCAGGCTACAACAAGTGCGGTTGCTATTTGGACTTTCACACAAAAGCTAATGTTAATTCAAACATAAAGCTCATCATATGCGACGAAAGTTCTATGATTAACCGTGAGGTATATCAAGACCTACTAGATTCCACACGTAATAACATAAAGGTTCTGTTTATTGGTGATCACGGACAGCTCGAAGCCATTGAAGATAGTCAAATACAGAAGGTTTTGGGCAAGTTCGACCTCATGCAATACCCAGACTTTACTCTTACCGAAATACAGAGGCAGGCCAAGGACTCAGCAATATTGAAGGTCGCCTATCAAGCCAGGAAGGGCTTCGATATTGAATTTGGCGAGCATGGTCCTGGAGTCAAAAAAGTAAGGATAGGCGACGAACTTGATTTTGATGCAAACGATCCTAGCATTGTAGGAATAACATACTTCGCTAACGTAGACCACGAGAATCCGAAACACAGAGGAAGAATATCAGTCACTGACCTTAACCGAATGTGGCGGAACAATCTCGGTCTTTCTGGTCATCCCACTCTAGGCGAGCGTTTAGTCTGTCGAGACTATGTCAGAAGAATAGGCATTCCCAAAGGAACGATGGGCATTGTTCAAGACTTCAAGATTATGGACAAAGAATCCTACTATGTCAATATGGTTTTGGACGATGGTCGCGAATACGAAGGAACTATTTCTGCTGAACAATTTGGTCTCAACAAAGCAATCTGGGGTAGACAACACCTGGACAAGTGGGACTTTGGCTATGGACTAACATGTCACACCGCACAGGGATCTGAGTTTGATTCAGTAGTCATATTTGAGCCTTCCAAAGGGTTTGCGAATTGGCTTGGACGACAATCTTATAGTAGATGGCTTTATACTGCAATAACTAGGGCGAAGCGCAATCTTTTGCTTGTGGGGTGAACTATGCCCCTAAGAGACCATTGGCCACCAGGTAAAATACTCCCTGTACAGGAAGTACTTCCGAGATATCCTAATTTATCGGATTTGCCCAGAATATCAGCACAAATAGCGGGGCAGAATGGATGTCCTGGCCTGCTATACTGCATCTGGAAGTCGGGTCGGCACGCAGCGATGGTGACCACGTGTAAGCGATGGTCATGTACAAAGTGCTCAAAACTAAAGCTAGATGAAATAACACAAATATTCTCTGATGCGACACTTGATACGCCAATGGTCTACGATACCGTAGTAAAACAAGACCAACTAAATAAAATTACTAAGCTATTCAGAAAGAAAGATATCTCGGCCTTAAGTCTAAAGTTTCCTGAAGCTACGTACGTTCTGGCCTCAGAATATGCCGAAGCCAGAACGTGGACACTGAATACATTATCCCGGGCAGCAGCCATTGCCAAATTACAGACGATGAATGTCACAGCTATTAGGCGAAGAGATTACATTAATGGGTGGCGACCAGAAGCTTTGTACGATCCCAAAAAAGACACAGTAGTTTACTCGACAATGTTCTCTAACATGGACGACTTGAGAGAAATAACCGGCGAATATGGAGTTGACATAAACCAAGAATTCATCGATGATCCGCTTGACGTTGTTGAAAGAATGGCAAAGCTAAGAGCAGATCACACTGTAGTATTCGACAACGTCGAGTACTTGGTCGAGTAGGTGGCCGTATGTATAATGGTAGAAGTTTGGAAAGGAAAGACGACGATCCGTCAGTTCGTCGGCAAGAATCGTTGCCTCCTGAATATAAAGCTGTATTGAACCTTCGTCGTAGAGGTGTAGGCTACGACGATATAGCAGAGCAACTAGGCTACGAAAATCGGTTCGAAGTCATTGATATCTTGAACCGAATTTATCGTAACGTCAAGCCTATTAATGTTGAAGAAACACGCGATACCATCGAAAGCCAAATAGACGATCTCACGACCGTCTATATGGAAACTGCTCTACTTGGTAACGATAAAGCTGCCAAGTTCGTGTTGGCTGCGCTCAAGCTCAAGGCCCAAATTCGTGGTGCCATTCTACCGCCACAGATGAACATTCAAATATCTGGCGCCAAGCCTTGGGAAAAAGTCTATGCTACCACCCTGTCTAATGTAGACGAGAAGGGTGAGATCATTGAAGGAGATGTCGTTGAAGATGGAGAAGAAGAGACCTTCTATTATTAAGTTTATATGGCTCTTGATTAAGTTGACAGCTATTGGATTCGGGCGCAACGTCCTTCGTATTGGAGGTCATGGCGGAGACCATCGCATGCGAGAAGGAGCAGTAGTTTCCAGGTTTGCTCGTAGTGATTCATACCGTAGGCGTTATCTGGGACGACACCAGCGTAATATTTGGGAGCCAATGTGGACCTAGTACAAGTATTGATGCAAAAACTCTACCAAGCATGAACGTTACAGTGCTCAAGATTATGCTGAACTTACACCAGTAATTGCAGACATTTGCAATTTGCTTGAGCAGCTCTATGTGATTGCTAATCTACCAACAGATGGTTTCGTTTCGATGAGTCCGGAGCGACCGAATGGACAAGACGAATAGGAAACATCCTTTAGCTCGCTGCGAGGACTGTGTATGGAGAGAAGAAGGTTCCTACGTTCCTAGCCTGATACCTAAGGCTGGAGTAAAGGTTTCTGTTGTAGGTGAGGCTCCTGGAGCTTATGAGGCCAAGACTGGTATTCCTTTTACTGGTCCATCGGGTGAATTGCTCGAAAGAGTGATGGAATATCATGGACTAAAAAGGAAAGAACTTGCCCTGATCAACACGGTCGCGTGCCGACCCTCAGGACCCACGGAGAAGCCTCCTAAAGGTGCCATAGCAGCCTGTAGGCCGCGCCTGGAGTCGGACTTACGTCGGGCCAAGGCTCCTATCATCCTTGCCGTGGGCGGCACTGGAGCCCAAGCAATACTGAGCGAAAGCACTTCTATATCAAAACTTAGAATAGGTCAAGCTAGGCCAAGTCGGTTTGGACCTGTCGTTTCTACCTGGCATCCAGCTTTTTGTTTAAGAACACCAGACTCATTCCCTTCGTTCGTTCATGATGTAGGAAAATTACTTGGAAAAGAACTGGCTCCGTGGACGCCTCCAGAATATAAAGTCTTCAATGATCCAAAAACTGCACTGGTGGCTATCAATAGGCTTTGTTCGGTCAAGCGGATTGTCATCGACATTGAAGCTGCCTCGGATAAAGATATTGACGATTCTCATCCCGAAGATTACGATCTACTGTGCGTTGGTATTGCTTATGCCAAGCGGCAAGTTGTGGTCTTTGGCGATAAGGTTTTCAAAGATCAAGCCTGTATCGCCGCCTTTAGAACACTACTTGATACTGTTCCGATTGATGGATGGAACGTTAAATTTGACCTCCTTGGACTCTCACCACTCTTCGGATTAATGAAGGCACATGCTGACGGAATGCTTATGTCCTATACCTTGGATGAGCGTCCTAGGCAGCATGGCTTGAAGCATCGTCTGGTCGAAGACCAGAATGCACCACGATATGATGATGAAATAGCACAGTACACTAAAGGTAAAGACGGTAGCTTCGCTAAGATTCCTAAGGATCTACTGTACAAGTACAATGCTTATGACTGTGGCGGTACCTGGGACGAGATGGAATATCTCGAACTCATGATGGGACCGGAACAACATAAGGTCCACGCTTTTCTTATTGATGCAGTTAACATGCTCATGCGCGTGGAGATGTCTCCACTGAATTTCGACTTGGAATGGAACGCTGAACTAGAGAAAATATACCTAAAGAAGATAGACAGTTCACAAAAGAAAATTGAAGATCACGTTGGCTATGAGCTGAATCCTCGTTCGTGGATGCAGATTATGAAGTACTTTGCCGGTAAAGGTATGACCATACCGACCACGAACAAGGAATTCCTCAAGAAAATACATCCTTTGTGTGAGCCAGACGTTCAACAATTCATCGATCTAATTCTGACTAACCGGAACCTGTCCAAAGCTTATGGTACGTATATTAAGGGACTGCGCCGCAAGGTGAAAGACGGAAAACTTCGGACTACTTACTCCCTGCATGCGACCACAAGTGGAAGGACGGCATCAAAAAAGCCTAATCAACAGAACGTCAAGCGGGATAAGCCAATCAGGAATCAGTTTACCGCTGACGAAGGAATGATCCTCGTTCAGGCTGACTATTCCCAAGCAGAAGGACGGACCATTGCAGACCTTGCGCGCGATACCTACTTGCAAAAAGTCTTCTCAGATCCAAATATCGATATCTTCAATGATATGTGCGATCGCATCTGGGGAACTGGCTCTTGGGATAAAGAAAATCGTGTCTCAATCAAGTCTATCTTCTATGGGTACTCTTACGGTCGCAAAGCAAAATCGATTGCTCAAGAACTCAAGAAACCAGTCGAATACGCCATAGATTTGATGAATGAATTCAAGCAGCTGATTCCCGACGTGGTTGCCTGGCAAGCTGCAATCAGACATGAAGTAATTGAAAAGCAAGAGCTATGGACGCCGTTCGGACGCAAGCGATCCTTCCATCTCATTACTAATGACAATCTTGAAGATGTCATCAATGAGGCCTTGAGCTTCAAGCCACAGTCTATCGCCTCGGATATTTGCGTGCGGGCGGCCGTCAGACTTCAGCCGCAACTTAAGTCCGAATTCAATTCAGATATTAAATTGCTAGTGCATGACAACATCGTGGCCGAGTGTAAGCCCGAAGATCGCGAAGGCGTCATTGATTTAATTACTCACGAGATGGTGCAGTCTGGACGAGATTATACAAGCTTCGTTCCATTCAAGGTGGACACTTCATACGGTTTTAGACTAGGAGAATTGTGAGGAAAATATTAATTGGAACATTGATAACTGTTACAATCATACTCTTGTGTTTCGGAATATTTGAGTTGACTGAGCGACAAAGAGAATTTATTAAAGACTGTAAAGCGGCCGGAGGGTCTGCGTACATACATGCCAAATTCTGGATGTGTGTTTCCAGTGACGGAAGGGTAATTGAAATATATGGAACCAATCACACCCTTATGGCCTTGTCCAAATGAGGACTGCGATTATGTTGTGAATCATCCAGATTACTACTGTTGTGCTGGATGTGTTCGTCATGCAGATGGTAAGGTTCCAACATTAAAGCACAATTCAGACTGTATCATTCGACAAAAAGCACGCCTGACGGGAAGTAAATATGAATGAACTTAGAGACTGGGAACACTTTCAACTGTCTTACGATCCAAATCCATCTAGTAAATATCCCAATGGTTACTGGTCATGCTATGCCAAACCAGGTTATGACGGTTCTGGCCACACAGCGATAGATGCCATGGCCGAATGCATCATTGCTATGTCCAAGGCTTTGATAAGGAAAGATGATGAGGATAGTTAAACAGACTAACCCGCCAACTATGGCGGTCATCATAGACACAGTAATACACAATCAATTAACCTTCTTCATATCTCCCTCCGATCCCGTGTTTACTCGCATTGATACTGTGTGGGCAAACAAGGGAGCAGTGGGGATCGTTAATGGAAGTTCATCAACTGTGCCCGCACCACCACCCACCCCCTCTGGTGCTCGCCTACTTGCGCTTATCACCGTTCATCCAAGTGTGTCGTGTATAACCGATGAGAACATTAGGGAATTACCATGAACGAACCATATAAAGCTGAAGTAGAATGTAATGGCGTGAAGGTCGAAGTGGCATTCGATGGTTTTTGTTTCACTGTATCGTCAGACGAGAAATTTGTTTTCGCAGCATCAATTAACGATCCCGCTGTTTCTGATCGTGGAAATGCTTGCTTGCTTCTGTTCAGTCCTGATGAGATTGCCGATAGGATGGAAGCTACCCTGAATGAGCATCAAGAACTATGCCTCATTAGAGATGGTATTTATGCCATCTGCAACCTTGCACGTGGACATGAAGGCGTTAATCATCGAGAGACTCTAGAAGACGGATCTTTGTGGTCAGCATGGAAATCTATAACCGCTGATGACGAATCTAACAAGGCAGAGGAATATGTTCCGCCGAGTGAAAGAAAGCAGCCAGGCAGTGACTAAGATATTTGGTGAGATTCTAAACACCTGTATCAACAATCGCTGTGACAATAAGACTTCTATCCTGAGTCTTTATTGCTGTAGACCATGCGCTAATGCGCACGAGGAGAGATATGAAATACACAGTCACTCCGAGGGATGCAGACAACGTCAAATGAATCGCAAGGACAAATGAACAAAAGATTGGACGCCTACGTGTCTGCATCGACTGATCCTTTTTGTCGATGCAGCCGTGGTAAAAATGAGGGCTATACGAACCTAGGCGATCAGTTCTGGGTTCACTCCGTATGCAAAAAGCCTGCCTACCTGTTTTGGATTAATCAAGTGTTGATTGAAAAATACTGGAAAGAGCTTGATGAAATCATCGAGCGAATCATTGAACAACGAGAGCTTGTAGACGGACTAGATAAGGGCCGAGCTGAAACAGCTTGCCTTTTCATCGCCATGCTACTACGGCCACATGCGCCTGATCCTATAACCGTTCGTGATGGCGCAGTTAAACGTTATAAGGACAGACATGCTTCAACCATTCGATAGCAAGAGCTTTGCTCTTGGAAGAATTATTATGTTCCATCATTGGTTCCTGGTAATAACCGAAGTGTCCATAACAGATGTAGGTAACGTAAAGATAGATTATTCAAACTCCTCAATATCGGTAGAGCATGCACAAAGAACTATTGATTTGAAATTGTCATACCTTGACCCAGAATTCAAGCTTACACCAAACTTCATTGTTATAGAATATCCACCTTATGATAATTTTGATGTTAACGGTATAACATACCAAGCACAGTCGGTCTACCTTCCACCTCTATTCTGTACAGGTAGTTTAGTGGAAATATCCCTACTTCAACTCGAAGATAGGACCGAGAATGACAGATGTGTCATCAGCAATCGAGCAAGCTGAGAAATCATGCCGCAGCTGTAGACGTCCAATTTTTTGGTACCCAAGAGTTGGATGGATACACGACGAATTAATGCAATACGTTAACCAGGAGATCACCTGCACAATAGCTCATCCAGTGTCGTGCGGAAGTCATCGTCATGGAAAGTGTCCGCATGGATGGAACTGAACCACTCAGTCCTAAGCGTAAGAAGATAATCCATCGAGCTATCGAGCGGATTGATATGAGAATTGAAATTCTTGTGAAGATTCGTAACCGTCTGGTCGATCTGGAGCATAGAGATCAAGGATCTTGATCCCGGCCTATACTTGGGTATGGGTCGGCGCCAGATCGTGGCTCTACGTTGGACTAAATCACAGGATATTAGAGGGAACATGAAGTTAAAATTCCCAATTGAGCCAGGAGCCAGAATTATGGCAATAGATCCTGGAGGTACCTGCGGATTCGCTACATGTGGGCCAGACATGTCAGACAACAAAGCTTTTCAAAAGAAGTTCGCTCTCCATGACCAATTCCTCCAAGAACTTAATGAGTTCTATCCGGATATACTGGTCATGGAGAAGTTCTTGGTTACCCACAGGGACAAGGCCGACTATACGGCAATAGAATATATCGGACTTGGAAGATGGTTCGCCGAACGACGAAGGATACCGTTCATACTTCAAAGCCCATCAATGGGCAAAGGCTACTTTACTAATGACAAGCTCAAGCGCCTAAACGTATATCTCCCGGGCAGGCCTCACGCCATGGATGCCATGCGCCATCTTTACCAATTTATGGTACGCAATGAATTGTTCGACCTGACACTGTTGAAGGAATGACATGCAAAACGTATATGTAGTAGGTAGCGAACATAAAAATGATCAAGTAGATTTGCTGATCTATGCTAACAGGAACGATGCAATAAGCTACGCCGGAGATCTAATACAAAAAATGTGTAACGTTAAGAGCAAAATTAGACAACTTAATGTCGCTGGATATATTTACTTTGCCATCAATCTTTCTGAAGGAATTCTAGTTTACGTGCAAGATAAGACTATTGTATACACTACATCATCTTCGTACGCATTAAACATTCCAGTTGGTGGCTAAAATGAACACAGAACTGGCCGGGCTATATGCCCGGCCAATTTTTATTCTGGTCCCAACACACCTGTCAAATGTGCATCTTCAGATGGAGAAACCTGGTGACGCGTAGCCAAAGCAAGTACTGACAAGAGGAGCAAATTGAATCCTCCAACTTGGGCCTGTTCCCAATGAAGTCCGTAAGCGCCTGCGAGTGCCGCCGCTGCTGATACAGCGTAAGTGAAAACCTGAGGGGCTATGGGACGGGTTCTCCATGCTGCGACAGCACCAATAACAGCACTGATAAATGTCACTATTAGTGCCGCCTGCTCGGCTGAGAGGAAGGTCAAGTTGAATGTAACAACGAAATTCAGTGCACCCGCGATAACAGCAAACCATAGAGTAAACTCTCTACCCAGTATCCTCATCTTGATACTTTCCCTTCTGTATTCTTCGCAATAACCAAGTCAGTTTCCATGCCCCGTAATTAAGTGCGATTAGAACTGCCAAATCTACATATGGCTTCCAAAAGAAATCTTGAACAACAGGAGAAACCATTATATACGCGAATGATCCTGCTATGGTAGCCATAAAGTACATTATGTATCTGCCCACAGTGTAACTACGCCAGTTAGATCCAAATGCATAAGTAACACAAAACGTAACCAAGCCCAAAATTAACGTACCCAGTAGTAAATATGCTAGAATTTGCTTCTCATCCATGTGACCTCCGCATCGCACGTTCTAATGATCTAGCGAACTGGTCACGCACACGCTCAACTTCTCTTTGCGTACTTCTGGCCTGATCAAGCTTACCTTGTGATTGACGCAATGCTTCCTCGGCCTGATGACCATTACCAACTTCATTAGGTAATTTTATTCTTCTTCTCATCTTTAACCACGCAAATAATCTCAACTTATAGGCTCCCTTGTGTTAGGGAAACCCACGGAGACCACAGTCTGCACTAGTTTGCTGACGGTCTTCACGCCTTCAAGCAAGTCTTCCTGGTTCTTCGCAAGTACATCTCCCCTAGCATCAGAGTTTCTATATGCCTCCTTCCAATCAGCTATTTGTTTGTCTTTGTCCTCTAGTAGCTTTTCATAAACTTTTATGATCTGGTCAACCTGTCGGGCAGGATACAATAACCCCCGCACCCAACTGACTATAACCAGCATGATAACAAATAACCATCCACCAAGGTTTACCCATGGGCTTATACTAAGAATCTCACTCATTTACTCCCGCTCTACTACGTCAGCTTTAATGCTTGTAGCTGGTATGGTAATAGTCGTTCCGGGGAAATTAATCGTAGCCTGCAATGGCCACTCAATAGTAGAGCCTCCATCGAAGTCTTCTAGATTCAATTTAATCTGTCGATCTGTCACTAGCTTATTCAGATCAGAGAATCCTGCGCCATTAACCTCTCTGCCATCTCCGCCAGTGAGAATGACCGAAACCCAATATGCTGTATTGTCACCGTACTTCCCATCTGCTTTCAATGGGTGCTCAGGTAGAATTGGATGAGCTGGATCAATCAAGAACAACATATGATTCTGCAAATACATTGTGTCATGGCTAATGGGCGAGCCGTCTAGGCCCATGCCCCATTTTGCATACATTTCTTCTCCTCCCAAAACCAGACTGTCCAAAAATTGTTGTTTGGTTTCTCCGCTTAACACTGAACAAATAGCATTTGCGGCTTCTGTGCTTACGACATACATACGTGGAATCTCAAGATGAACATGCCATTTGTGATCCGATGTAGTAGTGGAAATAACGTTGCTGTAATAGTCATATCGCTTCGCTACATCGCCATCATTGAACCATCCATTGAATGCATTGATGTAACCTCGCCTGGGATCACTCTTGTCATTCCACACGTGCCACAAACGCCAACTACATGTTGCCATATCCGTAGGATTCATCGACATGTCTATGCCAGCAGCCAAATTACGTGGCCAAGTACCGGGCGGAGCCTTGTCGTACGGACGAACAACAGAATAGTTAGTGGACGGTTGGTCTTCAATGGATATGTGGTACCCACCTTTTAGCTTATGGGCAAGATCTCCAACGATGCCGGAAAATACTGCTGATTGATAAAATGTATCCCATCTTAGTGCAATACTCCTGGTAACAGCATGTGCAAGCGTAGACATCACTCACCACCCCATGGAGCGGCTAACACATCATAATATGGTTCTTCAGCTGCGCGGAAACGATTGTCTTCACCTTCAGCCAAAACTGGCATAGGATCTTCACTTCGCACAGTAAATGAAGACGTAGTGTCGTCCCAATCATATAGCCAGCATTGGCCCTTTGGCTTATCGACCAAGAGGAATCCCTTAGGGAATCGGCTAATAGCAATAAGTCTATTCATTGGACCACCAAAGCACATGCCTTCATACATGTGATCACCTGACTCTCTTACCACCAGACAAACTTATCTTATCTAACGTATCAACTGTTCTTGGTTGTCGGACAGCCGTTGGCTGCCTGACATTTTCCATTTCTTCTTTGTGAATAGTTTCTCTATCTCGACTGCCAGGGAATCGAGCCTTCTCCCCCCTGCGACGCTTTCGACAAAATTCTCTTTTTTCTTGTAGTGACTGCTGATCTATTCGACAACGTTGTTTAATTACTTGTATTGCATCATTATCAACTGCGGTAACATATTCATCTGCTATCCCAGCATTACGAAGTCTAGCCTTTTGTTCCTCTTTATCTATACTAGGTATTATAGAACCGAGGCGGATCTTCAGCTCAGAAAGATCTGCTCTTCTTCGCTGTCTAGTAAGTACAACATCTTCTCTAATATTGGGCTTAGGCAAGAAGGACTCGTAGATGACCATCTCCACTAGCTCATCAACATCATCAATTTCATATTCAGCAGCTATCCATTCCAACCTAATCTGTGGAATGGACAAGCAATTATATTCTATAGAGCCATTATCATTCATTATTTCCCGAACGATTTCCAGTCTTTGATGTTCTTGATTTACTTTGGCACATATTACTTTCATTTCTTGCATTAGCTTACCCTCACATTAAAGAAAGTGATGTCCTTAGATAATGCAGTTGTGCCGAATCTTACAGTAAAATCTGACACTGTATAACTGTCCAGATTCCATTGAAGAGTAGCACCATTGTAATTGACATTTACTATTGGTATTATATTGTCAAACCACGTAGTAAAGTATGTATGTGTCCAAGTGGAAAACCCAGCTGATGCAGAAAAATATCCAGAATAGAATGTCTGACGATCATTGTATTGAATTTGATTTCTCAATCGTCCTGTCCAGAGCAGGACTTCCGGAAATTCTGGATCAAAATTACACCAAAAGGAAGTTTCATTAAGGTCATTCGGATCGTGTGTCAAATATGCATAGGATCTAGTAAGTAGAAGCTTGCCCCCGTCAAGAACAGGAGGTGCGTCAACCAATTCAACGTTAAGCTGTACTCCTTGGTCTGGCCCAAATCCCACATCAAAGTCAAAAGCAAACAGAGCCACCTGATGTGTGTCAGTGTCTCCAAGAGGGTACATTCTGACTTCAGGAACGGAACCGTGCAAAATGGCTAGTACGGCTGTACCGTCAGATTCCTTAACTTTGATATCTCCATTGAGAACTACAAGGTCTCCATCTTCAATGGCAGTATGGCCGATACGAAAACCAACCTCGCCCGTCTTTACCCGCTCACTTATATCTTTGATGTAATCAACAATGTCCGGCTGACCACGTTTTCTAGTTGGATCAGTTCCATATCTGCTCATGACACATCACCCTCAAATACCAATCGAGCATATTCAATATGGTCATCACTGGGTGGATAATATTCCCAACCTAAAATCCTAGACGTGAAGACAGAATTTGTTGGGTTGTGAGACGGATCATCGAAGTATATTTTGACTGCATCACCTAAACCGTAGCTACCAAACTGTGGTTCCAAGTCGCCTTTAACTTCGACAGTATAAATTGGCACGCCAGCTTTTCTATATACAGCTGCTTGTGCGGTCAAACTTATAAGTATTGCCGGATCAGTTATGTCCTTATAGCTTAGAGCCACATCATACCTAGGAAACCCAGCTGCAAGTAAGTCTACATGCTCTACTTCTTGCTGGAGCATAGTAGAACCTTCGCCCGCTCCAACACCGAAAATGTTGGTTGCTCGTCCTGACATAGTTCCATTGTTCCAATAGTTAGTTATCTCACCGTCATAAAATAATATGAGCGGTTCGTTCGAGCCAAGTATTGGATACCCTATCCTTAAGCTCTTAATGAATACTCCATCAACCTTAGCTATATCAATAGTCCAGTCAAATCCATCATCGCCATCGGCAATAGAATCCATTGCCTGACGATACTTCTTAAATTCAGCAGACTTAACAGTCAAGTCTTTAGGAACTACTGTGTCGAACGATGACGGCAAGGTTAGACTAAAACTGTTCGGTTCGGCCATCATAGTCGTCCACAAGGTACGGAATATATTACGCTGCTCAGTTGCAGCAATGGTGATGTCACTAAGAATCAATCGATACTCTGGATAGTGTTCAAAAGCTTTACAATACAACTCGTAAATCTTAGCTTGACTTTGATACGTTCTAGTCCAGACAAAGCCTCCCCATATGGGTTCGCCTTCGCGAATACATATGACAAAGCTTCTTCCCTCTTCAGTGGCTGATTTTAAGTCATCATTGTCTTTACCACTTTGATCTAACTGAAATGATCCACGCAATTCTCCTTGACCAAATCCACGGGTCATGGACACCCCCTGGAGAGCGATCTCTTCGATTACCCTTCCAGTCAGCATGTCGCCAAAAATATAAGATACGTTGGTCATTATGTTAGTGTCTCTCTGGCTGAAATAGCTAGCCAATCTACACCATCGCGACTGATTGTTCCTCCACCCGTGATAGTCTTCCAACGTCCCTGAACAGTATGGGCGCCCGCAGCAATACCAGGTAGATAAGCAACGCCGCTAACTTGAACATGCTCATTTGCTGCAAGAGTCGGAGGCAGCCGAGCAATATCATAATCCGTACCATTTATCAAAACACCAAAAGCAGCACCAGTATTAGCTGCATTTGAAAAGAACGTAGCATGTATGGATACGCAAATTCTAGTAGATGCTGCTACCTTAGTAAAGGAAAATGACGTTTGTGAACCAGTCCCAGCCAAGTTGCCATAGCTCGTGTTGGCTCGCGTATCTGCACCAGCCGTTACAGCAAAAGCAGCTACGCCTTTATCTTCAGGCATCAAAGCCAGATAAGTTGTACCATTATAAAGCCAAAGCTTGTCGTTGTCTTTGGTATAAACTAGCTGGCCTTCAGCAATTTCCGCAGCTACTGGTCTGGTTGCTTCGGAACGTGCTGAAATCACGCCACCAGCAGCAGCCATGTAATATCTAGTATCAGTAATATTACCGTTGGTAATTGATGCAGCTGCCGCTGCCACCGCTACTTGAGCGATTATTACTGCATTACTTGGTGCCGCTGGAGCCACAGGACTGGAAGCAGGCGTTCCAGTAATAACTTGAAGTTGAGCATCATTGTTTGCCCCGCTGTATTGGGCATCGCGAATATTGACAACAACAATGTCAATTCGTGGAAGAGTAGCATGCGCGGCAGCAATGCTCAAAGTGACCTGTGCGTCATTACAAGCGAGATAATTACCTTGCGTAGCACTCTCTGTACCAGGAACCGAAGCATAGCCAGTCTCCACAAGCACAGTCATGTTTGGTGACCCTGCTTGTGTTACTACAAATTCCTGCCCAAGGTTGGGATGAACACCACCCCTTGCACGTATGGTGTTAGCCGAGCTGAAGTTTCCTGCCTGAAGCATCGTGTGGTACATGCGCATTTGAGCAGCTGTATGTGTGCTCAAGGCTTGAATCCAGCCAGGGGGGTTTACTATCGCCATCTTATCTCCAAGCCGAACGGAAACTTACATTTAGCGAACTACCGACACCCACAGATGCCCCATAACGTATGAACGTTTGTCCTGGTTGTAGCATGAACCATTCAAAAACCGTCATGGTATTTCTTCTATTAGTAGTGCCATCCAACCTAACCGTCTTGTATTTAGTATCTATTACTAGCGTCTGACCTGCTTCCAGAGTTATGCTGAATGCTAGTACGTTACCGTAGGTTTCATCTCTGATCGTAGGATCAGTACACGGTCCAGTAATAGTAAATATTGGTGGAGTAGGACGATTACCTGAATTATTAACAAGAGTGCCGTCGGTCGTGGCCGCTCCGCCAAAACCAAAATCGAAGGCTAAGTTGAATCCAAAACCAGTCAACGCTCCCGGGGAGAATGCCACATCGACAGAAGTCAGAGTTGACGTATATATTCTTGGGTCTTCGGCAAACATCGTAAACTGTGCTCGTGCTTGACCAATCCTTCTTAGTTGTTCCCAATCGTATTTTAAGCCTAATGGTTTAACAAAAAGAAGTCGCTCCTCCACACCAGGAGACTTGAAATAGAATGGCACCAGAACCGTACTGGGAGCATAGTTAGATTTCAACGAATCTAGATAAGCCTCCATGACACTGGAATCAACATAGATGTCGGCATTTATTAGTAAGTCACGTCCACGCTCAAACTCTGCATCCATGAAACCGCCATCTGCGCCTTCACGCTCACGACGGGTTTCACGATAGGGTGCGTTGTCCAATCCCACCACGGATATTACATCAACAAACGGCAGGCCACTGGAATCACTGTTTAATACCACACCTGTGTCGCTAAGCATAAACGTGAGATCTTCTGTAAGCGGCATCTATGACCTCACAATCTGTTGCCCAGCTCGAACCCTAGTTCCTCCGCATGGACTCTAGGGTTAATCTCCTGCGTATTGACAGTGATGTATTGCGTTATGTTTCGTTCCTCAGTTGGCGCGCCCGCAGCAAAGGACGGAGTAGGAACAGTGAAGTTCGGGGATGTTAGTTGTCCCACCTGAGTAGTCAATCCTTGAAGCTGTGCCCTTATCATTGGTATTTGACTTTCAATACCATTCATGAAACCCTGCATGATATTCTTACCCACTGGAACCAAAAGCTTCAAGTCGACAGACTTAGGTCCCTTAATCTTGGGAATCAAGTCGGTGATATTCTTCAGAACATTCTTCAGTTTTTCAATTCCTTTATTGACTCCATCAATCAAACCATCAATGATATTCTTGCCTGCGTTGATCAACCAGTCTTTGGCATTGTTGAATATTGTTATTATAGTATTCTTGAAGCCACTAATGAAGTTTTCAGCTCTAGTCACACCATCTTTGACTGCACCAGTCAACTTCTGCCAAGCTGTAATGAATATATTAAAAACCTTCTCGCCCATACTATGTGCAAAACCAAAGAGTGCGACGAAGTAATCTTTAACAAAATTGAAAGCTATAACTATCCAAGACCAGAGGAACTTGAGTGCCAGAATAAAATTCTCTACTGCTATGATTACTGCCGCAAGTCCAGCAACAAAAGCTGTCAGTGGAGCCAAAATCAGGGCAGCCCCCAATATAAGCAGCCACTTGACTACTTGGGCTCCAATTTCCAGGAATGGTCGAATGTTGTCACTATTACGCTTCCACCACTCTGAAAGTCTTTCTATTGCAGGAATAACAATATTGTTTAGCACATCCGAAACCATAATAAATACTGCATGAACTATATGGGAGATAAAGCGCGTAGCTTCTTGTATCTTTGGCAGTACTTCTTCTTTCCACACTTCGGCGAACTTCAATACTCCAGGCAGTACCTTTGTTTCAAATGTAGTCATTAGCTTTTCTAGGGCAGGGCGAACTTCCGTATCGAAAGCCTGCTTAACACCTTGAGCAAAGGTTTCTATCGATTTCCAAACTTCTTTAGCTATATCAGTTATTTTTCGAAGCAGTACCCTAAAGTTTTCACTACGTTGCCAAGCCAAGTAAAGAGCTGCGCCAAGCGCTATAATTATTGCAGTAACGGCAGCTATAGCAACCAAGATATTTACCAGAGCTGTTCCGGCCATTATAATGCCAGATATAAAGAACGCCAACACTCCAATGAGTATCACTAGGACACCCACAACTATACTGATTACTGATCCCCAAAGAAGGAACTGAGCGATCATGTTCTTTGTCGGCTCAGGCAAACGATCAAACCAGTCCAGTACCTGACCCAAAAGAGTCATAAGCTTTATCAAATGTGGCATGACAGCTCGGCCAAGTGCCTCTTTGATGAGCATCCACTTGTTTGCCAACAATACAGACTTAGCTGCCACGCTGTTAGCCATAGTAGCGTACGAATTTTCGAAGACTCCAGCCGAGTTGGTCATGAAGCCCATCATTTCTTCGAAGTCGCCAAAGTTCTTAAAGGCAGTATCCCAGAACCTTCGGGCCTGGATGGTACCACCTGCACCTTTGAACAACTCCTGGAAGAATGCAGCACGTTCCGGCTGTGCCATGTCCTTGAGTTTTGTATTCATTTGGGTCATGACTTGCAACAGGGGTAAGAACTCACCCTTCGCGTCTCTGACCTTGATCCCTATTTCTTCCAGGCGTTTAACTGTCGTAGGATGAGCAAAAGATTCCAAAGCTCTAGCTGCTGACGCAGACGCCATGGCAGCGGACAGACCATTACGGGTAAGGAAAGCCAGCATAGCGCCCAGAGTCTCAATTGACTGTCCAGACCTGGCCGCTGCGGGCAGCGCTCTACCAATAACGTTAGACAATTCCTCGTAGGTGATAACGCCCTTACGGACCACCTGGAACTGAACATCCTGAATTCGGCCTAGATCTTTGGTGGTAAGTCCCAAAGCATTCAGAATAGCAATATTGGATCTGGCAGCAGTTTCAACCGAAGTCTGACCCGCAACGGCTTCCTTGGCAAAACCTTTAAGTAACTGTTCGGATTCAGCTAATGTCACATTCATGGATGAGAAGATGAGGAACAAAGTCTCTTGCATTTGTTCGAATGGAACTTCAACTTCGCGGGCAACTCTACGACCGACTGCCGCGAGATCTTCTAGACTAATAGATATATCATCAACCTGAGTCTTAGTGGCTCGAACTTGTTTCTCATACGCCACTGCGACATCAGTCGCACCCTTCAAAAAATGTAGTGCAGCAACACCCATACCGGCCATGGCAGTTCCGGCTAGCATTGACGTCATAGCAAATTGCTGCATCGTCAATGCTACCCGCTGCATATTACGGTCGAAAGCGCTCATGTTTGTGGCAGCCGATGCCGCTGCCCCAGAGACGTTATTACTAAATGAGCGTATAATCCTACTAGCTTCGTCCCTTGCACGAAGTATGATCCACAGATCACGGGTTATAGCCATTTAGCACCTTAAGAATTAGATTTCTTACTGTCCAGCTCGGCTCGAACTGCCCTAGCTTCTTGTACTCCATGGAACAAATGCATGAAAAGCGAATCTTGCTCAAGCATTCCACCTGGTTTAGGCATTGTATTGAATTCTTGACAGTCATTGATTAGCTGAAGAACTAATCCAACGTCAACATCTACCTTTTTTGCCTTAGTCAAGATAGCAGTTCTGAGCCGGTCTGCTAGTTTTTTATATCGATGTCCTCTTCAAACGAGTTCAACTCATTAATGTACTGCTGAATCTCATCACCAACTCTACCTTCAAGCATCTTAACGTGTGCTTGGTTCTTGAAGTCTAGAAGCTTGTCATTAGCATCGGTGAGATTGTGGCTCACAATAAGGTTGGCAAATTCCCATAGCGTGGTCTTTTCTTGGAGCAAGTCCATTTGGAGCTTCATCGAGTCCGAGCCCTTGGACTTGTTCTGCATCTCCATCGCGACTGAGGCCATCATATCTTTTCTTATTAGAGATTCGCCAAAACTCATTCTACGTATCTCTACGATGCCGCCTTGACAAGACTTGAGTTTAAATTCGTTAGAGGTTTTAACAACAACTGCAACAGGCATTGAAAAGAACTCCTTATGTGGAAAATGCTGGAATAGCAATCGCCAGTAGAAAGAACGTAGACATCAGTGCTAGACCGAAAGCAAGTAGATTAAAGCCTGGTGCTCTGAAAGTCTCAACTAGAAAACATGCTATTGCGCCGAGTATTGCTATCATGGCGACCAGGGAAATTGGATCCATTTTGTTCCCTCCGATCAATATGACTGATATACGTCAACTTCATTGGCGTCCGGATGTGATCTTGGTCGTATCCCCACGGACGCGGTACCGTATGTTACCCCAGAAGCGTTACTTTTGAGTATAGGGTAACCGTCTGAAGCGTAGGCCGTAATCATCACACTAATTCTCTTAATGTAAGTTACGTTACCGTTAACGGTTTTTGGCTTCAGATAGATACAATGTTTCCCTATGAGTGGCATCCAACCGTGAATGTCTAGTGGAGCCACGCCGCCAGATATCTGCCTGGCAAGGTCCGTTTCATTAACCATAGCAACCGTTGGCACAGTCAACCCCATTATCTGCCAAGCAACGTCTACTGACAATGCCTGCCCAACAAGCCTAGTCTTTAGTTTGCTTAGTGCTCTGGAGACATCAGTTTCTACTATTTGCGATACTGCTTTTATTTTCCTGCTTGTTATAGTGCGTGCCGACCCAGACTCAATTATCTGACCAACAATAGTTGGTGATCCTGGAGCAGTAATGCTCAGAGCTGTCTGCGTCTCTGTTATTTGTCCTATAACTTTGGTCTTGCTACGGGCTATAGCACTTGCAGTATCGGTAGTTGTTACTTGTCCTATGGCCCTAGACTTGCGTCGAGTTATAGCCTGAGCAATTTGCGTTTCAGTGACCCGGCCGACTGCTTTAAACTTAAGCTTGGTCAATGCTTGAGCCGTATTGGTTTGAACAACCTGGCCGACAGTCTTGGTCTTGCGCCGAGTAAAGGCTTGGGCCAGATCTGTTTCGGTTATTAGACCAATAGCTTTGGACTTTATTTCATTTACTGTCTGAGCAGTATTTGTTTGAGTAACTAGACCAATTGCTCTGGATTTCTTCGCAGTAACATTTAGGGGACTATCAGTCTGTGTTGCTATTCCCAAAACAATGGTTTGTCCAGTAAGCTCAGTAACAGCATTGGATGCATTGATCTCATTGACCTGACCAATGGTCCTTGTTTTGCGACGCGTTACCGTCTGTGCTGTTTGGGTTTCTACTATCTGACCGACTGCTCTGGTCTTACGTCGAGTTATTGTCTGCGCTGCATCGGTCTCAACTATCTGGCCTACAGCTTTACGCTTAAGTTTAGTTATGGCTTGCGCAGTATTGGTGTTGGTAACTTGATTGACTGTAGCAGAAAGTGCAGACGAAGCTCCAATAACTGCTATGAGAACCTGAGCCTTGAAGTTTGCTGTCAGAAGTAAGGTACAGGTACAAGCTCCAGTAGAACCAGCAACCGCCTTGGTGCCGGTCATCATGGTAAATCCGCCACCACCACCAGTAGTTACCCAGTTGTCCGTACGCTCGGTAACACTAGCTAAAGTAGCATTTGCCCAAGTAGACGTACCCGCAGTGGAAGCTACATCTTGACCAGTAGCAAAAGCTGCCAAGATAAGTCGGTTAGCCCCTAGGGTTGTTCCGGCAGCAATGGATACTGAAGTATCGGCAACTAGTTCCGTAGTAGCTGTGGCAAAATCCCAAGGGTTTCCGGTAGTAATGCAGCCATTCAGAACAATCATGCGGGCGACCATGTGGTCGCCAGCATCTGCTATTGCTGAAGCAGCTTCCCCACCAGCAAACCTACGCCAAAGTACAGTGAGTTTAGTCGGAGCAGTACCCGTAGAAACATTGGCCTGAACTGCCTGTACCCAGCCTGTAGGAGGCGTGATGATATCGCCAGTGGCAGATTCAATAAAAGTAAAAGCTACATCATTTGCTACCGCAGTATAACCAACGGGATAAGGAGGGGTAATACCGGCCGCACCGCTTATGACAGCACCCACACCAACTACTGTTGGAATTGCCATTTATTACACCCCCTCACCTCCATTACGCGTCGGCAGTAAAACTAATCTCGGTTACTTGAGTAATGTCCGTGGCACCAATTGACTTTGACCAAACAGTGTTGGCCGCAACATATTGATTACCAGACGACCCTTCAATAGTCCAACCTAATGTGGCACCACGAGACCCGCTCGGAGTAGTCACCAACAGACTGGTAATCGACTGAGCCATTTCATCTTGGTAGGCATACACATTAAACGAACCATCTTCAATTTCCATAATACTGTGCGCCACAGCCGGTTGGGTAGCAAGCTCAGCGAATATCCAGTGTAATCCCACGTCTGGAGTCGCGTCTCCTGAATTACCAAACTCTACGGCGAGCGCATCGAGTTTAGCTTGCGTAACAACATAGGGAAGACCACCGAAACTGTTGCGCAATGTTCTGGTCAACCAGCGATACGTGGTATTATCAAAGTTAGCATCGGTAACATGTCCACCCATGCTATGAATATTAGTCCCATCATATGCCTGGACTATCAATGAAGCGGCTGAGGTAGATGCTGCCCATCCCAAAGCATATACTCTTACTGCCCGACCAATGACATTGTTATCACCCATAGCATAAGTTTCCAGTGGTACTCGCGCAAGATTACTGGTGTTTAGCGTAATCTGTGCCAAGCCATCAGAAGATGCACCAATAGTAGGTGGAATTTCATCTAGAGCACTAATGGCATTGGCTGAGTTAAATGCTGTAAGTGTGCCACCATTGCTAGTAAAGACATTCCAGTTCGCACTAGTTCCTGAAGTGGTAACAGTGCCGCCCGGATCTGGTCGCAAACCCTGAATATTGACCAATCCCATAGGATATGCTTTACGTGTCCCAGAGAAGAAGACATCATCGTAATAAACAGTAGCTGTAGTGCTAGTTTGCCAACCCAAACGGAACCTACTTATCGGAGCAGCAGTCATACCAGTATTGGTAGCCTGAGTTTGACTTACTGGCACTGTAGCATCAAGGCTGTCGTAGTCTATTTGCCAATCGCATTTATTCGTAGTAGTACGCGGATCGTATAGAAGTTCAAGACCTATCCATTTATTGAAGGCAACCACCGCGTCTGATGCTATCTCAGTACCAGTACCGACTTTAACACCAATTTTTGACGTAGCTGTGCGATAGAAAACCTTGACGCTGTTAGATGCAGATCCTGCCTCAACAGAAGCCAGTTCTATATCAACACCAGGTAGGGCACCATCGAAGTAAATGGCAAAGCTCGGATGTGCCACCAAAGGTTCACCAACGCCGCCATCTAATCCTTTATTGAACCCGGCAAGCCAAGCAATACTTTCGGCGGCGGCAGACGAAGTGAGTTTAAGACTATAAGTTCCCGATCGTTTAAACGTAGATACTACTTCGGGAGTGCCCACGACTTCGTCGACAACAGCAATATCTCCGGACACTCCTACAGAAGTCAACGTTGTGGCAGTACCGTACTCAAATCCAGTCATTGTTCGAACAACAGGTGCCTCTTTAGCTGTAGCACCATTAAGGACGAGCATTATACTGTTTGTGGGAGAGGCTGGAGTAATAGTCGCCGTCACATCAAGTGGAGCAATAGACTGCTGAGACTTTACTATCGCAGCCATACGAATGCCCCGGGTACCATTCGTTCTAGAAACAGATCCTAGTTCTTGCCAGTTGTTCGTATATCCACCTATGTCAGGAATAGCTCCGGCAGCTGCTGATGCAGAAAATAGTGCTATACCCAAAGCTTCATAGGTTCCAGATGTTCCAGTAACCAATTGTTGCGAAGACACCAAGGAATAAACCGATGAGTCAGAAATCATCATGTAACCGCCAGCAAAGCCAGTTCCATCATAAATTTCGTAGTCGACTCCTTCTACCTCCATGGCGAACCAACAAACCTGCTGAGTACCATTTACAGTAACGGTCAATGTCCAAGGCGACTCCACGCCAACATTAGCCTTTGAGAATATGAAAGCATTCTGCCAAGAATCAGCACTAGCAAATCCATGCTTATCGAAACCAGTAATGTCCAAGTCCGTTGGCGTCACATCGGTGGCACCAGTAGATGTGCCAACTGCAAGTACAACCACCATATTACCGGAGGTTGTACTTGCAGGCAAAGATACCGAGCCGCTAGTGCCAGAAAAGTTGCCGCTATTGGATTGGATAATGCTGTCTTGAGAAAGAGGCATTGCCGCTCCTTATGATGCCCGGTAGAATCCACCCACAGCAATTTGTGCTGTTATATCAGAACCATCTGGAGTTACCACGAAATCATGTAGTGTCATTGGAACAACGTTAGCGTCTGTTCCGCCAGTAGAATCAGAGTCGTAGGCAAAAACTACATCATTCCAGCCGTCACCTGCGACCACTGCGGTCCACGTTTGGTCTGGGACATCAACATCCGTACGATCGTTAGTGTCGTCAACGGTAACGGTTATCCCACCAGTGGCATTGTCGAGTGTTTTTCTGGCATAACCAGAGTTTGTTACCTCATTAGTGGTTCCTGCGACCAGTGCAGTTACCGTGTCCACGTCAATCAGAGTGGCATCGGCCTCGATCCCTGTTGTGGCCAGCACCAAAATGACAAAAATTGAGTTGGCAGGATCATTGGCATTGACTCGGCTACCGAACTCTGCCACTCGACCTTTAGCTATATTAAAAACTACATTGGGCATTATTTAACTCCCAACTGTACATATTACAAACACACCAACATCAAAAGTCGGAGCTGGGAGCGACCCCAAGTAACCGTAGGTTACTTTCCAACCTACAGGAACTCCACTGTCCAGTAGAGGTTGTGATTTTTTCAAAAAGAACTGATTTGGATCATCCACTTGCAAGTCAGCCCCACCACCAGTAGCAAAGAGTCCAGACGAACAAGTCTTTTGTGCTACAAGCGAATACTTATTCGATTCAGTTACCGAAAACTGAACTACTTCACTGAATTGTTGGGTTCTTGGATACTGTTGCCAATTTAATGACGTGTATCCATTAGGACAAGACTCCAATGAGTCTATGACTATGAGTTCGCCTTTGTTTGGATTAGAATTTTTGTAGCATCCATTAATTGATCCGTTAGTTCCCGGAATTGATGCCCAAGCAAAAGTCCCAATAGCTAGTGCAGAAAGTACACTAGATAAAATTATAACTGAACTTCTCTTTAAGCTTTTAGCCATTTATTTCACCGGCCGATCGTAAACGCTCACCAGTTCAAGCTCAAAACACCAGTCCACTTCCCAATCACCAGAGGCGTTTTGGGTCTTATCTGGTTGTCTGGTGACCTTATACATGAAGTCTTTCTTCACCATATTGCCGTCGTCACCCTCCAACATGTGGAAAATGACTTCGTCTGCCTGGTGGAAGGTATGAGTAGTAGACCATGGGTTGTTTTCGGGACCACCAGGACGATGAACTGTCCTGTGGTTCACCCATGTTGCCCATCCTTCAGTGACGGCATTGGCCACATAGTCCATACTAATTTTGTCTTTAGTGGGAGCCTTGTCTTGGAACTTTACTCCAAGCGTAGGCCAAGGCTTTGGTTGATTATCTTTCGGATCAACCAAAATACGCTCACCAGTCATTTGGTCGTACCGCGCAACTCGGGTAGAACCATCACTGTAATCAGCTAGTTTACGAAATACAAACATTCAGTGCCTCACGTCCGCTTGAAATAAGCGTTAGTTTGCTTGGCAGTGGTAGCCTTTGCTATATTTGCTTGAGTAACCTTTGTACTACGGTTCCTAAAACTCACGGCATTGTTGGCTGCTGGCAATGCACCAAGCGGAGTGACCGCGCCAGTGTCTATGTACGAGTTAGTTGGTGCGGTAATTGTGGCAATGAACAATTCCGTGCCGCCCGTACGACCATAAACCTTCCACGCCGTTGCAGTAGGAAACGAAGCCAAACCAGTAGCAAAGCTGATGGTGTTTGATCCAGTAACACCAGACGCCACCACTCCAGTTTTTGCCGCAGCAACTGGTGGAGATTCTACACCGTTAACTACCACAGTCACTTTATAGGAATACGTAGCAGCAGCCAACGTGCCGCCAGTAATGCTAGGAGTTACAGTAAAATCACCCGCAGCTGGAGCGCCACCCTGCACACCAGTAACCACCACATCGGTGGTTTCTCCAGCTGCATTACGATACGTAACTGTCTGGAACAATTTTGCTGTCTTGTTAGCCATCACACCACCTGCGGAATATTCTCTTGAGTACCGACCTCAATAGTATAAGAGTT
>Ga0193738_1000364_pt1 | contig 25942 bp, 30 predicted proteins | sample L2a1metaG_FD_144927 | JGI IMG/M metagenome (GOLD analysis project Ga0193738, IMG submission 144927) | Soil microbial communities from a riparian zone of the East river system, Colorado, United States - L2a1 | ecosystem: Environmental > Terrestrial > Soil > Riparian zone | place: USA: East River... | reverse complement strand
GCGGGTTAGCCCGATAGCGCAAGCTGCATACATCTCAGCGAATATCTCTCCCGGTTCTAGGTTACCATCCAGATAACCGTAGCGCCATAGTTCACAAGCGGGACTCCACCACGCGCATCTTGAATTGATTAGTATTTTGAACTTCTTACGTTCAAGCTTGTTTAGATTGTGATAATCAAAGACGTGACCCAATTCATGCAAGAATAGTATATGTTCCTGTTTGCGGTTCTCGTCAGGAATGTGCATGACCTTTTTAGCAGGATCATACATTGGATCAAAATCACCGGGATATACCTTCACACTCGCGCTAGGCATAGGCACGTTACGTTTTGCTGAGTTGGCCCAAGCCCAGTGTCGTGGCTTAACGTTGCCACTCATGTTAAGCGCCTGGGCCGTGGTGGTGTTTACTAAGGCTAGGGCAAGAGTTACTACACCGATTATCGCTTTCGCGTTCATCCCGTTTAATCCTGCCATACTACTGATAGATAGGTGAGAAACTCTCCTATCAGATTGTCGTCATAGAAAGGATCAATTTCACTGTTAGTAACGTCTGACGCTACTTCTGGTTGATCCTCTCTTAGCTGATTGAAGTAAGCTTGGCCCATTCTTTCCGATGGATGCAAGCTTTTACGTCTTGCAGACCTTTCTAGATAAAGCTCAAAAGTCATTTAATAACCTCCCGTTTACTAGGTTACTAAGCTAGTCACTAGGATTGGGTAGCTAGCCCCACTGTATACGTCGGCACCTAGCATTGCATTGACTAGCTTAGTAACCTAGCGGCAACCCTAAGAGGTAGTAAAGCCTCATAACAGGCGACGGTGAACATATAGCCTCTACAGCTTTACTACCCGTTAGGATTGCCAGCGGCAAGTATTAGCTTGCCTCTAGATTACTTATTCGTAGTGCAGCTTGCTTGCAACTTGCTTAGTCCTGGGTTGCGATAGCAGCTCGCTCCTTATGGACTAGATAACACTCGCCATCATGCGAGACTACCTGGATAACGTCCTCCAGGTCAGCATCCGCAATATGCTTGCGGAAACTCTGAGTCATAGCAAGAGCAGTCTTGCCCTCAAACTCAAGCGGCCACGACTCGCGTGGATTGATCGCAGCTTCGTCACTCTCTGCGAACTGCTTAAGCCTAGGGCCATAGACGCCCCTGGCGCGACCCTTGCCCATAAGAGCCTTGATAAGCTCCGGCGGCAAGCCCTTAAGCTCGGTCGATGTACCGTTACTTCTCCCGTTAGTTCCAGCCATTGATAACACCCCCTTTCAAGGTTGGCTGTTTCTTGCCTTACTGCCAAGTATAGCAGCAATCACCCCTTTTGTCAAGGGGTCATTGATGCTATGAACTCTTTAGCGCGACGCCAGAGACAGTCTGGCTTGTGATCTTCTACGTGAACTGGTACTGAAGCGTAACAGTAGAGACACTCGTGATACATAGCCTCATCATCGTGCCAGTGAGGGCTTTCTTCGACAAACTCTTTAAGTAGAGACAACGCGGTATCCATGATTCCTTTCACTCCTTCGTAACCGTCACCCCTGTCATTCCTGACTTTCCTGACTTTGCGCAGATTTCATGTGTTTTCTGCGAACGTATGTTCCCATTCTCTTGTTATGTATATCTCTCTCTTACTACTTACTAAGTAATACACTGTACCCGGAGCCGCGTTTCCTTATTCTTACATTACTCACCCACCCCTGAAGAAGGGGAGATGATAAAGTGCGATCCGGTCAACTTGCTATACTTCTTGCACCTTATTGCTTATGCTATACTAGTCTCCTGAGTTCCCTGAGACAGACAGCATTTCCACAAACCGTGAGATTTGTGATCGGACATAGCCTTACTGCCCTGTTACACGCTTTACAAAAATGGCAAGTCATTACTTCCTCCCGTCGCTGTGCCACTTCACTTGTGACCAATCTTCGCAGTAGAACGCATATCCGTTAGGTGCTCGGTATGTCCTGCCCTTACGAGATCGCCTAGCTGTACCTTGCTTGCTTTCAAAGTACCCGCCCGCACCGTGCCCCTTTCTCTCGGCTGTGCTGCTCTTAGAAACAGGGCGGGGGGTCTTACTTGTTAGCTTTAGTATGAGTTCAGGGCTAAGACCTTTTACGGGTACCACCTCCTAGTTGTAAGCATGACTAAATACCCTTGCGGGTACTCAGTCATAGTTACCTAGTTAGCTGTACTGGCCGAGGATATCTGCCTGGGATGGTAGGTACTTCTCGGCCTCGGTTAGCTGGCGTGCCTGCTGTACCTTGCTGCGCTGCTGGCGCTCCTTGTTAGTCCTGAAGCTGCTAACAGTACGTACCTCACTGGTACCATCGGCATAGTGGCACAGTACCGTAGGCGTACCGTCTGACGTAGCCTCCGTGCCTGGTGCGATACCTACTGGGCGGTGGTTGAGCATTCGATCCCAGTAGTCGCGCGAGACTTTGTAGGTACGATGGTTGTTAGGCGTGAAGTCAATCGGTAGACCGTCCGGCCTAGTCAGTATCTCCCGCTCGTGTGTGTGACGCATGTGAGTAACCTCCTCTCTCGTTCGCTGTAGTATCAAGATATCAGGTACTCCCTATCTGTGCGAATAATATGAGTTACAACCAATACAATCAAGAGATGAATAACCCGCAAATAGCGACATTTTTAAATAAGTATTGTAAACCATAAAACAAAACGATGAGGGTGATATCACCCAGAAACTACGGAGCCATTTTTAACGCCGGTTTAATAGTGAAAACCGTGACGACTGAGTAACGTTGGTAAGATGCGTGGGCCGAAAGGGGGTGTCACTCATGCCAGAAAAACCTGAGAACGAGCTAAACCCAGATAAGGACTTTTCTAAGCTAATGCAAGACAAGGAGCTTACGCCTGAAAAGGTGCAAGCCAAGCTCAATGAGTACCACGCGGCTTTTGAGCAGGAATTCACAACGGCGGTTGAAAAGTCGCCAGACAACGTAATCGAGTATACCACAGACTTCTTTAAAAAGAACGTCGCTATGGCTGCCGCGCAAATCGTGTGGTTGGTCGGAAATGCTGAAAGCGAGACTGTTCGCGCCAACTGTTCTAAGTACGTTATTGAACAAGCAGGTAAGGATGCTACAAGTGACGGCGATCCTTTCAAGAAGTTGTTTGCACAGCTACAGGCCAAAAAGGAACCAGGCAAGGTTAAATAGTGGCAACTGCAATAGCAAGTGCTGAACCAGGTATTGATGCTGGAACCCTTTATGAGCGTATAGGGTTTACTCCGCATACGCCTGAGCAAGCTGATTACCTTTACTCCAACGCCCGTTTCAACGTTCCTTGTTGTGGTAGACGTTGGGGTAAAAGTCAAGCAGCGGGTCATCGTATGACCTATAAAATGTTCGTGCCCGATTCGTACAACTGGATCATTGGGCCAACATATAAGCTAGGTGAAAAAGAGTTCCGAGTAGTATGGCGTGATTTTGAAGAACTCGATATCCTGAGATACTGCAAGAAAACTAATAACGTTAAACAAGGTCAAATGGAGATTCGTACTCCGTGGGGCGCAGTTCTCGAGGTCGTTAGTGCCGAGAAGCAAGATTCACTCCTAGGAGAAGGTCTATCACATGCAATCATGTCCGAGGCAGCAAAACATCAAAGGAGTACGTGGGAACAATACATCGAACCCGCACTATCAGACCTACTCGGTACGTGTGACTTCCCCTCTACTCCAAAAGGGTACAACTGGTACCACGCTCTATGGCAGCTAGGCCAACCAGTCACACATAACGGAAACACGCACCACAAAGATTATAAAAGCTGGCAGTTCCCATCTTGGACTAACTCCGCACGTTATCCGGGTGGTTTTGATAACGAAGAAATTCAGAGAATTAAGTCACTAGTAAGCAAGGTTTGGTTTGACCAAGAATACGGAGCAAGCTTCACCACGATATCAGGGGCTATCTACGAGGAATGGGACCCCGCAGTCCATGTTCAGCCGGTTAGGTACAATCCCCAGTTGCCTAACTATTTGGCTATGGATTATGGCTTCGTAAACCCATTCGCTGCTTTGGATATACAGGTAGCCCCTGATGATACTATCTACGTGTGGCGCGAGTACTATGGTAGTTACCAAGCTACCATGCAACACGGATGGGCAATTAAGAATAGAGATAATCCCGATGGCTATGCTGTAGAGGCTATGTGGGGCGATCCGCGTGGGGCAGATGAAGCAGCTACGCTCGCATTGATTCTAGGTTTTGTTGGTGGGCCAGACGTTCCCTGGAAACTTGGCGTTGAGCAGATCAAACGTATGCTCAAGAACAAGCAGATCGTTGTAGATCCTTCTTGTACGAACCTAGTTCGCCAGATGAGCCAATTGCACGTTAAGCCTCTTGCGCGTAATTCGCAGCAGGACCTTAACGAGCTACAATCTGATGGTAATATCCAGCATAAGGTAGACGATCACTGTTGTGACGCATTGCGTTACTTTGTTGGTCCCCATTTTGTTCTTGGTGCTGGCTCCCACCTAGTTGACATTTATGGTGAGGACTATATAGGTTCCGAAAGTCACGATATGTTCACGACTCTCACTGGTACATCAGTAAGTATGGAAGAAGAACTCAACCTATCTAATAGTTTGGTCCGGCTTTAATGGCTAACCTGCTAACTAAGCGATTTGCCGCACGTAGAAAGAAGGTTACTAACCCTAGAAAGGCTACGGTCGGTACAAGTTATACTGCTTCAGGTGTTAAATCGGCTGCTGGTACTCGTCCACAGACCGGAGACGAGCAAGGAAGCTCTCAACCAGTACGTATTCGGGAGGTTGTACCTGAGCTAGCCTCTGCGTATGTAAAACTACAGACCTACAGCAAGATGATGACAGATTCGTCTGTAGATGTTTCTATGCGAGCAGCCAAAACACCTGTACTTGGTGCAGATTTTTTTGTAGAACCTTTTTCGGACGACCCCTTGGATCTAGAGGTTGCTGAATTTATTACAGCTAATCTTATGGAGGGTATGAGTGCTCCATTCCTCAACGCCCTGGAAGATATCTTGCATCTGTTTGAAGATGGATATTCTGTACTAGAAAAGGTACACGAGAGTAGAGAATGGGCACCACGTAGAACTCGTTCTGCTGCTAATACTAAGCAGTTCATCATGCTACAGAAGTTAGCAGTAAGACCTGCTAGTACGGTAGCAGAAATTGTTTACGATGACAACGGCGGTCCAGAAGGGGTTAAGCATAATGCTATCAAGGCTGATGGGTCTGTTGAAGAGAAAGAAATCGATATCGGTAAGATCCTCCTCTTCTCATTCAATAAGAATGGCGGCGATCTCACCGGGAAAAGTCTACTCCGTACCGCATATTCACACTGGTACTATAAAACCCACTTCTACAAGATCGACGCTATACAAAAGGAAAGGTTCTCTCTAGGTATTCTCAAAGGTAGATTGCTACCAGGATGGACTAACCAAGACAGAACCATTCTACGTACTCTTCTACGTAACTACCGTACTAATGAGGAAGCGTTTATGATTCTCACCCCTGCTGTAGAAGTAGATGTTGAGTTCCCGTCTGGTACGCCTGTAGATGTTCTAGATTCGGCAGTTCATCACAACGGGATGATTCTGATGAACGTGCTAGGGCAGTTCATTACTATGGGTTCTGAAGGAGGTTCTAGTGGTGGTCGTGCTACAGCAGGTACACAGTCCGATCTATTCATGAAATCTCTACGCTATGTAGCTAACTACATCGCTGAACAGATCAACATGTATGTCATACCTGAGCTTGTTGTATGGAACTATCCGACCATGAACTTTCCAAGACTTGCTGTACGTAATATGGGTGAGACACGTGACCTACAGATGCTAGCCTCTGCTCTAGGTAACTTGTTCTCACAGGAAGCTATTACCTGGACTCCTGAGACTGAACTATGGATCAGAAAAATCTTTGATATGCCGTCCGTACCAGTAGAAACGTTGAGAGCGGCAGTTGCAGAAAAAGCTGCTGAACTAGCACGTTCGTCAGAGAGCGGTAGCGGCAATGGTAACGGCGAAACTAAACTAACCAAGGAGCAAGTAGCTCAAGCTAAAACTAGTGCTAAAGGTAAGCCATTAGGCGAGAGGACAGGCAATGTCGGCAAGCCTACAAACGCAGCCGAATGAACCTAATACTCTAACGAAGCATAGCTATTTTTCAAGCGGTCAAAGACTGTATTTCATAGTAGACGCCATGAGCGATGGTGATTTCTTCCTAGTGGAAGATTGCTTCACTAACGAGAGTCGCTGGTGGTCACTAGAAGAGTTCATGCGTGTTAAGAAACGTAAAGTTAACTTTTAAACGAAAGGAGGGTAGAACATTGGATACAGTAATCATGAAAGCTCCGGTACAGGCTCTTGAACAGGATGGGCCGGTCTGGATTGAAGCCCTACCAGCACGTAAATACCAAACACCTTTTTATGGTGAGGTACCAGTTACTCCTGAGAAGTTGGAGAACTTCATTAAGAACTTCAGGGAGAACGTTCGTGGTCAGGAAATCGCTATTGACTTTGAACATGGTACTGACTCAGCTAAAGGTAAACAAGCTGCGGGATGGTATAAGGACTTCGATATCAGACCATCTTCGGACGACTCAGACCAGCTCTCGCTTTTTGCTGAAGTCGAGCTAACTGATGAGGCAAAGAGAGAGATCGCAGAGAAGAAGTGGAAGTATTTTTCTCTAGAGTGGGATGATGAGTACGAGGATAGCGAAGGTAATAAAGCAACGGACGTTATCATTGGTGGTGCTATTACCAATCGTCCTGTTGCCAAAAGAACTCTGCCCATCAATTTCTCAGAAAGCATGTGGCCTGAGTTAACGGCAGAAGAAAGAAAATACTTCGCGGTTAGTGCAATTGATCGTATGACCGGGGAGAGTAAGGAGTGGGAACACAGCGAGCCCGGTACTGGTAGCCCACCTGAACCACGTACAGATCAAGACGGTTCAGATGATATTGCTATTAGAGAAGGTTGGCGACGTGTAAGCCCACCACCGCAGGATACACAGGGACCGAGTGGTCCTAGTCAAAAGGTTACTTCTACACATACGAAGGGAGGTTTGAAGATGGAAGAGTTTGCGTTTGCAGAGAAGGACGCACGTGACTTGCTTCACGCACTCGACCTAGACCACGATACTAAGCCAGAGGAAGTAATGGAGAAGCTGAAGATTATGTTCTCCGAGCTTCAGGATCTTAGGCGTGGCCAGAGTGCTACTGAGCAGGAAAAGCAGTTCGCTGAGAAGTACCCCGAGTTTTGGGGTGAACATAATCAGCTAATGGAACGTGATCGTACTAATAGTGCGAAAGCGTTTGCTGAGGGTGTTAAGACGATTCGTAGGCCAGAAGGTTTTGGTCTTAAGAATACCAAGCTGGAACTGAGTCCACAAGCTCAGGAACAGATTGTTGAGGTTCACAAGAAGTTCTCTGAGGGCAAAGTTACACAGGAGGACTTTGAGAAGGTCATCAAGGCAATTGTTAATGGCGGAATTGTCAAGTTCGGCGAAATCGGTAGTGGGCGTGAAGATGATACTCTGCCAGAAGTTGATCTTGAAACACAGGCCGGACTTGCAGGTGCCCGTAAGATGTTCGCAGAAGTTGCTCTGAAAATCCAGAAGGATAATGCAGAAAAGAATATGTCATACGAAGAGGCTTGTGAAGTGGCTGCTAAGAAGCATCCCGATCTGGCCGAAGCGTACCGAGTCACGTTGCCTGCCTAGGTAGAAAGGAGGTATAAAACAAATGGCAACTGGTAACTTTGTTCTAACTAAGGGTTATAAGGCAGCGGCCGCTATTACTAAGTTCCGTGCGGTTAAGTTCTCTGCTGCTGAAACTGTTACCCCTGTTACAGCAATCGGTGATATGATTGCTGGCTTTGCACAGTTCAGCGTAACCGCACCCGAAATCGCCAAGGGTAAGGGCGCAACTGTTGCCCAAATGGGGATCACTGAAGCTGAGGCTTCTGCTGCTATTCCCATCGGTTCTCTATGTGAACTTATTGCCGATGGTCGTGTAAGAGTTGCTACTGCTTCTTCAGCCGCTCGTATTGTCGGTAGGTGTGTGGGTCATCCTGCACTAGCGGCAGGCGATCGTATTTCTCTCGAAATTGAACTCGTCGGCGGCCTTGTCGGCGCTACTTTCTAATCTTAGAGGAGGTGAAACCAATAAATGTACGATCCTGGTACTCTATACAGCGATCCTATTCTAACCAACCTATCTGTTGGTTATAAGGATCAGGCTCTCTATGGCGAGCGTGTTATGCCTGTCACACCTGTGGATACACAGTCAGGACGTTATCGAGTTTTCGATAGAAGCAACTGGCTGATCTTTGAATCTGCACGTGAGCCGGGAGCGGTTGCCAATGAGATTCAGGGTGCTAAGTGGAGCGAGGATACATTCAAGACTCGTGAACGTTCACTACAGGCACCTATCCTCGATGAAGAAAGGCAGCAGCTACAGTCTCAGGGTGGGCTTGCAAATCCAGTATTTGGTGGTACTTTGCAGCTTGATCCTGAGCGTGATGCTACCAAGCTGGTTACTCGCAGTCTACTACTAGAGCACGAATTGCTTGTTTCTGCTCTGATTCGTGATCCAGCACAGTACGCAGCAGCTAACAAGATCACGCATGTTGGTACCGCACGTTGGGATGATTACACGGCTACATTGCCAGCCATGCCGGTATCCAATCCGGTTGGAGACATTCAAGTTGGCATGAGAGCTGTCTATGCTGCTACAGGTAGATATCCTAATACACTAATCGTTCCCGGACTTGGTATGCAATACGTAGAGAATCATCCACGTGTTGTTGATCGTTTCAAGTCTTTCAATCTGACTGATCCAGAAGCGTTCCGCAAGCTGACTGGTTTCGATGGTACTATCCTGCCTGTAGACTCAGTCTACAACGCAGCTAACAACCTAGATGCTACTCAGGCTATTACGTCGTTTTGGGGTAAAGATGTTTGGCTAGGAATTGTAGATCCGGTTCCGGGTCAGAACACCTTTACATTCGGTAAGACGTTTGCTCAGACATATCCAGATGGTAGTACTCGTCCTGTTGATAGATGGCGTGAAGAACCACGCAAGGCAGATATCGTTCGTGTGTCTTACAAGTATGACACCAAGATCATTTCTGCTGGCGCCGGCTATCTCATCACCACGGCGTTTAATGCTGCCGCTTTCTAGAATAGAAAGGGGGTTATAAACAAATGGCTAAGCATTATGCTTGGACCACATTCGTTACTGGTCGAAATGATTACGGGCAGGTCACCGAAACGATCAAGCCCGGTGATAGTGTTACACAGGAAAAGCTAGGTGTAAGTGAAGAAGAGTATCAAGAGCTCTTGGACGTTGGAGCTATTAGGGAGGAAGCTTATCCTAAGGATATTCCCAATGATATGTCTCCTGTTGAGTACTATACTGCTCAAGACGTCGCTCTTGAACGCGGGGAGCTATCAGATAAAGAAGCTGAGGCCGTTATGAAGCGTCAGGCTAAGCAGGTCGAGGAAGCACCAAACGAAGAAACACCTGTAGAGGAAGCAAAGAAGGCAGAGGTAGTAAGTAGCTAATGGCAGAGATACTAGCTTCTGTTGAGGATATCAACGGTAACTTGCCATCGCAAGATCGTGCGGCGGTAATCGAAGCTACTCCCGAGAACGGTGCCCTAGTTCAGGTTAGCGTTGCAAGGGTAGTTAGGGGTTACTTGAGCGGTGCTATTGATGGTGTAATTCTGATGGGTTGGAATTCGCCTGACAATACACCTGATATCGTCAGAGAAGCTGCTGCGAAGTTGATCGCAGCACAGATATACTTCAACTTCGCAGCACGTTCATCTCTAACCATCGAAGATAACAACTTCGCACAGAAGTTGTATGACCAAGCAATAATCATCCTAGATAAGATTCTGTCTGGCGAAATCATCATTGGTGATGAGGTCCCGGTAGCGACAGAATCAATGACAGACGAGGACTTCTGGCCTGTAGATGACACTGACAGAGCCTTTACTATGTCTATGGAGCTATGACTTCAGCATTCGGTAATATTCTCACAGCGTCTAGTATAGAACGATCAACGATGACTCTGCTCAAGAAATGGTTCCCAACCTATCTACGTGAAATGGAGCGGATAGAAGGGTGGGAGAGAGAACCACTTCTTGAGCCGAGAAACTATACTACACGTAACTCCTTTGATGATCTCACTGGTGAAGAGCTACCCAAGGTTGTTGTTCTTAGTCCAGGTTTGTTCCGCGTACCAGATCATCCAGAGTCAGGTGGCTACTACAACGCGATGTGGCAGCTAGGCGTGGGTGTGGCCTGTGCTGCTCCTACAGAGGAACTCGCGGATCAAATGGTTAAGATGTATGGAGCAGCTGCTAGAGCTATTATGGTTCAGCATCAAGACCTTGAACGTGAACAGGATGATGTAATCGGAGTTCACTGGTTGGACGAGAACTATGAGGATTTGCCGATTGACGATCAACTAATGCTATACAAGGCCGCTGCTATCTACTGTGGTGTAGAGGCTGAAAAGGTCACAAGTAGATACATGCGGCCAGCCGAAGTTGACGAATCAGCACAAATTCTTGACCAGATTGAGGAGGTTATACTAGAACTCCCCGACTATGACCTAACGGTAACTAACTCATAAATGCTGCGTTTTGAGCTATTGATGTTCGGTGAGCAGATAGTAGCTACCAAGTTCAGACAATCTGCCAGTGTTGCTGCTAATGTTCTTCCAGCGTTTAGAAACGTAGAAGAATATCTATATCAGATAACTCAGACCCAATTCAATTCTCAGGGTCGTAGAGCAGGAGGATCTTGGAAGAAACTCTCCGCTGAGTGGTTAGCTCGTAAAGCACGTATGGGTAGAGATACACGTATCTTGCAGTTCGATCATGCGCTAATCAGATCAGTTACTAAGAAGGGCGCTAGGGGACAGATTCTAGAACATACGCCTACTTCACTTACGTTTGGTACCGAGCTACCTTATGCAGCCCGTCACCAGTTCGGTCATGAAAGAACACCGCAGCGTAAATTCCTCGTGGTTAGACCAAGCGATAGAGCTATAATTGCCCAAATGATTCAGGATCATATGATGACACCCTGGGTCAAAACCGGAGTATTAGCCTTTGGAGGCGGAAGAATGCTAAGAGGTCCAAGAGGTCGTTTTGTTGGTATAGGGAGGTGAGTATATAAATGGCTACTAACGAATACTATGCACCCCTAAATGGCAGTATTGTTGATCTAATGAGCGGGGCTAGTGTAGCTCCTGGCGAGATTGTTAAACTAAATACAGAACAAGTTAAAGAAAACGCGGCTGTAATTGAGCGTGGACAGTTGCTAGAAATTAAGAAAGGAGGTGACAAATAATGCGACCGGGTGTTAATATTGTTATTAGTGAAAATACACCAATCCGAACTGCACCTACTGACACAGGTGTTTGGTTCATTGCGGGACTGGCAGATAAGGGCTCAACAATCGCGCCTAGGCTAATCACTAGTATTAGCGAGTATGTCAAGTATTTTGGTGATAGAGTATCCTACGGTCAGTTGTACGATTCTCTTGATGTATTCTTCCGTGAAGGTGGTAATAAGGCTTACGTCATTAGAGTATGTGGCCCTGCACAAGCTACAGCATTTAAGATGCTGCTCGATGCTGGTGCCGCTAACACTTTGCGAGTGGAAGCTAACTCTCCTGGTGAATGGGGCAACGCTCTTAACGTCCAGGTTGTAGCTGGTGGTGCTGGTGGTTCTTTCGTACTAGTAATCAGCCACGACGTTTTGGGTGAGCTTGAAAGGTCGGGCGATCTGATTGACAAAGCTGCCGCGTTTGAATGGGCAGAGAATAGTAACTGGATCGTTCTGGTAGACCAGGCATCTGTACTTGATCCCGCTGTAGTAGCTGTTCAGTCGTTTGCTGGGGGTCTTGACGACCGAGCAAACATTGTTGATGCTCAGTGGACAACTAGCCTGACGCGCTTTTCGCGTGATCTAGGTCCTGGTCAGGTATCGTTCCCAGGTAAGACAACTACTACACTACATGGTATTCTGCAAACTCATGCAGGAGCCAACAACAGGGTAGCTGTACTAGACTTCGTAGATACAGCAACTAAAGCTACTTTCATCACTGAGGCAGAACTTCTACGTGGAGCCAATGCTAAGTGGTCAGGTGTTTGGCAACACTGGCTGTTGGTTCCGGGCATTACACCAGGTACTACTAGGATCGTTCCTCCATCTGCTCTAATAGCAGCTAAGGCTGCGTATGCAGATTCTATCGGTAGTCCGAATACCCCCGGTGCTGGTGATCTCGGTATTGCCAATTACGTAGTTGGTATTACTCAAGCTCCGTGGAGTGACACTGACCTACAGGAATTGAACGGTCAGGGCGTTAACTCAATCATCATGAAGTATGGTGTTCCTAGGGTGTTTGGGTGGCGTAGTTTGTCAGACCCGGACACTGATAGTGAATGGAACAACTTCGGTAACAGCAGGCTAATCATGCAAATCGCTGCTGAAGCGGATGCTCTTGGCGAGACTTATCTATTCGATGAAATCGACGGACAGGGTAGACTAATCGCATCTTACGGTGGTGCATTGACCGCGATGCTTATGCCCTACTGGAATATCGGTAGTCTTTACGGAACCACGGCAGAAGAAGCGTTCCAGGTAGATGTTGGTCCTTCCGTGAATACCCCTACTACGATCGCTGACAAACAACTAAGGGCGCTAGTCATGGTTCGACCTTCTCCGTTTGCGGAGATGATTACGATTGAAATTGTCAAACAACAGATTAATGAATAAGGGGGTGTGAAATGGCTGGACCGACTAGACAAGACACCTTTTCTGTCGTTGTTCTTGTAGAGAACGTTACTCTACCAAACAGGCCCATGCAGAATTTGGGTGTTTGGGACAAGAAGGATGGTGGAGAGATTGACTCGGAAGAGTATAAATTTAGTCCCGGAGCTATGGCTGCTCAAGTATCTCTAGGCGGTAAGAAGAACGTCGGCAACCTAACCGTTAGTCGGCTTTATAGACTTGAAAGGGATCACGGTAGCGAAACACCAATGCTGATTGCTGGTGTTGGTAAGGCTAAAATGGTTGTCCAACAGCAACCACTGGATATCAACGGTAACACGTTCGGTCGTCCTATCGTGTGGAGAGGTACTCTTAAACGTCATACGCCTCCACCTCACGATTCCGAAAGTTCGGACCCCGCACTAGTTGAACTTGAAATGACAGTGGAAGGTGAACCAACAGCTTAACAACTACGTTAGTTAGGAGAGAGAAATGAGCGACTTTGATACAGAAGTAACTCCGTTTGTTGACCAGGTAAGCGACCCTGATCCTGATTTGAATGGTAGTGAACCACAGTCAATTACCGAGCGTTTGCGTCAACAGCGTAGAGATAGTGCTGAGAACAAATTCCACGACTTCGATATTCCTGGGTTCAACGGCGAGTTGTTTTGTCGTTACCGTTTGATTGATGGTAAAGAGCTAGACGCCGTCGGAGTCAAGATTAGGACGGAATTCCGCAATCGCGGAGACAGAGTCTTTTACTCTACTTGCGATAACCTCATTCTAGCTTGTGAGGAATTTTGGGTTAGGGATGGAGGCAAGGAAATCCCTCTTCGTGAAGTTGAAGAGTATACTGGTCCTAGAGACATACCTATCAGGTATGACCAAAATCTAGCAGAAGCTCTAGACTTCACTAGCGAGCTATCAGACCCTCCTACCGCTCGCAGCGTTGTACTTGCGTTGTTTGGTGGTAATGATCTAGCTGTAACTGCTCACGGAGCTAGAGTAGTTCAATGGATGATGAAGGCAGGAACAGAGGTTGATATGCTATTGGGGGAAGCGTAGGGCGGGACGAGGTTGAGCTAGCTGCACAGGTAGTTCTCGCAGGTATGCCTCTTGACAAGTTTCTTGCGCTTGATAATACTTTCGAGATAAATCTGTGGAGTCGCATCTCATACAGAGTAGTCGAGCTAAAACAGATGCTAGATCAAAATCTCGCCAATCGAATAGCTAACGCCGTGTGGTCAAGCGTTAAAAAGTAATGCCTACTGAACGCATAGACATAATAACCCGCCTTCGTGGTGCGCTTGCGTATATCCGCGATGCTACCGCTGCTGCGGCTGCTACTAGCAAACTTGGAACCTCTGCTGAAGTAGCTGGCAGGAAGATGGAACATGCGGGTCGTCGTGGATTCCTGCTGAATCAGGCAATCTTCACTATGCGTCGTTACCTGTATAACGCCACTCTAGCTATGACAGCCCTAGGAGCGGCGGCAGTTTATACAGGGTTTAGATTCAATGCTACTGTGCAACGTACCACGATAGCTCTAGAGTTCTTGAGTAAAGGTCAGTTCGATGCTAATACTCAAATGAGAACGTTCCTCCAAATTGCTCGTGATACTGCATTCATGCCTCAGCAAGTTATCGAGGCTGGACAGCAGCTTATTGCGTTTGGATTTACGGCAGAAGAAACCAACAGAACCCTAGTAGCTATGGGTGATGCTATTGCCGGACTTAACTTGCCACATGATACGGTTAACCGTATTACTCTAGCTCTAGGTCAGATTCGGTCTAAGGGCAAGCTTATGGGTGAGGAACTGCGTCAGTTGGCTAATGCCAACGTTCTATCGTTCGACGCCTTGTCGGAAGCGCTAGGAAGAAATGTTTTCCAGTTGGGTAATGTCGCTGATGCTAATATTCCTGCTGATGTAGCCATCGACGCTATTCTTAAATCAATAGAAACTCGGTTTAGTGGAGCAAGTGCCAAAATTCGAGAAAGTACCTCGGGACAGTTTGAAATCCTAAAAGGTGACATTCAAACTATCATGGGCGGAATCACCTTTACCGCATTTGAGAAAGCGGGTAGTAGACTCCAACGTATAACTGAAGTCACAGGTAGAATGTTCAAGCTAGCACTAGAAGGTAATCTCACCTTCTACGATATGGTTAGAATTGTTGACGAGGCGACAGGTGGAGTTTATCATCTAGCTACAGCAACGGAAACCCTACATGGACATTTCAGAGCCTCATGGGATACTCTAAAACTGATACTTGAAGTTTTATCCCCGTTTATCAAGTTCACAATTCTGGCTCTATACGCTTTCCTAGAGATCACGACTGCCATACAGAACTTCATCCATCTAGGTGGACAGCCCTTAGTATGGATTCTAAGAGTGATAGTAGCCTGGTGGATAGCAGAAATTTTGGTTAAGAAAATTTCTGTACTATGGAGCAAAAGAGTAGCGTTTTGGGATGCAATTCTTACATTCTGGAAAAAGAGGTTAGCTTTCGCAACCAAAATAGCTGCTATATGGACTAGAAAAAAGACTATTGAAGATGTGTGGGCAGCCGGTGCTTCTAGACATGCTGCTATAATGGAAGCCAGAAGAGCTAGGATGATGGGTATTAGTACCGCAGCCACGAAATCAGCAACTATAGCTTCACTTTTATTCAGTAGCACTTTGTTGCTTAGTCCTATTGGGTGGATAATAGCGGGAGTTCTCATTTTAGTAGGGGTTTTGGTTGTTCTAGAACTAAAGTTCGGCGCAGTTACAACGTCAGTAGAATATTTGTGGGATAAGATAAAAGCGTTTTCAGGCTGGCTGGAAGGTAAGAAATGGTTGCTAGATATGTTGGCATCTGGTCTTGAAACCGTCCCAGGCGTAGGCGGCGCTCTAGCTCTAGGTAGAGCGGGTTTGGGTGTAGCTAGAGCTTTGCCGGAGGGACAATCTATTCAGCAAGGTTTAGCACAACGAGGTTTGGGTGGTCCAGCGGGTCCAGCGGGTATTATGCCCGTAGAGGCTCAAGGACTTAATTTGGCCGCTCTAGGTACTGGTGGTGGAGCGCCCATCAAAGTTATTATCCAGCCTCAGAAAGTTGTACTTGATGGTCGTGAAATAGCTGAAGTGGTCTGGAAACATCGTCTAGACAGGCAAGCCAGAAGATAGATGATATGGCAGTCGGCAAAGTAACATTCATTTCGAAGACTACTCCCAAACTAACTCTTAATTGCTGGTTAGGTGGAGAGGGTTCCAAGGTTACGGCAGGATATGGTGGATGGACAATTGTAGAACGTCCACGTAGAACCGGCGCGACTCATTGGAGTGGGAGACAACCTTATGAAATGTCTATTCCCATTGTTATAGACGGGTTTAGTGACCGCGATGCTATAGAGGCAGAATGCTTTACACTAGAACAGATGGCCTTGCCTTGGGGAAAGCAACCTCCCGTAATTGAGATCATTAGTAATGGTGTTCCTCATACTGATCTAGATTGGGTCATTACAAACATAGAATGGGGAGAAACGATCAGGGGACAGTTTAACGGGAAAAGGATTCGTCAAGAAGCTATAGTAAATCTACTGCGATATAATCCCGCAGATAAACTACAACTTAGTGCAGCTCAGAACGCTAGAAATAAGAAAAAGCAACCACTATTTAGAATCCGATAATGCCACCTAAAACACTTAAACAAGTCAGAGGTAAGCTGCAACTGTCTAAGCTAGAGGCAGATAAACAGCTACTATCTCACGACATTGATCTCACAGAGCTGTCTTTCATTACTCGCCGCCTCCCTGCTATGAGATTTGAACAAGCTGTAGTTAGTGCGGATATTACTAGGACTATTGAGGGAGCTTCTACCGTAAAGATAGTAGTTAACGATCATTACGGACTTATAAAGAACAGCGGGAGATTGGCAAGAAACGTAGATATCAAGTTGGACGGTTTGTGGTTCAGGCTGTGCCAGTTCTCAAAGAGCGGGGACAATATCACTCTAACTTTTGAGTCTAGGGAAGTTGCCGTCCTAAGAACCTATAACAACAAACGTGTTGCAGGTTGGGGTCAACTTAGTAGAGCTAGATTCGCGCAGATTCTAATCAACGAAGTCAAAGAAATGAATATCCAGTTTGTTTGTCCAGAACTAAAGAAAACCAAATGGGAAAAGAATAAAAGCAAGGCCGATAAATTCAGAGATCGTGAGCCTGGATTCGGCAGCTGGAATGACGCGCTTGCAGCAGCAAAAGCCGGTGGTAAGCCTGTGACTATTAAGGGTCAGACACCAGTTACCGAACAGCTACTTACTGTAGAGGCAGTTCTGGACACCGGACATAATCTAGGAACTACGGGCCAAATGGCCGGAATTACCAGAAAAATTCTAGTTTGTTCGATCATGACTATTATTCAAGAAGCTACAGCGTATAACCGCAACTCGGGAGATAGGGACTCTGTAGGAGCTTTCCAGCAGCGTCCAAGTCAGGGTTGGGGGACGGTAGCACAGATTATGGATATACAACATGCGGCAACCAGTTTCTTTGATAGGGCTACCAAGTACAATCAGTCTAATCCAAACTCCGAGTATTGGGAAGTTTGTCAGGCTGTTCAACGTAGCGCGTTTCCGAAGGCTTATGCACAGTGGCGTTTGGAAGCCGAGCGTTTGGTAACAGCCTATGGTATAGCTGGTGGTGATACTTCTACAAATAAAACGACGGCTGCCGCTAACTTAATGGGAGAATGGGAAGAAGATTCTGCCGTCGATAAATTCCAGTTCATGCGTGGTCGTCCTAAGACTGTTGCTGGTGGTAAGAAAAAGTGGGAAAAGGAAGATAGCTGGACTTGTCTGAATAGACTAGCTGAGGAAGTACAGTGGCGATGTTTTGAGGTTAGCGGTAAAATCTACTTTATCAGCGAGCCGCGCCTATTCAAGAGTGCTCCACGTGCTCGATTGTCGGAAGGAACCGAAGGCGTAGATTGGGTAGACTTTGATTACGATATAAATAAGAAAAACGGGAAGATAGACCTTGTCGCTAGTCTTGATCGTTGGGAAGCCCCGCCGGGTACTATCATTGAAATCTTCGATTCCGGTATAGCCAACGGTCGATGGATAGTAAGTGAAGTTAATCGTTCGTTGTTTGAAACCGTAGGTAAGATCACACTCAAGAAGCCAAGGCCGAAACTGCCCGAACCTAAGAAAGAGGATCTTACAGGCTTGTGGGATAATGCTGCACAGCAGCCACAGGCGTATGTACCTACTCCCGGTTATGACGTTGATCCTCCTGGTCAATATCCAAGCGGTAGGGCTCTACGTGATGCCGTTCTGAATAGCCCGAACATCACGTTTATAAGAGATTCACAGAAGAACGATATCAAGTTCGGATTGGTCAACCCAATCATACTTAGATTCATGTTGGCTTTCACTGAGGCAGGCTTCCCGATCAAGGTTACTTCGATGAGAACGGATCATAGTACTGGTTCTAATCATACTGAAGGAAAAGCTGTTGATTTTGGTAACTATGGTAGGAGCAATCCTCAGACAAGAGCGGCACAGCTGTGGATAATAAACCACCGAATCCAACTAAAGATGAATGAGATCATTGGACCCTATGATGAGTTGTGTTATCCTCTTGGAGCTTACGATCAGAAAACTCTAGCAGGTCACGAAGATCATATACACGCAGGCTTCGACGACTGATGAGCATTTACGATGATTTACCTGAGAGAGAAACACTAGACGGTGTTTGGCGAGCAATCATCGCCACACCTGCCGCAAGCGCAAACGATCCGGTATTCGTGACTATCACAGCTTTTGATAACAAACACCGTTTTGGGCCTTGTAGATGGGTTACTAAAGAAGCGATCCTTCCCTCAAGAGGGGACGATTGTTTGGTGGTTTTTGCTGACGATCAACGTCCATATGTGATTGCGTGGTGGGAATGATACCTCACTTCAGCATACCGTTTAGGTTTGATGGCTCTCGTGGAGTAGTAGTTAACGAGCAAGATTCAGACGAAGAAATGATGGATTGCGCAGAAACCATACTTCGTTACGAAATCGGACAACGACGAGAAAAACCTGAATTTGGGATTCCAGATCAAACCTTTGCTGAGCCTGAACCTGATATATCACTAATTCAAGAGGCTCTAGTTAAGTGGGAACCTAGGATGGAACTAACGGTCGAGGGTCCTATCTTGGATAAGTTGGATGCTTTAATCACTAGTATAAGAGTGGGGGCGAAAGGAAACATAACATGACTGAGTATATAGAGATTCCTATTGAGACTGATCCAGAACTTCTAGCTCAGGAAGCATTCGACTTCTTACAGGCTAGAATTTCGGGATGGGTACCAAACGATGCGAATCTAGAAACTATCATGATTGAAGCTATGTCTTTGATGACGGCCGAGGCGCGCGATGTAGCGAGTGCGGTACCTACAGACGTTTTCAGGTACTATGGAGAGTTGGTAGGTATTGAGCCACAAGAAGCAACCCACGCAGTTTCAACCGTGGACTTCGCTTTGATTGACAACTTGGGATATACTATACCTGCCGGTACTCAAATAGGAATCCGCACGTCGGGAGATAATCTAGTCCCATTCCAAGTTACGGCTGATACGGTTATAGCGCCGGGATCTACCACCGCGCTCGATGTGCCTATTCAAGCAGTAGAACCGGGAGTCGAAAGCTCGGGTTTACCAGATACTAGTCCTGTAGAACTTATAGATATCCTCGACTTTATTGATACCATCACTCTCAATGCAGAAACCACGGGAGGTATAGACGCCGAACTTACCGAGGATTACTTGAACCGATTGCGGCTCAGACTACGTCTGCTAGCGCCACGACCCATTCTTGCTAACGATTTTGCAATCTTTGCCCAAGATATTGCCGGGGTCGAACGCGCTATTGCTCTAGATATGTATGAACCCAATCACAACTTACTAACAGCTAACCAATCAAGTGCGGAGACAGACGCAACGGGAATGGAAAACGTTTCTAACACTACTCTCACACGTGCAACAGTAAACCCCGCACACGGAGTAGCTTCTTGGAATATGCTTTCAGTGGGTGCGGGGGATATGATTATCCGTAACACATTGGCTGCTGCTATGGCCGTTGTACCTGGAGATCAAGTAACAGCTCTGGCGTCTATACGTCCCAATCTTGGTAGAGCAGTTACAGTAGGAATCGGATTCTATACTGGTGCTGACGCGCTAATCGGATCAATTACCTACGCTGGTACAGTCTCTCCCGGCGCGGGCGTATATGCCAATCTCTCTTATACTCTAGTAGCTCCTGCTACCGCAGCAAAGGCGGTAATCTTCATTAAGGTCGTAGGTACCGCCGGAGCTTCAGAACTAGCAAACGCAGATAAGCTAGCTATGCGTAGAGGTAATAGTATAGATTGGACAATTGGCGGTACTTCCGCTACACAGGAACGAACGGTAACTATTTCTATAGTAGACGAGGCGGGAGAGCCCTTAAGTGTTCCAATTAGAAATGAAGTAGATGCTTATATAGAATCCGCCAGAGAAGTCAATTTCGTGTTACATATCATCGATCCGTCCTATACCTTGATTGATGTTACTTTTGCGGCAAAAGCCAATTCTGGTTGGGATCCAATGGACGTTGAAGTTCGTGCAGAAGCGGCAGTAGCAGATTATCTATCTCCTGGTAATTGGGGACTTCCAAGCGATACTGGTGACGTTCCATTTGCCCCACAATGGATCAATCAAACTCTGGTCAGGTATCTAGAACTAGCACAGGTTCTTAATAGTGTACCAGGCTTAAATTACATTGAGACCCTCACTTTTAGACGAGGCACTGACGGATTTGCTACAACTGATGTACTGTTGCCTGGACCGATTCCGATGCCCAGGCCAGGAGTTATTACGGGAACGGTAACTGCTTAACAACAAGGAGGTTTTTGTATGCCGTCTGTATATCCAGGAGCGCTAGATTCTCTGCCTATCAATCATTTTGACGATCCTAGTCAGATAATCTATGCGGCACACGTTAACGATCTTGCGGATGCCGTAAATAAAATTGAAGCGGAGCTGGACGCCAATCCCTCTGGCGCATTTGCTACAGTCAAGGCTAGACTTGATGCAATTGTTGGCGGTGGGGGATTTCCGATTATAAACGTAAAAGATGCTGCTTATGGAGCGGTAGGTAATGGGTCCACTGATGATAGAGTTGCAATCCAGGCCGCTTTAGACGCCGTTCCAGCAGCGGGTGGGTGTGTGTTCTTTCCTCCCGGCATTTATCTAGTAAACTCTGGTACGGGTTTCACTATAAAGTCCAAGACTAAAATTCTCGGTACCTCGACCCCACGCTACTACTATGGTGAACCAGACTCCAATTGCTATATCAAGCTTGGAGGATCGTTTGCGGGTACGTCGTTATGGGCACCTGGTGGTTCTATTCGAGGCGTTAGTTGGGATAGTATTGGAATCTACGGGTCAAACCTCGGAACGCCGGGACCAACCGGAATTCATTGCTTCCGCCTTCCTGAGTCAGCAGCAATCACAGGTGAACAGTCCTTCAACTTCCACAAGCTGCACATCTCCGGGTTTACTGGTTCGGGGATTTGCGGTCGTCTACATGTTGGTACTTTCGTTGATTGTCACATTTCAAACTGCGGGCATTGGTGCATTGAAACCGAAACTGGCACCAATAACCGATGGAGCGACGTCAAGTTCATCGGCGGATACCTCTACTACGGTCGTTACGGAGGACTCCACCTTGGGGGTGTCAACTCGTCTCAATCTGGCGGTTGCCAGTTTATTGGTACTCGTTTTGAGAGGTCGGGAAATACTGGAGGTTCTCCACTGTCTCCCCTTCGCACAGATTCGCCGGGTGTGAAGCTGACGAATGCGATTCGCATATCCTTTGTTGGATGCGATACCGATGGAAATACTGGTGACGGATTTTTGTTTACCAGAGAAGGAACTTGGGGTAGCTGCTACGGTAATCAGATTATTGGAGCTACAGTTGGACGTGATGGTGGTGGCGACCAGGCCACTCTACCAGACCGAGCATCTATTAGGTTCAAGGGGTTCAGTGGCGCAGCACACGTCGATCATTGCAAGGTCATAGGCGGCTCGGCCATCGCTGGTAGAGCTGATGATGGCGGTGGTGGGATAATCTCCCCGAAGTATGGAGTGATTCTCGACTACGCCTATGACTGCTCATTTGAAGGCTACAACGCCGAGGGCGCTACAGCTCGCTGGAACATCGGTGGTGGTGGCGCAGGACAAATTTGGCGGACACAGATCATTGATCCCACTGGACACATTCTTACTATTCCAGCGCTTGATGGTTCTCCAAGTCAGTTGTTATTTGACGGTTCTGGTCAGCAGATGCAAGCATGGATCGATACTACAGGCGCAACCACTCTGTTTAAAGTGCGCGATGGTGGAGCAACTAAGAGCGTAGCCTTGACCTAATGCCTTACGGAACTAGTACATACGGATCAGCGACGTATGGTGGGGGTGCTTTATCGGTACCTCCTATCACGAATAGACCAGAAGTTACCCAAGCAGCGGAGGATTTATACGAGGCTCTAAGACCATTGACCTATCTGGACGAATTTCTGGGTTGGCCTCTTCTAATTATGTGTGAAGCTTTAGCTAATCCTCTACAAGAAGTTAATGACTATGTTGGACCAGACGGTGACATTCCTTGGTCATCTATTCTAGATGTTGATGCAGTACCCTATGAAGCTTTGCCCTGGCTCGCTCAATTGATTGGTCTAGATGCTCCTAAAATACTTGTAGGAGAAACTGTACCGCAACATGAAGTTCGTATTCGTAATTATATCAGGGCAACTCCAGGATTCTATCGCGGTAGTCGTGGAGCAATTACTGCTGCTGCACAACAATTCCTCTTGGGAACCAAAGCAGTTTATTTTCATGAACGTGACGTGGGAGCCTATCACATAACAATCAATACAAAAACTGCCGAAACTCCTGACGCGGCGAAAGTGTTAGCTGCGTTGTTATCTCAGAAACCGGCGGGAATTACTCTTGTTCATAATATAATCGCAGGCCAAGATTGGCAAGAGGTCGTTAATGAGAACGCAACATGGACAGTAGTTCTTTCTACATACACAAATATTGACGATCTAGAGGAAGGCTAATATAGATGCCAACATCACCTAAGTGGGAAACTCCATATCCGGCACTAACTGACAGCGCCAGCATGGACGATCAGATTTCGGCTATGGCTTTCTCACTAGACAACATCGCTAAAGATGTTCCGCAAGGTACGCTAGCGAACAGACCAGTCAGCACGGTAGGAACACCTGGCAAGGTAGGTCGTTACTACTATGCCACCGACTATGCTGTCCTGTTTAGAGACTTCGGCACAGGTTGGCGCCTAGCTAGTAGCGTTGAATTTGGTACAACTTTGCCCAGTAATCCCGAAGATGATATGTTGTATGATTACTTGGCTAGCGACGCTCTTGGTATAGTTTGGCGTCTTAAGTACAATTCCCTTCAACCTACGTACAAATGGGAATTCCAAGGTAACGGTCCCTCTCTCTTTGCCGAAACAACCGGAACGAGTGGGCTAGATCAATATGCATATTCTTCAATGTCCGGTCCGGCTATAGCTATTCCTCTGGCCGGAGAATATGATCTTGAGTTTGGAGGACATTTGTCAATTAATCGTGCGGGAGGTGGAGTCGCAGCTATGTCCCCAAGACTAAGTATATGGCTGAACGCTTCTGATGATGACGCTGTCTATCACGATCAACAGGTTTTTTACAATCCCGGTCCTTTTCATATTCAAGGTCGAATGGAAGCGTTCGGATCTAGATTGAAAAGAGTCATCGTTCCAGCTCCCTACACTGTAGAAATAAAATATAGACTTTTTGCGGGTTTAGGTCCTGCCCTCTTTTCGGAGCGTTGGCTTAAAGCAACTCCTGTGAGAGTAGGTTAGGAAATGGCCGCAACCCCTAGAGCAGCTATTCCTTATCCAGTTGTAGGTGATGCTCCCAACCTTCCTCTACAAATGGAAGCAATCGCTCTTAATCTAGAAGATCAGGCTAAAGACGATCAAGGTACTTTCTCTGCTAGACCTATTAGTACTCCAGGTACTCCAGGCAAAGCCGGTAGGTATTATTGGGCTACGGATAAAAGAGTTCTCTATCGTGATCTAGGTACTAGTTGGGTAACCGTGTATAAAAATGAAAATTCTACGACGTTACCAACTACTCCTACAGATTGCACCCTAGCTACATTAGAAATATTAGATACCGATACCTCCAATCCTTTTGAAATTACCCATTGGACATTCAGATATGTATCTACGGAACCTACGTACAAATGGTTATTCGTAGGAGGTCCACCTATAGCTATAACGCTACCAAATCAGTATTTATTTATTCGCAACAGTACCTCCTACGGAAATATTGATCCTTCATTAAATGTAAATCCTGGTATACCTGCTCCATCATGTTTTATACCATTTCCGGGAATATATGAAATAGAGTACGGAGCAAACATGTATAATTACGGTTTTGGTGTGGATAATGGAGCTGCTCTAAGTTTGCAGTTTCCCGCTTCCGGTCCCGAAGATCCCGCTTCAGATAACGATTCAGTTATGATACACTCGGTTGGTACAGGAGCAGATACCGATGTACATATTATGCACCATCATTGTCGCCGTATACTGAAGAAAACAATTACTCCCGGTGGTGGCGGAGGTTCCGTCAGATTTCAAGGAAAAGCTTTGGGTGGAGGTACTGCAACGTATAGAGGTCTACACATGAGTATTCGTCCTATACAGATAGCGTCGTCTTAGATGCCTAACACACCACGCAATCAGATTCCGTATCCTGGGGGTCTAGACCTAGCAAGCGGTCCTGCCCATCTAGGAGCACTAGCTCTATCTGTTGACGATCACGCTAAAGACCTGGAAGGAACATATGCCGCTAGGCCCGCTGCAAGCTACGCCGGTCGTTTCTACTACGCCACCGATAAGGGCATCGTCTATCGTGATACTGGCTCATCCTGGCAAGCTCTACATGCTGTGCCGTTCTTGACTTCGTGGTCCCCGCCAGCAGCTTTAACAGAAGATGGTATGGTTATAGATTACTCGCCTGTCGCAGGTTCGATATGGCGTGTCAGATATAGAGCAGCTTCTGCATCGGTATACAAGTGGGAGGTCATAAGTGCTCCTGCTATTACTTCGGAAATTAACACAGATCAGACAACAACCTCAACCACGTTTGTAGATTTAGATACTAACGGTCCTGACGTAACTACTCTCAGAGAAGGTGACTACTACATCGAGGTTGGTTGTAATGCATACCACGAAGTGGCAGCTCAAGTCTCGGGATTTGTCTACATGAGCTATTCAATAGGAGGTGTTGCTGCTATAATTACTGACGGTGTTAGAAGTCGGGGTAGATCGCAAGATACAGACTTCTCGCATTCTAGTCAAATGCGTTGTCAGCGTAAGAATGCTATACCCGCATCTACTTTGATAAGAGCAAAGTATAAAGGACCCGGGACGGCGGTCGCGCACTTCCGTTGGCGCACGTTGAGAGTAAGACCCATAAGAATTATTTAGAAAGGAGAGAGCATGAGTGTAGTTATTAACAGAAAAGAATGGGGAGCGCGTAACCCTAAAGGCAGAGACTCACTACCCTTGTCAAGTACCAAAGGTGTAGCTGTTCATTACTCGGCTACGGGTGCTGAACAGGATATGGAAGGTGCCGCCGTAATGAGGGCACACCAGCGTTATCACATGGACACTAAGGGTTGGCTAGATATTGCCTATACAGGCGAATTCAACAATAAAGGTGAACGTTATGAAGGTCGTGGGTTCGGCATACGAACAGCAGCTAACGGTTCCAATAAAGGTAACGACGACTATTATGCTTTCTGTTTCCAAGGCGCTGACAAGGAGGATAGGGATGACGTAGGACCAAAAGGTAGGATGGCACTATCCGAGTGGATATGGGACTATAAACAACTTGCCGGTCGTTGGCCTGATGTAAAACCACATAGCGCATTCACCAACACCAGGTGTCCTGGTGATGAACTACGGGCTTACATCGCGGCTAAGGGTTGGTTGGTAGAGAAACCAGGTACTAGAAAGTATCCAAAGAATTTCTTCCTATTTGCACAGTGGTACCTAGGTGAGGGTAGGTT
>Ga0193738_1000363_pt1 | contig 26156 bp, 15 predicted proteins | sample L2a1metaG_FD_144927 | JGI IMG/M metagenome (GOLD analysis project Ga0193738, IMG submission 144927) | Soil microbial communities from a riparian zone of the East river system, Colorado, United States - L2a1 | ecosystem: Environmental > Terrestrial > Soil > Riparian zone | place: USA: East River... | reverse complement strand
AATATTAGCCGTCTTCATGACACGCTGCTGCATGATCTTTGACGCACGCATTTCATCCCGGCGCACGATGAGATGAACTTTTGTACAAAGGTTAGCAAGATACGTTGCTTCTTCTGCCGCAGAATCTCCCGCGCCAACTACAGCTACTTCCTTACCACGGTAGAAGTATCCGTCGCAGACTGCGCACGCTGAAACACCTTTGTTGGCAAACTTTTCTTCCGATGGTATACCAAGATATTTGGCCGTGGCGCCGGTAGCAATGATGACTGCGCCGGCAATAATTTCGTCCTTCTCGTCAACGGTGGCCTTAAGCGGATAACCCGAAAAATCAACGGCGGTTACTAGTCCGTAACGGACCTGAGTGCCGAATCGCTCAGCTTGTTTCTGAAGGTCGATCATCATTTGAGGGCCGTTGACACCGTCAGGATACCCTGGAAAGTTCTCGACATCATTCGTGATTGTCAGCTGGCCGCCAGGTTGCCCGCCAGTATAAAGCACAGGCTTAAGTCCGGCGCGCGCCGCATATATGGCAGCCGTATAACCCGCGGGACCAGAACCGATGATCAGGACTTTAACTTCTTCTTTAGCCATGAAATGAAAATTTGCGCCCAAACAAAATAAAAGGTCTCGGAACTCGAGACCCTTAAAATAAGTATTAAAACGATAAATATTAACCCAGGTAAGGCTTTAAAGCTTTACTTCTAGAGGTATGTCGTAATCTTCTGATAGCCTTTTCTTTAATCTGGCGGACTCTTTCGCGTGTGAGGTTGAACTTCTCGCCGATCTCCTCCAGGGTCATGGAATGCTCTCCGTTAAGGCCAAAGTACAATGTTATGACATCTGCCTCGCGCTGCGTAAGGGTCGATAACGCACGCTGAACTTCACGTCGTAAGGAATCATTCATCAGTCCGGAATCCGGAGTCTCCTCGCTGTCATTTTCGAGCACATCCAAAAGACTGTTTTCTTCGCCTTGAACGAATGGAGCATCCATGGATACATGACGGCCGGAAATCTTCATGGTATCCACAACTTCCGCTGTGGTTACATCAAGAACTTCTGCCAACTCTTCCGGTGATGGCTCACGCTCATACTTTTGTTCCAGTTCTGAAAATGTCTTTGATATTTTATTGAGTGAACCTACCCTGTTGAGTGGCAAGCGAACAATACGAGATTGTTCTGCCAACGCCTGAAGGATAGACTGACGTATCCACCATACGGCATAAGAGATGAATTTAAAACCGCGTGTTTCATCAAAACGTTGAGCCGCCTTGATCAAACCGAGATTACCTTCATTAATGAGATCACCTAAAGACAATCCCTGATTCTGGTATTGCTTTGCAACAGACACAACGAAACGAAGATTTGCCTTGGTCAACTTTTCCAACGCTATCTGATCACCCTCCTTAATTCGCTTGGCCAGCTCGACTTCCTCATCGGGCGTAAGCAAGTCAACCTTTCCAATCTCCTGGAGGTACTTGTCCAGTGACTGGCTTTCGCGGTTGGTGATTTGTTTGCTGATCTTTAGCTGTCTCATCCTCTATTATAACATTCGTTTGTTAAACAATATACTGTCAAAATATAGTTCCAGTCAATTATCTGATAAACGATAATTACGCTGGGGTGGTTTCCGGCCTAGGAGGTCTCGGCAACAGGACTTTTCTGGATAGACGATATTTTCCAGTCTTTTTGTCTACCTCAATCAGCTTAACTTTTATTTCCTCACCAACTTCCAGGACACCCTCCATATTTTCCAGGCGTTCCCATTTAATCTCCGAAATATGTAACAATCCGTCTTTACCCGGCATGAATTCAACAAACGCTCCGAACGGCATGATAGACTTCACCTTTCCGTCGTAAATCTCTCCCACTTCTGGTATCGCCACAATACCTCTGATGCGACGCAATGCCGCCTCCATCACTTCCTTGCTGGTAGCGAATACTTTTACAACCCCCTTATTACCGACTTCTTCTATAGAGACAGTAGCACCGGTAGTATTCTGAATATCCTGAACAACTTTTCCACCAGGGCCTATGATTGCGCCGATCATGTCTTTTTCAATGACGACGGTTTCTGCACGTGGCGTCTGAGGTTTCAGATCAGGGCGCGGTGCACTGATCGTCTTCTTCATTTCATTTAGGATATGAAGTCTTCCCTCTTTTGCCTGGAGCAATGCTTCACGCAATACTTCGTAGGTCAGGCCGTCCACTTTCAAATCCATCTGACAAGCAGTAATACCATTTTCGGTACCCGTCACTTTGAAGTCCATGTCACCAAGGTGATCTTCATCTCCAAGTATGTCTGAAAGGATAGCGTACTTGCCAGTCTTGCTGTCTGAGATCATACCCATTGCAATTCCGGATACAGGACCTTTAACCGGAACACCGGCATCCATTAGTGCAAGTGACCCCGCACAGACAGTAGCCATTGATGATGATCCATTCGATTCAAGTATGTCTGAAACAATACGGATAGTATAAGGATTTTTCTCTTCCGGAGGCAGTATGTTTTTCAGTGCGCGGAGTGCTAGGTTACCGTGGCCAACTTCTCGTCGTCCAGGTCCCCGGTTGGGCTTAACTTCGCCAGTTGAAAAGCCAGGGAAATTATAATGAAGGATGAACTTTGAATATCCTTCGATCATCGCTCCATCAATCATCTGTTCATCCAGCTTTGTTCCCAGCGTTACCGTTGTAAGTGACTGGGTCTCACCACGAGTAAAAACCGCAGAGCCGTGTGGTGAAGGAAGATAGTCGATTTCACACCATATATCCCTGATTTCCTTAGTTTTACGGCCATCTAAACGAAGACCTTCATTAAGAACTAAATCACGGGATGCCTTCTTCTGGATGTCGTGGTAATAACGATGAACCAGGTCTTTATTGACAGTGGTATCTTCCGGAAGGGCCGCTATATAATCATCAACGATCTTAGCAAAAGAATCAGATCTGACCTTCTTGTTGGTCGTCAACAGACGTGCCGTGCTGTATACTTTATCATAGAACAGCTTCCACAATTCTTCGCGAAGGTTCTCATCTTTTTCTTCGTGATTGTACACACGCTTCGTTGTCTTTCCGACCGCGGCTGTGAGTTCTTTCTGAAGCTTGCACTGTTCTTTGATCGCTTCATGCGCAAGTTTTAATGCTTCGAGCATATCATCTTCGCTCGCCTCTTTCATCTCTCCTTCTACCATCAAAATATTTTCGATAGAGGCGCCGACCATCAGGTCAATGTCAGCTCTTAATTTTTCTTCGAGAGTTGGGTTGACGATAAATTTTCCGTCCACTCTGGCAACACGTACTTCTGAAATTGGACCATTGAATGGAATATCAGAAACCGAAAGTGCAGCAGACGCAGCAAATGCTGCGAGCGCATCGGGCAATGCTTTTTCATCGCCGGAAATAAGGTATAACATTACCTGTGTATCCGAGTGATAATCATCTGGGAAAAGAGGACGAATAGCACGATCAACGAGGCGGCTTATCAGTACCTCATAATCGGAAAGTTTACTTTCGCGCTTCATAAATCCACCAGGTACTTTTCCTGTGGAAGCAAACTTTTCCTGATAGTCAACAGACAGAGGTAAAAAGTCCGCTCCTTCTTTAGCTTCAATAGAAGAAACAACACTTGCCAATATCATCGTGTTACCCATTCGTAATACGACAGATCCATCGGCTTGACGCGCAAGTTTACCCGTCTCAATCGTTATTTCACGTCCATCGGGAAGCTTACACGTTTTTGTAATCACATTAGGTTTCATAAAAGATTGAATTACAGCCTGGAGAGCAGGCTTACATTGTATTAAAAGCAAAAAAGGGAACCTTGTTGGTTCCCTTCGGGGAATGTCTGTTAGTTATTTTCTCAGGTCTAGATCCGCTAGAATGGCCCTGTACCGCTCGATGTTTGTGCTCTGGAGGTAATTCAGGAGCTTTTTGCGCTTACCCACCAGCTTCATGAGTCCCTGCTGAGTTGAAAAGTCCTTCTTGTTTTCCTTTAAGTGGGCCGTCAGATGATTGATCCGATGCGTAAAGAGGCTAATCTGCGATTCTGCAGAACCTGTTTCTTCCTTTTTCTTAGAAAAACCGTGCTTTGTGAACAGGTCTTGTTTGATTTGTGTAGTCAGATACATCTCAAAAAAATGTTTTTTTCCTTTATTTAAGGGGCAAAGGTAAGGCAATCGGGCCGTCTTTTCCAAAGAGGACCGCTAAATTTTCCAGGGTTTTGTCACGTCGTTTTGAGCCGGGGCTGTCGTCGCTCGGCAAGCCAGCGTTTGGCCTTTTCGAGGACAACGGCATAGAAATCCGATTCAAATAGTCTGGCGTCGATCCTGGCTTGGCGAAGGAATACCAGGCCGACTGCAAAAAGGATGAAGTCGGCAATCCAAACCCCGACCCATGCTGGAATTGTCCCTGACTTGGCAACCTTTTCGCCTTGCATGGTCAAAACATAATAGATTATAAAAAAGAGAATGGAAACAAGGAATGGAACGCCTAATCCGCCCTTCTTGATAATCGCTCCCAACGGGGCGCCAATAAGGAACATGGCCACACACGCCAATGAGCTCGCCAGTATCTTATGCCATTGTATCTGGAATACGGTCAGTTCTTTTTCATAGGTGTCCAGGCTACTGTTCGAATTCCCCACCTGGCTTTTTATTTGGCGGGCAGTATTAGCAGCGCCTTGCAGCACATCACGGCTGGGCGTAAGAGCGAACATGCTATCTATCTTTGCCAGTTGCATCGAATCAAAAATCACGCTTGTTGTATTAACAATCTTTTTTGTTGGCGGTGATTGAACGCTATTCAACTTCGATTCCTTCGCCTTCGTTAGTCCTTTAAGTCTGTCTGCTATTTCTCGTCTGCTGTGCATGGAATCAGAAAGAATTTTTCCTTTAGGTCTGCCTGCAATTTCCCGACTCGCGCGCATGGAATCAGAACGTATCGCACCGCTATCTGACTGGTTTGTTGGTTTTGCCTGCTTTAAAGTTGTACCTGCGAGGCTGCCTCGTTCCACATGGGGAAGTCTTGAGACTGAGTCCCGGTACTCCCGATACCTATACACTTCCGGCGGTAATGTCACCGAGTCCCCCCTTAAATAAAAGACGAAGTGATTTGGTTTCCCTAAATAATAGTTAAGTCGTTGGCTAAGTATTTCCCTTCGTAGTGAATCCATGTCCAGCTTAAGCTCAGAAAGGTTTCTCATGATTCGATTTCCCTGAAACCATTTTTTGTCAGTAGTCTGAAGTTGAAAGGAGGACAAGTCAAATACCACTTGTGTTTTCGAAAACTTGCTTCGACTCATCGATTCATTATTGCCGCGGCTCTGACTACTGGTGATATCACGCCCATTGGCGGCTCCTTCGATGTAGTTGTAACCGTTGTATAGCTCAAACTTCAGGTATCGCTCATTGAGGATGGTATACATTCTGCCAGAGTCCGCGATGGTCACTTCCTTATTACCATCGTTCTTTCTATGGTCGTATACAATGACTCCCTTCAACGCCTGTTCATCCTCAGGAAACTTCTTGTTAACCTTTATGCTAAGGTTATCAATACCGCGATAGAAAGTACCTTCTCTTAATTCCAGTGCAGGCTTCTTTTGTTTAATGTCATATAATAGGCTATAAGCTTCCAAAGCTGCCTTGGGAACAAGGTTGTTATTAGCATAAAAAGCAAGAGTAGTCAGGATCAAAACGAAGAAAAAGATCGGTAGAAGTATCCGCACAAGGGAGATGCCTGCGCTCTTTATCGCGGTGAGTTCAAAATGTTCTCCAAGATTACCAAACGCTATGAGCGAAGAGAGTAGCACAGCCAGGGGCATAGCCGTTGGCACGGTAAAGATTGCAAAATAAAAAAACAACTGGCCGAGCACCAATGCATCAAGACCTTTTCCTATAATATCGTCAAAGTATTTCAGCATGTTGATGTTCAACAGTATAAATACGACGACTAAAAAGGTGATGAGGAAGGGACCTATAAAAGCATCTAATATGAGTTTGTCAATTTTTTTCATGGTCCGGATCCAAAGGGAATCAGGTTCTCAGGTCAAAAATAAGGCCAAATAAGTTTATTTGTGATGATGTCGAAGGACAAAAAATCTAGCCTCCTACTGTTTTACGAAGTACGTCAATAAGACTCTCCCAAAGGTCACGTAGTTCTTTGAGGTCATCAAAGTCGGAGTAGTCAAAAATTTTGATATAGACAGATTGTGTAAGGTCATTGGACTCCAATCTTAATTCAAAGTAAGATGGATCGCGTTCATCATGTTCGTTCTCAGGAAAAAATTCAAATCGAACGAAATGATTGGTACGGTGTGCGACAAGCTTTGCCTTATGCGCTTCATTATCCCAATAGAACGTAAAGGATTTATCTTCATTATTGATCGTCACATCATCGGCAAACCACTCCGAAAGTCCACTGGCCGTTTGAATGTATGGATACAGCATCTTAACTGACGCGTGTATTTCGTAGTCGGCAGTGAACAATTTCTTATTGGACATACTTAGGGTCGCCATGATTCCTTCTAATGCGATTGAATTTATACCATTTTAGTCACTATGACAAACCAATTGAACCTTGAAATAATAAAGAAATTGTAAATAATGGTCAATTGTTGTGAAATGGGCATAGAACCCATCATTTAGGTAAAGCGCCAGCCCACTTGGAGCAAATCAATTACGAGAGTCCGGCCGGATCTTACAGCAATCAGTGTACGTCTATTCCATCGAAATATATTTTCGTTATCGCTGTGTCCTCGTATTTGTCACCCTTGAAGACATCGACAATTTCAAATGTCATGGTCCATGAAGGCGTAGCTTTCAGTTTGACCATATCTAACCTGTTGCCATTACCAATCGGATCAAACGTAAATTGCTGTTCGTGCCGCGTATCCTCCAAATTAAGTAATGCAAAGGGCTTGTTGTCTATGTACATTTTAAGAATCTTAACTCTTGAGTTTTCGCGCCATGATTTTTGTGATTTTACGTAACCGTTAACGATGATGATTTTGGTTATTCTTGGGTTTTCAGGTGGAAAATGATAGGTGAGCGATTCGCCAATACCAAATCCTGGAACGCCCTCTATCCATGCCGTTTTGTAACTCAGGTCGTGAGCGTTGTCAGCAGAATAGTTTATATCCTTGTAAGTCGGTAATTCGGATGACGCGGTTTGCGTGTCTGCTCCACCACCACAATACCAGCTGCATTCAGGCCCAAAAATATCAAAGTAATTTTCCGGCCCGCCTTCGCTGCACCCTTCTTTTAATGTACGCTCTTCATCGGCAGTGAGTGCGACCTTTTTCTGCTTTTTCTTCCAAAGTTCAGAACATTGGTTTTGTACTCTTAAAAACTCAGCTTCACCTTCAGCACTTTTGTCGACAAGAAGACCGAGAGTAGGCGTCACGTTTTTTATCGTTTGGCCATACATACACGGTGAAATAACAATCATTGCGGCAGTCAACAGTTTCATAGGCATCGTCTTAACGTCCAAAAGGACTTGAGTGTATGACATTAACTTCGGTATCAGTGGTGGCCTCAGGAAAATTCGTAGTCTTGCCAAGGTAGGCGTCCCCAGGGAAAATGTGCAGACACGATGTGAAAATTGTTGGCAACTTTGTATGTTTGCGTCCCCAAAATCGAATGGCGCGGTAGCTCAGGCGGTTAGAGCGCAGGATTCATAACCCTGAGGTCGGGGGTTCAACTCTCCCCCGCGCTACGTAGAGTAATGTGATGAGCATTACTCTTTTTTTATTATTAAAGGAGTCCAGGATTCATTTCTGCCAGGTGGTGGACGGGGTTCAATTCCCCCGCACCAAAAATGAGAAAGTCACATGTACTTTCTCTTTCGTTGATTACAGTTTTCGGTTTCGGTATGCCGCGAAATCAGCAATCGACCTGCTGTAATCGCCGAAAAGCAGCGGCGAAGCCAACAAAAAGCCCGCCGTAGAACGATTGTAGGCAACCCGAAATGTTCCATACTACTGCAAGTCTTGGCAGCGCCTTAATGTCCTGGTCGTGAGGCAGTGGCTCTAAAGGGTCCCGGAAAAAAATTGACACCTCGATCATTCCTTGCTCGATGGGAGCTGCCAATCTGTTGGTCTCGATCTGGAGGTCCGCTTTGAAGGCTCCTTATTGTCAAGTCCAATTCTTTTTCCAATTGCTTTCCGGTTGTTCCTGTCGCATATATTTCGCATTTTCGCATGCTATCAAGATTAAACTTAACCCATTCGATGAGTTCTTTCTTTTATTATCATGGGCAATAAGTGCGACTCGCTTTGTATTCATAATTATTTCCGGTGCTTTCTAACAATACATTATTGTAGGTTGTAAAACCTTATTCTATTTTTGCCACCCTGTTTTTGAAACTATGGAGTCAGAGAGTATTGATCGCTGGGTAGAACAAATTTCGAAGGAGTTCTCCCTGCCACTTAAAAATGTGAAGGCGGTCGCTAATTTATTAGGAGAAGGATCTACCGTGCCGTTCATTTCAAGGTATCGGAAAGAAATGACGGGAAGTTTGGATGAAGTGATGATCACCAACATCCGTGAACGGCTTGCGCAATTGCAGGAACTTGACGCCCGCCGCGAAGCGATCATTAGCTCGATTGAGAAGCAGGGCAAACTCTCATTAGAATTAATGCAGGCCATCGTCTCTGCTGAAACACTTGCCCGGCTTGAAGATATTTATCTCCCCTTCAAACCAAAACGCAAAACGCGCGCCAGTGTAGCAAAAGAAAAAGGCCTCGAACCACTCGCACAAAAAATCTTTGAGCAGGAAAGATTTGATCTTGAACCAGCCGCAGGCGAATTCGTGAGCGTCGAAAAAGGTGTTAACGATGTTCAGGAAGCACTCGCGGGCGCGCGCGATATTATTGCTGAGTGGATCAGTGAAAATCCGGAGTCACGCCGGCATGTTCGCGATTTGTTCTGGACGGATGGCGTGATCGAGTCCAAGTTGTTAAAGGGAAAAGAAACCGAGGGTCAAAAATACAAGGACTACTTTGAGTGGACTGAGCCGATCTCAAAAACTCCATCGCATCGGTTGCTTGCAATGCGCCGTGGCGAGAAGGAAGGTATTCTGTCGTTAGATATCTCTCCCGTAGAGGAACTGGTCGTCGGCTCTCTTGAAAGGCAATATATAAAGAGTGAGGGAGCGGCGGCCGAACAAGTCAGGCTTGCGATCAAGGATAGCTACAAGAGGTTGTTGAAGCCTTCTATGGAAACAGAGGTGCGAATGGAATCCAAGATGAAAGCAGACGAGGATGCCATTAAAGTATTTGCCGAAAATCTGAAAGAGCTTTTATTGGCGGCACCTCTTGGCCAAAAGAATGTGCTGGCATTGGATCCTGGATTTCGAACCGGCTGCAAATTGGCTTGCCTCGATCGTCAGGGAAAGTTGCTGCACAATGAAACAATCTTTCCAAACGAACCACAACGAGACATTGCCAAGTCGTCAGCAACTATAAAGTCACTGTGCGAGAAGTATGACATTGAAGCAATTTCCGTCGGCAATGGAACAGCAGGTCGTGAGACGGAAACATTTGTGAAATCTATCGGACTAAGTCATAAGATAGTTATTGTGATGGTGAACGAAAGTGGTGCATCTGTTTATTCTGCTTCCGATGTTGCGCGAGAAGAGTTTCCGGATAAAGATATTACCGTTAGAGGAGCTGTATCGATCGGAAGAAGGCTGATGGATCCATTAGCTGAACTCGTGAAGATCGATGCCAAGTCTATTGGTGTCGGTCAATATCAGCACGACGTTGATCAGACGAAGCTTAAGAGCGGTCTTGATGATACAGTGATGAGTTGTGTTAACTCTGTTGGCGTGGAAGTCAACACTGCTAGCAAGGAACTTCTCTCTTATGTATCTGGGTTAAGTCCTGCCCTTGCAAGGAATATTGTGGAGTTTAGAAATCAGAACGGACCATTCAAGGATAGACAATCGTTAATGAAAGTTTCAAGACTCGGAGAAAAAGTCTTTGAGCAGGCAGCAGGATTTTTACGGATCCACCTGGCAGACAATCCACTTGACGCAAGCGCCGTGCATCCCGAGAGTTATACTATCGTTGAGCGAATGGCTACTGATCTGGGATGTTCTGTAAAAGAACTTATGACAAGTAACGAGCTTCGCAGCAAGCTCGAGCTTAAGAAATATGTTACAGACAAAGTAGGCCTTCCTACGTTGACCGATATCCTGACAGAACTTGAAAAGCCCGGGCGAGACCCACGTAAAGAATTTGAAGTATTTAGCTTTACGGACGGCGTTAATACGATTGGCGATTTAAAGATAGGAATGCGTTTGCCGGGAATTGTAACCAACGTTACCAACTTCGGAGCCTTTGTTGATGTAGGTGTTCACCAGGATGGACTTGTGCATATCAGTCACCTTGCTGACAAGTTTGTAAAGGATCCGCTTGAAGTTGTTTCAGTGCAGCAGAAGGTAATGGTGACCGTCGTTGAGGTTGATGTCGCACGCAAGCGCGTCGGTCTTTCCATGAAGAGTGATCCCTTTGCACAACCTGAACCTGCCCCTAAACCTGCAGTGATCTCAAAAGACAAAAATTGGAAGTCAAAAGGGCACGAGAAGAAAAAAGAGAAAGAAAAAGAGCTCACGATGGAAGAAAAGCTTGCCCTGTTGGTGAACAAATTCAAGAAGTGACGCCTCGATTAGTCCATAGTTACCATGGTCGATAGTTGATGGTTTAATGGCTTTTCCTGAATTCTTTCCACGGGCGTCTTTATAAAAAGCGTAATATGATTGATAAGAGAGGTGCTTTTGCACTTCATATCCAGGTATCTTAAAGCAACGTTTATGTTCCCCAATAACAATCCACTCATTACTGCAGCGTGGCCAAAGCTCGAACTCCAATTCCTTACCCTGCAAGCCACGCATTTGCGCGAACTCTTTTCAGAGGATCCTGAACGATTTTCAAAGCTGCACGCCAAATTCGAGGACATACTTGTTGACTATTCAAAGAACCTTTTAATCGAAGAAACATTAAAAGAACTCATTGAGCTGGCGGAAGAAGTTGAGCTGAAAGATGCCATTGTCGCAATGTTCAGCGGGGTGATCATCAATCAGACAGAAGGCCGGCCTGTGTTGCATGTCGCTTTGCGAAATCGTTCCAATACGCCCGTCATTGTCAATGGTGAAAACGTGATGCCTGAAGTCAGCCGCGTCCTGGACCAAATGAAAAACTTTTCGACGCGATTGACAAGTGGCGAATGGAAAGGATACTCTGGTAAAGCAATCACTGATATCGTCAACATAGGTATCGGCGGATCAGACCTTGGGCCGTATATGGTAACGGAAGCCCTTCGCCCCTATTGGAAAAACATTAAGCCACACTTTGTGTCCAACGTGGATGGTACGCACATAGCCGAGACGTTAAAACGCCTGGATCCAGATACCACTCTATTTATTATCGCATCCAAAACATTCACAACGCAGGAGACCATGACCAATGCTGAAACGGCAAGGAAATGGTTGTTGGAAAAAACCGGCGGAAAGGGTGACGTCGCCAAACATTTTGTCGCTGTCTCTACGAATAAATCGGAAGTAACCAAATTCGGAATAGCTCCGGAGAACATGTTTGTCTTCTGGGATTGGGTTGGCGGACGATATTCATTATGGTCCTCGATTGGATTGTCAATCGCTTGTACCATTGGCTTCGAGAATTTTGAAAAACTGCTGGAAGGAGCTCATGCGATGGACAAGCACTTCAGGGATGAACCTTTCGAGAAAAACATTCCTGTGATCCTTGCCCTCATCGGAATCTGGTACAACAATTTTTTTGGATGTGCTTCTGAGGCTATCCTACCTTACGATCAATACATGCATCGATTTGCTGCATACTTTCAGCAGGGAAATATGGAAAGCAACGGTAAATCTGTCGATCGCAACGGTCAGCCTGTTGGATATCAAACGGGTCCCATTATCTGGGGCGAGCCTGGAACCAACGGACAGCATGCATTTTATCAGCTTATCCATCAGGGAACAAAGATCATCCCTTGCGATTTTCTTGCTCCCGTAGTCAGTCACAACCCTATCGGTGATCATCACGAAAAACTTCTCTCTAACTTTTTTGCTCAGACTGAAGCATTGATGAAAGGCAAAACGGAAGCTGAAGTCGTCGATGAGCTTACAAAAGCAGGGATGGACAAGGAATCCGTGGCCCTGCACACGCCCTTCAGAGTATTCGATGGGAACAGGCCTACTAACAGCATCATGTTTAAACAGCTAACTCCGAGGACCCTTGGAAGCCTTATTGCCATGTACGAACATAAGATCTTTGCACAGGGTGTCATCTGGAATATTTTCAGCTTCGATCAGTGGGGCGTCGAACTGGGCAAAGTGCTGGCAAAAAAAATACTTCCCGAGCTAAGCCCACCAGATGACATAAGCACGCACGACTCTTCAACCAATGGCTTAATCAACTATTTCAAACGTTTGAAATCCAATTGATTAAATTGTTGGTTGTAAAGTACAGTTCGTCCATTATTTTTGTTGGATTTTAAATGTAAATGGAGAATAAAATTTCGAAGATTGGAGTGTTCACGTCGGGTGGCGATGCTCCAGGAATGAATGCCGCCATCCGAGCTGTCGTTCGCGCTTGCACCTATTATAAGAAGAATTGCTTCGGTATCATGAGAGGATACGAAGGCATGATTGAAGGTGACATTATCAAGCTCGACGCCCGTTCGGTGGGAAACATCATACAACGCGGAGGCACAATTCTAAAGACCGCACGAAGCCGCGAATTCAGAACGCCGGAAGGAAGAAAGAAGGCTTACGATAATATAAAAAAACAGGGGATAGATGCTCTCGTTGCCATTGGTGGCGACGGCACGTTTACGGGACTCCATAAGTTCTTCGAGGAATTTGGAATTCCGTCCATCTGCATTCCCGGAACAATTGACAACGACCTGGCAGGAACTGATTATACAATCGGTTATGATACCGCCACAAATACTGCTGTTGAGGCTATCGACAGAATACGGGACACTGCTCTTTCTCACAACCGGCTTTTCTTCATTGAAGTAATGGGAAGACATTCCGGATATATTGCTATCAACAGCGGAATTGCCGGGGGCGCGGCAGCCGTGGTCATTCCGGAAGAAAATACATCGTTCGATGAACTGTATGCGCTCCTTGAAGTAGGAGGAAAAACCAATAAGAAATCCAACCTTGTTGTGGTTGCCGAAGGATCGAAGATCGGTGATGCACATTCTCTCGCCAAACAAGTAAAGGAACGTTCAGATTATTTTGACATAAAGGTTACCGTGCTGGGCCACCTTCAGCGAGGCGGTGCCCCAACGTATTTCGACCGAGTGCTGGCGTCTCATATGGGCGTGGGCGCAATTGAGGGTTTGCTAAAAGGCGTGGATGACTCAATGGTGGGAATCCGCGACCGTAAGATAGTATTCAACAAATATGACGATATCATGACGAAGCATCATGAGATCGATAGTGAAGCGCTTCGTATTGCCAAAATACTCTCGATTTAAAAGCGACATTACCTATTACCAACAATAGATATGAGAGAACTTACTATCGGTATTGACATTGGAGGGACCAACACGAAATATGGTATAGTGGACCGTGACGGAAATGTAGTTTCTCATGGTAGTATTTCAACCTCACAATACGAAGAGTTCAAAGACTACTTCCATGGACTTGCAGACGCCTTGAGGACAGAGATTAAAAAAATTCCATACCAGCATAAGATAATGGGTGTAGGCGTAGGCGCTGCCAACGGCAACTATTACAAAGGGACTATTGAACGAGCCACCAATCTTAAATGGAAAGGTATTATTCCATTGGCGGATATGTTCAAAGAAGAATTTGACCTGCCAGCCATCGTTACTAACGACGCAAACGCGGCGGCCGTTGGCGAAATGGTCTATGGTGCAGCAAAGGGAATGAAGGATTTCGTTGTTATCACCCTTGGTACCGGCCTCGGTAGTGGTTTTGTTTGTAACGGCCACCTACTAAATGGAAAACACGGAATTGCAGGCGAAGTGGGGCATACATCGGTGAATCCTGCGGGACGTTACTGCAATTGTGGAAAGCGTGGATGCCTTGAAACATATGTTTCGGCTACAGGAATCAAAAGAACTGTTTATAAGCTTCTCGCCGATCATCTTGAACCAAGCGAACTACGAGGTATCAGCTTCGACAATCTTACGACAAAGATGATCACTGAAGCCGCTGTCCGGGGTGATACAGTTGCATTAGCTGCCTTTGAATATACAGGACGGATCCTCGGGATGAAGCTCGCAGAAACCGTAGTTCACACGGATCCAGAGGCTATTTTCCTATTCGGTGGACTTTCGTTGGCAGGAGATCTTATCTTTAAGCCAACAGTCAAACATATGGAGGCCAACCTTATGCCATTGTTCCGAGGTAAGGTGAAAGTTCTTCCATCTGGATTGCAAAACCAGGCCGCTCCTATTATCGGCGCAAGCAGTCTTGTGTGGAATTATCTCGATAACCAGACCCTTAAGGAAGCGATGGACATCGATCGTTCATCGCTTGAAAGTCATCGTCTTTCGAAAAGTAGCAAGTAGTTAGAAGTTAGAAGTTAGTAGTTGGTTAGAGGTAAGAAGTTAGTGGTTAGTGGTAGAGGTTAGAAGTTAACGTTGTCAGAATATGGAATTTGTTAAAGGCTTTAGAGACCTTGAAGTGTACAAACTGTCGAGGCAATTGTCAAAAGAGATTTTTGATATTTCAATGAAGTTTCCGAAAGAAGAAATGTATTCACTTACGGATCAGGTTAGGAGATCATCGCGATCAGTTGGCGCGCAAATAGCGTAGGCTTGGGCCAAAAGGAGGTATCAGAAACATTTTATCAGCAAACTTACCGATGCTGTTGGAGAAGAACTCGAGACCCAGCACTGGATTGAAATCGCTCAAGACTGCGCATATCTTTCATCTGAAACTTCAACTGGCTTATTGGAGAAATACGATACCCTAGGAAAAATGCTGAATTCCATGATTAACGACACTGTCCATTTAAGTGTGTAATTGTCGCGTCTGAGTAACTGCGTAAAGGGCTTTATAATTTGCACCGCTCTCCGAAGATGTTAATAAACTGATTTACAATCAAGCTCCAGTTTCTCACTGGGAAGGTCCACTTGCGTGTGATCTCTCGTAAGGCAAGGAAGACTGACTTTAGGACCGACGCATCATCAGGGAAAGACATTTTTGCTTTCGTGTATTTTCTAATCTTTCCATTTAGGTTTTCTATGATGTTGGTTGTGTAGATCATAGTTCTGATCTCTAAAGGAAAATCAAAGAAGTGTGACAGGTCAGTCCAGTTGCTCTTCCAGGATTTGATGGCATGCGGATATTTCTTACCCCAAGTAACTTCGAGAACCTCGAGAGCGTCCCAGGCGAGGTCTTTACTAGCTGCGGTGTAAACTGTTTTCAGGTCGGCAGCAAACTGCTTCTTATCCTTCCACACCACATACCGTGAGGCGTTTCGTATCTGATGGACCACGCAGATCTGTGTCACCGATTGAGGGAAGATGCTAACAATGGCTTCGGTAAAACCTTTGAGGTTGTCGGTACTAGTGATCAGAATATCTTCCACGCCACGAGCCCGAAGATCAGTCATGACGCTCATCCAGAACGATGCACTTTCGCTTTCACCCAGCCACATACCCAGCATCTCTTTGTGACCTTCTGAGTTCAGGCCCACGGCCAGATAAACGGTTTTGTTGATGACCTTCCCGTTTTGCCTGACCTTGAAAACAATTCCGTCCATCCACACTACATAGTACATCGATGAGAGTGCACGATTCTGCCACTCTGTTACCAGCGTTTGAACTTTGGCCGTTACGTTGGAGATTGTCGAGTCTGAAATGTTGTATCCATACACCTCACGGATCTGCGCTTCGATGTCACGGACAGTCATTCCTCTCGCATACAATGAAATGATAATGTCTTCTATCGCTTCAACTTTCCTGCTGCGCTTCGGGATGAGTACGGGTTCGAAACTGCTGTTGCGGTCGCGCGGAACTTCCAGCTCAACTTCGCCCAGTGTAGTCTTTACAGTTTTGCTTGTCTTGCCATTGCGGGAATTACCGCTGTTGAATCCTTCCGGTGAATGTTTTTCATAGCCAAGGTGACTATCCATTTCACCCTCCAGCATTTGTTCCATCGCCCGAGCATAAAGCTCTTCCATGAATGTGTTGAGCTCACCGGAATCCTTAAATTGCTTCAGGAACTCAGGCGTGAGAACCTGGTTAAGAACAGGATGTTGTTCTTTCTGTAATTTCTCTTTTTTCATTGTTACTGTGTTTAAAGGTAAGTAATTTGAATACCATCGATTGACTTGATGCTGTAGTTTTTCATCTACAATGCACCAGAAGTCAATCGTACCTTTACACAGTTACTTAGACGCTACCTGATTAACAAATCGGCTTCATTTTGTGGAAAATCCACAGCCACCTAATAACCGAATCTCATTTATCCACACCCTTATTACTTACTACTTACCCCTTACTATTTACTACTTACCACTTACCACTTACTACTTACCACTTACTACTTACCAGTTACTACTTACTACTTACCACTTACCACTTACCACTTACTACTTACTACTTACTACTTACTACTTACTACTTACCATTTACTACTCCACTTTAACTCCCAAGTTATCTCCCAAGAGAGAAAAATGTTTTATCCACTCGATAGAATGTTCGTTGTGGACTTTGTTCTTTATGGAGATCTCAAAAAAGAGATTCTGACTCTTGTATAAATGCGGCATGAGGTTAAATTTCACGAGCAGTGGAAAAAGGCGGTTCAGTCTTTCGATGCGTTTGTGATTATCTCCATCCACACTAATGCGCTTCAGTTCCTTAAAAATACTTTCACCTGCCAGTCGTGATGCCTTGCCGGTGTCCTCAACGCTTAATCTCCACTTCACCATCTCGTTCATGATCCGCTCCACCTGAAGTACGTTGAGTCTCTCAGACTCGAAGCAGCGTATAAGGTCAGCGTTGAGGATATATTCAAAAGTGGTCTTGTATGCGGTTGGGATCGGTGTATCGCTGTTTGCGAGAGCCATTACCAGCGGGTAGTCACGGTTATAAATCCTGCGAAGTGAATTTTCAAGATCACGCATACTTTGATACGTGATCAAATTAAAGACCTTGCGTTTCTCATCCTGGAACAGTTGCCATATCGTATACTTTTCCGGTCCGAAATAGGTTTGCATCAGCCCTATAATGTCACCCAGACGCGCCTCGTCAAATGCTTTTATCATTAGCATTTGCATCGTGTCAAACTTGTCTGCTTCCATGTCGAGGGAAATGTTTCCAATGATGTTGTGTTGGCCCATGTAAATTACAGCAAACGCAAACTTCTTTTCCGACCGGGTAACATTAGACCTTACTTTGGTGACGCCAAGCACCAACTTTTGTTCACCCGCTTCTTTACGGATGAAAACATCATTCTGGGTTGTATAATTGAAAATCGGAAATGATTCCGGGTCTTCTTCGAACAATGAAGCAACCGCGTAATGCATGCCGACACGCTGCAGATTTGTCTTGGAGGGAACGACAAATTTCCGATACACTTCAGCACCGTCATCTACATACGCCAGGTTGCTGGGAGCATGCTTCAGCCGTGCCAGAAACTCTCCTTCAAGGTTCACATTGCTGGTCTGACTAACAAGCTGCATAGCACGACACGCATACTGAAGGATCTGAACAGTTTCAATGCCTGAGATCTCATCGAAGAACCAACCGCAGCTTGTATACATCAACATCGCATTGCGTTGGACTTCCATTAGTCTAAACACCTTGTTCGGCTCTACTTCGATTTTACAATGTTCTTTAAGGAAAGCATTTATACTTTCATCGTTACGATTAAGTATCACATTGATGTATTCATCCCTTGCTTTCCAGGGGTCTTTTAGAATAAAAGATGCTTCTAATTCGTAAATATTCGATAAATGGTCCCTCAACCAATCCAACGACTCACGCAAAGGCTTTCGCCAAAGTTGATGATATCCAGGTTTGCCGGAGTTACATCCACAATTCTCTCTCCATCTTTCAACTCCGTGAACACAGCTCCACGAGCTGCTCTCATGGATTTGTACTTCGTACGTGGGTGGGAATTTCGAGAGGAACTCAGCATAGTTCGTAAGCCGCGAATCTTGCTGGCGACCGATATAATCAAGGCAGTAGGCAAGTGCCATCTCGCCATGTTTATGATGATGGCCGTAGGTTTCTCCGTCTGTTGCCAGGTGAACGAGCTGAGGCTCGTCAGGGTCCGACTCAAAAGAATCCAGTAATCGATGTGCGAATTTCTTTCCGTCATTTAACAATCCATTAAAGGCGACACCCTGTGCTATGTCGCCATCGTAAAAGAACAAAACTATGCTGCCACCCGAGGGCAACACGCATTTATATGGTCTCCTTGTGTCTATAGTTTCCGCATGAACGTCATCCCACCTCTCCTGCCCTATTTTTCTTATTGCCAAAGCCTGTCTAGGCGCCAGGATAGTGAACTTTATGTCGTGTTTGACCAGCAATTCAAGTGTACTAAGATCTACAGCTGTCTCAGCGAGCCATATTCCCTCCGGTTTCCGTTGGAAACGGTATTCAAAATCGCGGATACCCCAAATGATCTGTGTCTCCTTGTCACGTTCATTTGCCAGAGGCATGATCATATGATTGTAGACCTGCGCAATGGCGGAGCCATGTCCTCCAAAATGGCGTGCGCTCTCCCTGTCAGCCTCAATTATTGCGTCATGAGTTGGTGCATCGTTAACCTTCATCCACGACAAAAGTGTGGGCCCGTAGTTGAAGCTTATCTTGGAGTAATTGTTTATGATGTTCTTAATGACTGACTTGCCATCAAGAATGCGGGAAGCGGTATTAGGAGCATAGCATTCAGCAGTGATCCTTTCGTTCCAATCGTGATAAGGGTGTGCTGAATCCTGAACTTCAATTACCTCAAGCCATGCATTTTCTCTCGGAGGCTGATAAAAATGCCCATGTATACAAATATATTTTTTCAAAAAGGCTCAGAGTTAAGATAATCAAAATTGGTTCTCAGGTTCCTATGTCATCAAGTTCAAACTCATTCACTTCTCTTTCCAACTTGATAATAGAAATTCCGAGAGGCGGTAAATTTAATGAAATTGAGAAATCTCTACCATGATATTTTATGGGCGACGTCATCATTAATCCGTCATTCAGCACGCCGCTTCCGGCATACTTAACATCATCGGTGTTGAAGATTTCTTTCCATTTTCCGCGATACGGCACGCCGACATGATAGTGCCACCGCACCTCGGGTGTAAAGTTACAGATCACTATAAGCAGGGACTCGCGTTGCTCGCCTTTTCGTTGAAAGACAATAATGCTGTTCTCATGGTCCGAATAATCCACCCACTCGAATCCACGGTGTTCAAATTGAAATTGATAAAGTGCAGGTTCGCTCCGGTAAAAGTGGTTAAGATCGCGTACCAATGTTTGGACTCCTTTATGAACTCCGTACTCCAGCAAATGCCAGTCGAGGCTTCGTTCGTGATTCCATTCTGCAGTTTGTCCAAATTCTCCACCCATAAACAACAGCTTTGTACCGGGGTGCGTGAACATATATCCAAACATCAACCTGAGATTGGCAAATTTTTTCCATTCGTCACCTGGCATTCGTCCTGCCAGCGATCCCTTTCCGTGTACAACTTCATCATGCGAAAGCGGCAGCATGAAGTTCTCCGTGAATGCATACATTACACTGAACGTGATCTCGTTCTGATGATATTTTCTGTGAACTGGATCATTACCGAAATAATGCAGTGTATCGTGCATCCATCCCATCATCCACTTCTGACCGAAGCCAAGGCCACCGAGATACGTTGGCCGTGATACACCAGTCCACGATGTAGATTCTTCCGCAATCGTAATAGTGTCTGGGTAATGACTGTAGACAACCTCATTCATCTCCTTGAGGAACGTGATGGCCTCGATGTTTTCATTGCCACCGTACTGGTTGGGGATCCACTCTCCTTCTTTTCGCGAATAATCGAGGTATAGCATGGATGCGACCGCATCGACGCGAAGACCGTCGATGTGATAACGGTCTAGCCAGAATAAAGCATTGCTTATAAGGAATGATCGTACTTCATTCCGTCCATAGTTAAAAATGTAACTTTTCCAGTCGGGGTGAAATCCTTTTCGAGGATCCTCATGTTCGTATAAATGTGTTCCATCAAAACGGAAGAGGCCGTGCACATCTCCTGGAAAATGTGATGGTACCCAATCAAGAAGAACGCCGATTCCTTCACGGTGAAAACAATCAATCAGATACATAAAGTCTTCGGGGCTTCCATAACGACTTGTTGGAGCAAAGTAGCCTGTTAGTTGATATCCCCAGGATCCATAAAACGGATGTTCCATTAACGGAAGAAACTCAACATGAGTGAAGCCCATCTCTTTCACATAGCCTACCATCTCGTGAGCCATTTCCGGATAGGTCAAAGAACTAACGCCATCAGCTTTTCGCCTCCACGAACCGTAATGCACTTCATATACGGAGTAAGGTTGTTTCTTTCCTACGAGGTGTTTCCGGTCGTGTAGCCATACCGAGTCCTTCCACTCGTATTTAGGTTTCCATACTATTGACGCTGTTTTGGGAGGCATCTCACAAAACGATGCAAACGGATCTGATTTTTCCTGGTACTCACCGGATATAGAAAGTAATGCATACTTATACGCCTCACCGTGTTTTATGTCCGGGAAGAAACCTTCCCAGATCCCTGACTCGTCCCAACGTGGACTAAGCTTGTGCAATCCACCATTCCATTGGTTGAAGTTTCCGATTACGGAAATGGCTTTTGCATTGGGTGCCCATACGGCAAAAAAAGTTCCGTCGAGTTCCGGGTTGTAATGAGCTCCCAGCTTTTCGTAAAGCCTGAAATGTTTTCCCATCTTAAAAAGATGGATATCAAACTCAGTTAATAAAGAATAATTTGCTGTGGTTGCAGCTGTAGATTTTGAAGAAGCTCTTTTTGCCATGGCGTTTGACTGTATACTTCCTGAGTGGCTCAGAATAATGGTGTTGTCACTTTTTGACTTCTTTATTTACTTTTTTTCCGTTCCTCTTTCTCTTCCTGGTATCGTCTCATGTGATAATATATTCCGCGCAAAGGTATGATCGTCCAATCCGGCCTTCCATTGAGTTCATAACCAAGTTCATAAATAGCTTTTTCCAACAGGAAGGTACGAATAAGAACATCATCTTCATACGACAATGAAGCGCTCATTCCCATTCTTTCCATGTATGCGCCGAGATAGAAGCGGCCAACATAATGCTGCCATTGTTCGGCCCAAGATTCCAGGAATTCGAGATCACGGTCACGGTAGTTTTCATTCAATAATATCTTGCCGAAAGCCGCATAATGGATCGACCTCATCATTCCGGCAACATCTTTCATTGGATTCTTTTTCAAACGGCGTTCACTGAACGAAAAGCCGGGTTCTCCTTCGAAGTCAATAATCACAAAATCCTTACCGGTAAACAATACTTGTCCCAGGTGATAATCGCCGTGAATCCTGGTCTTCAATCCTTTGATGCGTATCTGATGTATTTCGCTGAAGCATTCAAGGATCTTGTCCTCCAAAGCCAAAACTTTTTTCGCGAGTTCCTGAACTTCAGGAGTAAGCTTTGATAAGGAGCTCTCAAGTAGATTGAATCTGTCGCGGACGAGTTTTCTCAACGATGAATACATCGATCGTTGATAGTTGGCGGTGAACGTTTCCGGTGAAAATGCCGGATTGGAAGAATCCGACGCCAGGGCAAGGTGCATCTCGGCGGTACGTTGCCCTAACCTAACCATTCGCTCATAAAATCCACGACCTATAAATTCCTGAATGACATCCGGAGCATCTTCAAACTTTATCGAGGAATTGTTCACCAACTTCGGAAGCTTTACCGTTTTGCCTTTCGCCATTACTCTTTCGTAGAATCGTCCAACGGAATCTACGGACATAGACCAGGCTTCACCCTGGTTCTCGACCTTCTCCTGAAGCAATCCAAAAACAATAATACTGTTGTCGTTTTCGTGATACTCGATACTTCCCGCATATCGCGGCGAGTTTTGAAACGAAGTATGTTCAGACAGGAAGCGTACAATCTCAAGCTCTGGATTCATCTCCTTCTCGAGCTTACGGTAAAACTTGAAGAAATATTGATCGTTGTAGATAATCGCAGTGTTGCTTTGATCCGACTTCAATATTTTCGAATCCACCACTTTATTTATATCGATCTTTGCAAAGACGCTTGAATTAAACATCAGTGTTCCACCTTCGTCTTTTAACTTGGTTTCTTTCTCCATGTTAACGAAGAGGAAATCGCGGAAAAACTTGTCATAGCTGCTATCCATGATGAAGCCAGCTTTTCCTTGTATCTCTGCTCGGCAAACTACGCTTTGAACGGTGTACTCCACTCGCTCCAGGATACTGTCGGACGGAAGGAATGTGAGAGGCAGGAAATAGAACTCGGGCAAACGTTGAACGTAATGCACTTCGAGAATAGTGAGGAAGTGCGTATCGCCCTCCACCTTTACGGGAATAGTCTTATTTATACTCACCTTGCTGACAACTTTGGCCTTTCCTCCAAACCACCGGCATTTTTTCATAAAAGGTGGAAGTACCTTCCTTTCGAGATCGCGAACCTCGTTGTAGTTGTCGAACAACTTTTCCCATGAGACATCGGTTTTTATCAAAGGCAATTCACCGCTGGCCTCAGATTTTTCCTTTTTCTCAGCCGCGTCTACCTGAAACCAGAAATAGCCGTATGGCCCTACCGTGATAGAATATTCACCTTCTCCAACATTCATGAAACGATTCTGGCTGAAAACTTCCGTCACGTCACATCCTTTGAATTCAGAAAGGTTAAGTGTCGCTGCCTGTGAAAACTGTGACAGGTTGGCAACTACAATGATCTGTTGCTTCTCAAACGTCCGAACAAAAGCCAGGATCTTGGCATTTGAGCTTTCAACAAATTTCATTTCGCCGCGCCCAAAGATGTTGAGCCGTTTGCGCATAGCGATTACGTTCTTCATCCACCAGAGAAAAGATGAATGGTTTTCCTCCAGCGTCTCCACATTTACAGATTCATGCCTATAAATCGGATCCGTAATAATGGGAAGGAAAAGTCGCTGAGGATTAGTTGTCGAAAAGCCTGCATTCTGGTTCATGTTCCACTGCATAGGCGTTCGGACACCAAAGCGGTCACCGAGATAGACGTTGTCGCCCATTCCAATCTCATCGCCGTAATAAAGAACGGGCGTTCCAGGCAACGAAAACAGGATGGAATGAAGCAGTTCTAACTTTCTGCGGTCGTTGTTCATCAAAGGAGCGAGCCTACGGCGGATACCAACATTAAACTTCGTGTCCGCGTCGTTCGCATATGCTTTAAACAGGTAGTCCTTTTCTTCTTCAGTAACCATTTCAAGGCCCAGCTCATCGTGGTTACGGAGGAACAGCGCCCATTGACTATTCTGAGGAGTCTCGGGAGTTTGTTCCATGATGTCGACAATTGGATAACTATCTTCCGTGCGTAATGCAAGGAACATCCGAGGCATAAGCGGGTAATGGAAGTTCATGTGACATTCCTGACCATCGCCAAAATAAGTTGCCGCATCTTCCGGCCATAGGTTCGCTTCGGCTATGAGGATCCTGTTCTTATAGTTCTTGTCAATGTGAGCTCGAAGCTTCTTAAGAAACACGTGTGTTTGCGGAAGGTTTTCACAGCTGGTTCCCTCCTCTTCAAAAAGATATGGAACGGATGGCAACCGGAAACCATCTACGCCGAGCTTCATCCAGAAATCCACCACCTTGATCATTTCAAGCTGCACTTCAGGATTTTCAAAGTTCATTTCAGGCTGATGTCTGTAGAAGCGGTGCCAGTAATATGCTTTTGCCTCGGGATCCCACGTCCAGTTCGCGCCTTCTTCCGAAGTAAACATCACACGAGCTTCCTTATATTTCTCGGTTGAATCACTCCACACATATAAGTCGCGGTAACGCGAGCCCGGCTTTGCTTTTCGCGAACGCTTAAACCATGGATGCTGATCAGAAGTGTGATTGAGAATAAGCTCCGTAATAACGCGTATACCCCTACGGTGGGATTCTTTCAGAAACTGCTTAAAGTCTGCGAGAGTTCCATAATCCGGATGAACATCACAATGTTCGATTACGTCAAAACCGTCATCTTTTAACGGAGATGGAAAGAAGGGCAACAGCCAGATAGTATTGATGCCAAGGTCTTCGAGATAATCGAGTTTTTGAATGAGCCCCTGAAAATCCCCAATACCGTCTCCGTTGCTGTCGAAAAAAGCGCGCACAGAAACTTCATAGAAAATGGCATCTTTAAACCAAAGCGGATCGTTGTTCTTTAAGGGGATTGCCATAGGCTTTACATATAAGATTCGTGAAGCTCGATTTTAAACAAATGGAAGGGCAGCTTGTAAGGATCCAGTTCCACGTAGTTCCACTCCTGCGTCCATGTATATTGTTCTTCCGTGAGAAGGTCCTTGACCTTGACGTTTATGTGATCTCCCAGCCTTAAACGATCTTTTGGAAGTTGTACAAATCCCGAATGCTTAGCGTGAGGATCAACGTTAGCTACCACCAGGATAATATTGGAAAGGTCGTCCGTCGCCTTGAGGAATGCCAGCAGGTTGTGATCCTCGATATGACAAAACTGGATGTTCCATGTTGATTGCAATGCCGGATTTTCCTTCCTGGCCTTATTAATAAGCGTGATAATGTCGGTCATCCGGTTTGTCTTTTTCCAGTCATGACGCTTCACTTCATACTTTTCGGAATCATAATATTCTTCTTTCCCTGGTACCGGCACGTTGTCATAAAACTCGTACACAGGACCATACATACCATAGCTGGAAGCGAGCGTTGCGGCAAGAGCAAACCTCAGGATAAAAATATTCTCTCCCTGATGATGCATAAAAGTGGGAAGAATGTCAGGTGTATTCGGCCAGAAATTCGGGCGGAAATAATTTCGAGACTGACTGTATACGAGCTCGTTCATATAGTCGATTATTTCCTGCTTGTGGAGTCTCCACGTAAAATACGTATAAGATTGGGTAAAGCCTACTTTAGCTAATGAAGCCATCACCTTCGGTCTTGTGAACGCTTCCGCCAAAAAAATCACATCAGAATATTCAGAGTTCACTTCAGCAATCACCCATTGCCAGAATGAAATAGGTTTAGTGTGCGGATTATCCACCCTGAAAATCTTTACACCTTGGTCGATCCAAAAAGTGATGACAGATTTTAGCTCTACCCATAAATCCATCCATTGATCTGTTTCGAAATTAAAAGGATAGATGTCCTGATATTTCTTTGGTGGGTTTTCTGCGTATTGAATGGTGCCATCAGGTCGTTGCTTAAACCATTCAGGATGTTCCTTCACATAAGGATGGTCGGGTGCACATTGAAAAGCCAGGTCAAGGGCAATATCGATCCCGTGTTTTTTTGCTTCCGAGATTAGTTTCTTATAATCATCAAGGGTACCAAGGTCAGCATGTACCGATTTGTGACCTCCCTCGTCGCTTCCAATGGCCCAGGGAGACCCTGGTTCGCCGGGTTCCGCCTTGACGTTATTGTTTTTGCCTTTCCTGTTTACTTTACCTATCGGATGGATCGGCGGCAGATAAAGCACATCAAAACCCATCGACGCAACCCGCGGCAATAGCTTTATCACATCCTTAAATGTACCATGCTTTCCTTCTAAAGATGCTGAGCGCGGGAACAACTCATACCATGTCGAGTAATTTGCTTTTTCATGCTCGACAACTACTTCGAGTACTTTATCATATTGAGTTTCATGTTCGACCAGAGGAAAATCGTGTACGAGCTTTCCAAAGTCATCCGTAAGTACATATGATATTGCCTTCGAATATTCACCTTCGAGCGCAACGACTGCTGACGCCAGTCTCTCATTTTTCTCCTTGGATAAGCGCTTTAGGAAAAGTATTCCTTCCTTGATCTCTGTATGAACATCAACATTGGCGTGGGCTTTCTTTTTAAATCCATCGTACCAGGTATCGAAATGGTCTATCCACGCCTGAATTGTAAATACGTATACTGTTTTTTCAGTTACATAAAATGAACTCC
>Ga0193738_1000362_pt1 | contig 26186 bp, 27 predicted proteins | sample L2a1metaG_FD_144927 | JGI IMG/M metagenome (GOLD analysis project Ga0193738, IMG submission 144927) | Soil microbial communities from a riparian zone of the East river system, Colorado, United States - L2a1 | ecosystem: Environmental > Terrestrial > Soil > Riparian zone | place: USA: East River... | reverse complement strand
AAGCACTCGAGACAACAAAGATCCACAGCGTAGCAGGTAAACTGCAGCGGGATGCATCACTTGTTTCCACCAGGCCTTTCCGTTCGCCACATCATACGATCAGTGATGTTGCACTCGTTGGTGGCGGCGGTTATCCGCAGCCGGGAGAAATTTCGCTGGCGCACAACGGCGTATTATTTCTCGACGAACTTCCTGAATTCAAACGTACCGTGCTCGAAGTAATGCGTCAGCCTTTGGAGGACAGGGTAGTGACAATCTCGCGCGCAAAACTTTCCGTAGAGTATCCCGCAAGCTTTATGCTGGTGGCTAGTATGAATCCCTGAGGTTGTGTTGGGCATTTAGAGTAATTACAGGAAGGACAAACAAATTGTTTTGTTTGGCATTTTGAATGGTATTATGCGCCGGGGAGTAATTGAAAGTGATGTCGATGTCTTCCTTTCCAATTGTTATTACATCCGTTAGTTCATCAACAATATGACGTTTTGAATCGGAAGATAAGGTTGGCCATTTTTCATAAAGGCTAGCGGCATTTTCTAAAATGAAGTCACTATTCAATTGCTGATTTTTAATGAAATCGAGTTGGGCTTCAATCTCAGGAATTGATGCCTCGATTTGCTTGAATTGTTGGGAGAGAGGAGTGTAATAATTCCCAAAATCCTCCGTTGGAATTTGCTCAGAAGAATGCAGCTTAATGAGCTTATCCATTTCTGCCTTCACCTTCACCTTTTCATTCCGCATTGCTTGTAATTCAATTGTCTTGGTTTGAATCGCAGAATTTGCTCTGGTGAGAAAGGTTTCGATATCCTTTTTAGTCAACAGGAAAGATTCCAATTGCTCGTAATAAATTTCTTCAATGTCAGTTGTATTTATATTTGTTTTCTTGCAGGTATTGCAAACGTATTTTTGAGTTCTTGAAGGAACATACATTTTGCCACCACAATGACAGTGTAGGATTCCAGCAAATAAGTGAACTGGTTTTTTACCCATTGGCTTTCGATGAGTCTCAATTGAATCCAGAATTTGATTGCTCCTATTCCAAACCTCTTCAGTCACAATTGCAGGACAAGCCGAAACCACCCACTCACTTTCAGGTTTGATCTCCCATTTTTTACCTTCCCCAAGACTCTTTGTGTAGTTTGCCCGCCTAGTCCCTTTGGCCATAGGATCGCGCAGGAGACGAGTAATGGTTGTATCTGAGAACTTAGACCCATTCCGAGTTCTGTACCCCTTATTGTTGAGTATAGACGCAACGGAGCCCTTTCTTTTTTGCTCTATAAACAATTCGTACATCAGTTTGCGGATAGGAGCTTCCTTTTCATCGATCATCAAATCTTTACCAACCCACTTATACCCAAATGGTGCCTGTCCTCCGAGTGGCTTTCCCATCTTGGCCCGGATTGGAACAGATGCTGCTACTCGTTCAGCAATCTCACTTCTCTCCCATTCTGTTAAGGCTGCGATGACCGTAAAAAAGAGTCGTCCTGCGGAAGAACTGGTATCTATATTCTCTGAGAGAGATATAAGATCGGCATCGTGGCTTCTGAAAATTTCGGAGAATTCGAGAAGCTCTCTGGTATTGCGTGCAAGCCGTGCAAGCTTGGAAAAAATAAGTCCAGTAATTTTTCCGCTTCTGACATCGCGAAGCATACGCTTTGCTTCAGGATGTTCCATAACTGATTTGCCGCTGACTGCATCGAGTTTATAGACTTCAACAACGTTCCAGCTTTTTGCTTCTGCATATTGCCGTCCACGCCGTTCATGATGCTGTGGGCTGTCATCCTTGACCTGAAATTCAGTTGAGACCCGAATCCACAAGCCCACCTTTTTCTTTGCTTCCATTATAGAAAGTATTTTGTGATTTAAACTTTTCTTTTCTGCCTAATTGCATCATCAAGGATAAGCCGAAGGTAGTCGCTGAGTTCGCGTCTACATTCCTTGGCCAATTTCTCAAGTTGCTTTTTCTGTTTCTTTTCAATGCGAATAAAAATACGGTCATCTTTCATAAAAGGTGTTTACAAAGTGAAGGTACAACATTGTACACCAATGTACATGATTATAATTAAATTTTTTCCTATTGATTCTGAAGGATTAATAGGTAAATATTAAGCGATTTGTATGAGCAATCACAAAGGAGTTTACTTTTACATCACAGAAAGCAATATTCATGGTAAATGTGGTAGACAAACATATGATTGTGCAGCATGTGTCTCGGCTACTTAAAACAGCAGAGGGACGGGTGTATATTATTTGTCCTTACATTAGGTTGCCTGAGTTTCTTACCCTTGATCTTGATGTTAATAATCCAAAATATAAAGACATTAAGGTGAATGTCGTTGTCGGTAAGCAACAGATAGATGATGAGACGTACAACTATTTTTCAAGCAAGAAAAATGTAAGCATCTATTTCTGCAAAAACCTCCATTCAAAAATATACCTTAACGATACATTCGGAGTGATCGCATCAATGAATCTCTACAAATATTCCATTGACAACAATATTGAAACTGGAGTGTACTTCAGCCACGAAGAATGTATTTATACAGAGTGCTTTTTGAAAATCAGCTACATTATGATGCGATCAGTACCATATGAGCGAATAAGAAAAACTATACATTTGAAAAAATTTGGGAATAATCCGTGATTTGATGGATTATCTAATCCTCGCTTTTTATAACAGACAATAACAGATCGCCATGAATGAATTACTTTATTCCTCTGCTGTACTTACCATGTCACAGACTACTGAATTTATACGAAATAAATCTGTAGATAATACTATATTAAACCTTATAATTCAAAGAAGAATAACAGAATTTACTCTCGACCAAGCTTATGCCGCCATTCATGGAGATTTACCCGTGCGCAAGGATGAGATTTGGAATTCCATTCAGAGGTCATTGAGCTTAAGCATAATAAAATCCACAACCGAAAATTCTTCTGACAAAAAAAATGCAAAATTTAAAATTCAGGAGAGCACTATTCACAAGATAAATGAACAATGTGAAGAACTTAAAATTTTCTTAGATGACGCTGTCAATGAATTATTTACTGGTCTCATAAATAACCAAAATAAGGAGGCTTATAAGGAGTTATTGCTGAATGTAGTTACAAAGATGATGTCAAAATATGGATATGCATACGCGGGTCAATTAGCCGGGGTCGTAGCAGCAACGGATTTTGTTCCATTACAAGAGCTAAAAGGTATATGCAAAGAAGCAATTGCGGAATATAAACTACCCATTTCGGAAGATGAACTTTCAAATTCAATTGGTGCGCTCTTTGACCGCAGAGACCCGTGCCTTAATAATTTAGCTTTTAGTATTTGCAATAGATATTACATTACAAGGCTAATTGGGTTAGATGTACCTATTGATTTTATCTCAAGGAACTTATTTGCTGGTTCAACAATTTTTCTTGACACCAATATAATGCTTGGTATCGTATATGCTCGTGAAAAAAGCCACAACGAGTTTCGGGAAATATTGAAAAAGGCAAATGAAATTGGAATTAAATTCGCTGTTTCTGAAATTTCCTTAGCCGAACTGCATAGTAAAGTACAAGTTTATCAAACAGAGTTAGAAATAGGAGCAGACATTATCCCTGATGACCTTTTAACGGAGGTTCAAGGACAAATTGCTGAAAAGAGCGAACGCGACTCCTCCTCTGAGGCATTTAAAGTAGCGGACTCCATACACTATGTACGATTGAATCAGATTGGAGTAGCAACACAACCACTAACTAAGCCAAATGAACTGTGTTCTGAAGAAGAGTTTACTAAAGTAAAATCCGAAATAGCTCAATTTGATAGAAAATACAGACACGGTTCTCCGGCAAAAAACGAAAAAGCAATTTATCATGATAGCTATATGTTTTGCTTGGTTCAGAAATTGCGACAGCAGGGAGAAAATACTTCTGCTTGGTTTTTAACTCTCGACAACTCAGTAATCGAACACGGGATTTTCAGAAAAACCGAAGATGGCTGCCCCTATTCAATTCGACTATTTTCATTATTACAAACTCTATCTCAGTTTGTTGAGAGTCAGGCTTTGAAGGGGGAATTTTCTGATCTTTTTGGCGACCTGGTTTCCAAAGATTTGCTTCCACGCGAGCAATTATTTTCTATCGATGATCTTAAGCTCCTTATTGGTTTTGATATAAGAGCGAAGGAAATACCGCCTGAGTTTGTGAGAAAAGCAACTCTTCATATTAAAAAAAATATTTTAAAAGGTGGAGAAATTACAGATAAAAACAGGTCTGAAGCAATTCATGAATTCACGAAATTTCTTGCTACCCCAGAACAGAATTTTATTGAGATTAGAAAAAAGTACGATAACAAATTACGAGCTAGAGATGAGGATTTAAAAAGAAAAGAAGGAGAGATTATTGAAATTCAAAAAAAAGTAGAATCTAAGAATTCAGAAATTTCAGATTTACAGGAAAGTGTTCGGCAGCTTGAATTGAACAATACCAGGGAAAAATTAAATCGATCAATTGATAAATATGAAACAAACAAAAGACTATATGTAGGATCAGAATGGACCAACAGGAAACGGTCACTAGTTAGAATAAGAGTTAAATATTTGACTTTTATTTTCTTTTCACTTGCCGCATTCACATTACTTTTCTTTATAGAAGATATTGGTAAAAAGTTCGAATTGGATTTTACTATTAGTCCATGGATAAAATATTCCATTGCTTGCATAATTTTTTTAATTCCCTTTGTTCGATCTTTTTTTGAGCATAAGGAAGTATTAATATCTTTCCGTTTGTGGAGTCGAAATTATAAGGAAAATTACAAAGATATTATTGATAAGAAATCGGAATCCGAATTCGAATCTATACATAAGAAGCCGACAATGTAAAGTTGTGTTTACTAATAACATTCCGGTCAATAAGAAGTAAGTACCTTGTTTTGAAAAAAGGAAGATCGGTGTTCCTTCTTACCGAATCAGCAAATAGTCATGCCACTTTGTGTCATGCCATCTGCATTGATTCGTTCAGTCGTCATCAGAAGCCTTCCCTTGTCTTTGAGAGCAGTTACTACTAAATGAAAAGGTTGCTCTAAAATCCAGCGGCTTCTTTGCTTGGCTCGCCTGCGGGTCGCGGCAAGCTCAGAGTGTTAGCAGCATTGTTTTTTTTGCTTCTGCACAGTGCCACTATAAAAAACAAACCTAGCCAACACTCTTCGTGGCTGCGCCATTGCTGCCCAGAAATGCCTACAGCATTTAACTCTGTGCAGCACCTTTGCTCCACTCGCAAGCCACATCCACATTCGTTTCTGTGGCTTTAAAGGCTCGAAAAATTACTGGTTATTGCGAATCGTAGAAAATAAATATATTTGACAAAGCAAAATACCATGGTTGGTAGATTGATAACTTATATCTTTTTAGTAGTCGGAATTGGCCTGATTCAACTTTGGACTGTAATATTTATTTTATGGAAACAGGATAAGCCATATTTAATTGCATTTGCAGATGGAGGCTTATTTTTCTTTTGTGTCTCATTAATATTTACAAGTTCTTATAATTATCTGGATAAAGGAAATTCGTCCAATCAACTGGTTAAAATATTTACAATAATAAGTTGGATTGTTGCATTTTTTTGTATGCTGTTTTTTTCACTTGATTACTCTGATTCGTTAAAAGAAAGCAAACCATTTGACTATTCTGGACAATTATTAATGCAAATAGGTTTTGTGGTAGTTTCAATATTTTACTCCATTTTAGTGGAAATGGAATTGGGTCGAATGAAGATTGTTAAGGCAGAATAAATATGAATTTCTCAGTATTAATATTTATCATCTCTATTTTATTTGCAACTTCCATTATTATTTACATAGTTATCCGAAAGGATTTCTATTTCAGAAAAGGAGGTCCCATTAATATAGATTCAGCAAGTGGATTACCTACTAGGTTAAATGTCCATGAATTTGGAAATCTTGAAGGCGATATTGAAAATTTGGATGAAGTTATCGTTGTCGCTCATACCATTGAAAAGCCTGAAGGAAGCTTATATAACTCTGTCTGGAAAAATTTTAGTAGAAATGTAAAATACACATTTTTAATTTCGAGATCTACTTTCAATACTGAACAAAATGGCTTTTATAAAATATTTCAAGCGTTGCTTGATGTTGCTAAAACCAGAGCATCCTCTGAAAATAAATTAGAAAATAATTTAAAGATTAAATCACTGAAATTTGATTGGGATGATTACCCTTATGTCTTTTATAGAATAAAGAAACAAGGTGATCCCAGTAACCTTTATCTTACATTCGCATATAGGGGTACGCAACAAAATGAAGGCATAGCAGATAACTATGTTTTAATAAATCCTGCACTTGCAAATTCAATATCAAAGGCACTTAATGAGGCCACACATGATAACTCTTTGCAAAAAGTAGAAAAAGAATTTGAATATGGTAGTATTAAAATGGAAAACATAATTCGAAATATCAATGACGTTTTTCAACCTCCACGAAAAAATGGGAAACCAGAAAAAGTATAAATATTTAGGACTAATTACCTGCTTGTATGTCACTTTTCAATTAGTGTCCGATGTCACAGCAGGAAAAATTATTAATTTTTTGGGGTTTCCTGTTTCTGTTACTGTAATCTACTTTCCCATAACTTATATTTTTGCAGATATATTAACAGAAGTATATGGTTACTCCAGAGCAAGAGGGGTATTATGGATTGTTATGTTTTGTTCCATTCTAGCAGGACTACTATACACCTTAGTGGTAATCCTGCCCCCTGCGATAGGTTTCGATGGAAATGAGGCATACACAAAAGTATTAGGATCTGTTCCAAGAATATTAGTTGGTGGGTGGCTTGCGGTTTTTTTGGGCGATATAGTCAATAATTATATACTCGCCAAAATGAAAATTCTTACCAAAGGAAAGATGCTATGGGCAAGAACAATTTCCTCAACCTTTGTTGGCGAGGGAATTAATACTAGCGTTTTCTATGTAGTCGCACTTTACGGAGTACTTCCAAATAATATTTTGCTCGAAGCAATTATTACTGGTTGGTTATTAAAAACCATGATTGAAGTGGTATTTACTCCCATTACGTATGTAGTCGTAAGGTATCTAAAAAAGAAAGAAAATGTGGACCATTATGATTATGAAACTAATTTTAATCCTTTAATTATTAAACCACCATTTTAAAAAGCCCGATATTTATCAGGCTTTTATTTTTTTTCATTTAAATTCACTCTCAAGCTTTTCACTTTGAATCTCCGTATCAGTGTTATCTTCATACTTTACATTCAAGATAAAGTCTACAGCACTCTGTGACTTTCCAGCAGCGTATATAACAAAGTGTTTATCGTTCCTCAACCTCGTCAACCAACCCTGCAAGTATGAAGCATTCTGCTCAAACCCTTGTGTAAAACCACAAATAGATTTAAGGTAGCAAGCACCCATCTCTGCAATCAGTTCTTCGACAGAATAGTTGTCGCCCCAAAACTCTGCCATCTCCATGAGTTCCTTTCGATTCAAACGACTTGGATGTCCAGTTGAATGAATCAGCTCATGAAAGTGTGTTTCGTAGTAATGTTCAGAAGTGTCAAAGGTTTTTAGCTTCGGCATATTGATGTAGTCCCGAATTGGCTCGTAGTATGCTTTCTGTTCCTTGAATTGCACCTTTGGTTTCTGCGGCATTGCTTCAATCATGTCCTCACAAATCTTAATCGGATTATTCATCCTTGTAGCGACGGGAATTTTTTTCACAGGTATTCCCTCACACTGGCATACGTTGAAGACCATGTAGTAACGAAGAAATGGAACTTGCTTTGTCTCTTCGCTATCTTCATCTGTGACATCTTTCCAATTCCAGAAAACAACCAAGCTTGCCTTCTCTCCTTTCTTTACACTGCCATTGAAATGTTCCTTAAGTTGTTTAGCTGTAAGGAAATAGTTTTGAGAATACCCAAGCGTTGCAAGCAACCAGGTATTGATGCCCCGATACGGACGCATTGTAATTAAATTTTGTGGTGTCCCGGAATTCGTCCAGGGCTGCTTCCAGGGCGCTACACCTTTTTCAAGTAGTGCAATGATGCGATCCGTTACGATTGAATACACATCCTTCGGTTTGGATTTTGTTTTTTCTTCCATGACATTTTGATTTTAATTTGTTAAAGAATTATTTTCCTAACAGTGTAAATCGCATGAAAGATGTAAATAAGCAGGGGAAAATAACCAGTTATGGAACCTAATACTGGAATATTGTAAATTCCCGAAATGTCAATGGAGTCAGGACAAGAACCAACAACTGAAAAGAGAAAGGAATAAAGTAAAATTAAATCACCCTACTTCTATTCAAAAGTTACTTTGATACTGTTACTTCACTCAATAAAAAAAACCATGATTTAGATTTCATTACCCTTCTTTCAATTGCATTTTCTAAAATCAATTGAGTTCCTTTTTCCAATGCGGTTCCAGCCCAAGGGATCATCGACAAAGGCATAGTAGCCCATCCAACTATGTTTTTATACTTATTTACTTTCTGATTCTTAAATATTATCTCCCTTAAAGTAGCGTTTGCAAATTCATTATCAAACTCAACATTATTTCGAACCGATTCACTAATCATTTTTTTCAACTCTTCGACTCTTTTATCAGTTAATGCCTTTATAAGTGCACTCATATTCTTTGGTTGAAATTCAGGAAACATGAGTTTAATTAATTGCCTACATTTCTCATGCTCGTCAAGATTTTCGATTGTCGATGGACGAATAGAATTTATTAGTTTCTTTTTGTAGAGGGGAGTTATATCAGCCCAATCATGGATAACAGCATTAAGCTTATCCGCTAAACACAAACTACTCGATACATGTTTTAGGTAAGGCGCTAAACATGCGAGAGTAAATTCCTTGTATTCCCTCTGAATTCCTTTATCCCAATTTAAAAGATTCTGTCGAATTCTATAATCAAGAATACCGCCGACCATTCCCGCTGTTAAGACGCTCAAAATATCATCAATTGAAGTCAATTCATCACTTTCCCAATGATATTTAGATGTCCTTTTAAAATTTGAATTATACGTTGCGTGGAATACAAATTCTTCCCACAGTTCAATTAATTGAATGAATTCATTTCTCCAATCGATGATATTATTTAGATCTTGAGTGTAACTATTATTAATGATTTCTGAGTATGGTTCAATTGTTTTCCCGTAGTCTATTACTTTCAATTTACCGATCTCATTCAGTGACTTGAATAGTTCTTGATGCTTTGCATAATGCGGTTGCTTCTCCATTTTTTCAATAGTATCAGTGTCGACAAAAAAATTATCTCCTATAAAAAAAATCGAATAATCCGGCTCAAAACTAGCTCCAAGGTTTCTAAAGCATACAGGGGGCATATTTTGATATAAGTTGTGAATCCTTCCCCCCCTTTCTGATTTATAATCATGTCTATCTGTTTTTGATGTATTGAAGCAAAAAGATGATAGTATGATATCCATATTATATTATTTACTCACTTTTTGAGATAAAGATGAATTGGTGGAAATGAAACTCCTAACTTGTCCAAATCATTTCCTAATACTTTAATTCTCCACAACGTTAAAGAAATATTTAGGATGTATTTGAATGATTACTTTCAATATTATTTTTCGGTATTTCCCAATGTAATTTGCCACTATTTTTGATTTCTGTAATGAAAAGAAAATACAAATGACTAGTCTATTAAATCAGGGGGTAAGAAGAATTTAGAGCGACAGTAATCGCCTCAAACATTTTAGTGTAATATTCATTCCTGCTCCTTAGTTCCTTATTATATTCAGAATAAAGTTCAGGAAATTGACTTGCCACTTGCTTGATCATTTTTGCCTTTGTAAACCCTTTCTCCTTCGAGCAACGATCTTTCAGTGTCTTCAGTGAAAACATCGTCACTGGAATCCTACTTCGCTGGCAAAAGGCTTTTAATTCTGAAATAAGCCGTTCAAGCCCATTCGAAGTCCGAAACACATCGGGTTTCTTCAAGGCAACCACCGATACTCCTGTATCATCAATGTATGTCTTAAGGGCGAACACAATGTCTCTTAGCTTCGATTCTGACCAAGGACCTTTGAAAGTTTTAACCCTCCAGTCTGTCAACTCCCCATCTCGCAACAATGCAAGGCCGGTAAGCCGTGTTCCAGGACTAATTCCGAGTACTGTTGTCATGGTGTTGTTTAACTAAGAAAGTAAAAAGTGCCCCGCGAGTCTTCCGTATTTTATTTTGAGGAATCGTTAAGACCTTTGTGAGAATCTTCCGGAGAAATGATTCTGAGTATTTATGTGTCATGCCGATGTACGCTTGCAGTGATTCTCTGTCATTGAGCGTCTCGGCTAATTCAACTGCTAACTTGTTTTCATTTGAAATGTCCATATATGGTTACTTTACCTAACTTGTAATGAGAAACGTTTCGTTCGTTTTTATTATTTTTCGTTTCGTTCGTTCTTATACCGTCTGGAAAATTTTTCTTGACTTTTCTACATCCTAGTTTCAGAACCTCCCACAAGACTAACTTCTCAATGTCCTTTATAGGGCACGTTCAAAGACCACCTGTTGAAGGAAGTGGAATTTACCTTCCATCGTGTTACCCGAAAGAGCTACTTCATATTGTCGGCATATTTGCTAATGAGTATTTGATGCAAAAAATTGAATGTATCCCGCATTTAATCATTAACCGCCTTGATGCTCCTTTGAGCTATGCTTCTTTTCCTGAAGCTGCCGCTCTCTTTCAAGTAGAGTGGCTTTCAATGCTTGGCGGTACTCATAAAAAAGTTGTTCTACCAGAGAGTGATACAGAAGACCGAGTTTGATGGCGTTCTTGAGGCTTGGCATGGCCACTCCCTTTTCCCAACGAGACAATCTATTAGAGCATCGGATCTGAAGCAAGCCAGCTACCTCCTTGATTGAGTACCCAAGCATCTTGCGATGCTTTCTTAAACTATTATTATGTAATCGACCTATTACCATACTTAAATGGTAACTCCAAGTATTAAAAAAATAATCAAGGGAAAAGTGACTAATTGTGGTTATCCCTGTGGATAGTCAATCTAGTATTACAATGGCGAATTAAGGTATTGGAATCAATTAATATCAAGTTCCAATTCTACTTCCAGGTTTTTGGGAACTAATGGGACTTTTGCTCCGTGAGTTATTGGGTAAGAAAGAGTATGCTGTTTAACACTCTCTAGAACCTCTGAATTTTTTATTCGATTCGAAAGCCAGCGCTTGATCCAAAACTTCGCTATCAAATTACTTTTTTCTTTAACCTTTATTACGGGTATAATATACTTTGGTGTTTTCTCAAATCCCATGAGAAACTCTCTGAAATTTTTAGCTAACGGAATGCCATATACAATTCGCTTGTTCCCATGATTTAAAATTGGATCAGGATCAAGCCCAATATTCTCAAATGATTCTCGAATCTTTCTAATCAACGGATTGGCGCCTTCGCCGAATATACTGTTCACTCGTTTACCGCCCTTTCTTCTGCCAACCAAAATATTTCCAAGTTTAAGAGTTTCTTTACTTAAGTGAAATGAGCCATACCCTTCACTGTATCCTAAATTTTTATACTCAATTAATTCACTCCCTTCACCACCAAATTCAGAAGCAGGAATTTTAATCCGATTATATTGGCTGGAACCAATTCCATACAAACTGGTTGTTCCTAAAAAAACAAGTTTAGGTTTACGCACCGTAGCTTTTCCATTCATCGAAGAAGCAATTAAACTCACACTTTCACTGTATCGATCTTGGTATGCTTCAACAATTTCAGGACTTGCTAAAAGCATACAAACCAATTTTCCACCGAGTAAATGATTGTATGGTGCTATCGATCCGCAAACGATAATATCCATCATGTTGATGCCAACCCGTTTGCCCTTTGCCTTTCTAATTAGCTTCCCAACACTTGCCAAAAAAAGAGAATAATTAATGGCCTCTCTTAATTCACCTCTTGTTCCGTTATTAAGTCCGTGGGATTGAAACGAATTTTTTATGGAAAGCAAATCCGCGAGAGCCTGACATCTTTTACTTTTAAATAAAAATGTTTGCGCCCTTTTTTTCCATGTCAAGACAGAATTGTTCTCAAAATTAAATTTTGACTGGTGTGGAAATTTATGATGGTACTTCTTAAACTCAAGTGATTTCTTTCTCAATGAACTAATTAATTCAGGTGAAGGCCTTCTTAAATCTTTGATACTTAAAATTTTCTCACTCACCAAATCAGAAACATAAATTTCTTTGATTAATCCGTTTAAAGTTTCAATCAACCACTTAGAATATTTGGTCAGTGGCGATTCAGTAATTTTATTTATAAATGCACTTGAACTCCAGCCGATCCAATTATCCCGTACATTTTGCTGGGCGACGGAACTACCAAGGGCTGCAATTCCAATTACCGGATGATTTTTATAAGCAGCATCCCTAATTAAAATCGAAATTGATCGCCCCGGCAGGGATTTGTATTCATTTACCCACGTGTGCCTGAAGTATCTCCAAATATCCGAAAGGAACAAACCTGTATGCTCACATTTTTTATCAACTTCAACAATTTGAATATACGGGTTAATAATTTTCTGAAGGGCGGTAAGGCGTTCAGGCTCGGATAGCAAATTAGTCGTTGTAAGATCGTGACTTAGTAATGTCCCATCGCGCATTAAAGAAAAAATTGAATGCCATCCTTTGGCGGTTAGTTGTCTTCTTTCCATCTTATTAATAAAATCCACAACCGACTTTTCCGAAAGTTGCATATCTCGAGCGAACAAGTGTCTTTTTCTAACCCTCTCTTTTTCCATCATTAAGTCAGTTTCAGAGTCGTCATGCACTGGATATTCCAACCAGATTCTTTCTCCTCTTACACGTAATTCCCAACCTTGAAGTAAAAGATCAAGCAACAGACTCTTAGCAAAAACTAAAGCGAGGATCGATTCACTTAAGGTTTTAAAAGAATTATTTTTTGTCAATTGCTCCTTCTGATCCTTCAGGTACAATTCCTTTCCATCGGAAGACTTATTCCGGAATTCTTGTAAAATATTCTTACAAAATCTATAAAAAAGAGGCTCTTCCCCAAGTAAAGTTGGATTGAAATCAATAATATTATTGGCCATTAGGATAGAAACGTAGCAAGGACTTTACTCCAATTTTCGAGGTAAGATTCGGCTATCCTTTTCCCCCTCGTATTGTAAAGCAAACTTTCAGCTCGCGCAGCCGCAAAAATGAGTATTTCTACCTTCTTAAGGAAATCCTTTTTATTACTATCTCTCAACAATAAAATGGGTCTATAAATCTTGTTGTAAAAAGGATGATTAGTGTTTACTACTAAACTCAATTTGTGTTGATTATAAATAGTTGAAAAAAAATTGATCGAATCTAATTTCTCAAATTGTAATGAGTAAGATACCCCATTATGTAAACTTGAAGCTGATTCTGGTATATGAATACCATTCTTAAAGAACTTGTAAGTTGCTTCATTTGAGCCCTTTGGCGGCTCAATAAATTTATCCACGCTTTCCATTTCACCCTTTACCGATGGAGGAACATGGTTTTTTTTAACCTCAATGTACCCATTCCGTACACGATTGTGAAGGACTCTTGCAACTGCTTCAATTTCTGGGACAAGAATGCCTTTAATAACTTCACCAGGATGAATTTCTTGTTTTGTATGGGTAACCCCAAAAAGTTCATCAAGTTCAGGATCAAAACATATCTCACATCTCCACCAATCATCATAGTTTTCCTTCCTCTTCCCGCCCATAAAAAACCACCCATAATCGATCTCTCTTTGAGCCCGAAGAACTGTAACACCTGCTCGTTTGGTGATAAGACTTTTCCCCTTAATTTCATTCGAAAAATTAAACCACTTAGCAATTGGAAGTTCCACAAAAGATACCTGAACTTCTGATGTCTTATCAGAGCCCGGAATTTTAATATCGAATTTTAATTTTTCCCCATAGGGTTGTCCTCCAATAAGGTTTTCTCCTTTACGCATAAACATTGGATCGACTGGTAAAACTTCTGTATTATTAATTACAATTCGTTTTCCGCCCCATAAGTGGTAACGAAATATGCGGCCTAATTCAGCTTTGATATTCCGCATAAGTATATTCAAATTTTTATTCGATACTCGATCACATTTTATCCATTTAATTATTGTTCCAGAATTAGTACTGATTTGTACATCCTCAACCTTCCTTTTTTGAGGATTCGGCAAAGATTTTATTTTACCCGTAGCAATCTCATCAGCATCAAGATAAGTCCAAAAAATGGTATCAGGCGAAGTCCAAGAACATACTTCTACTCTCCGAGCTACACTCATCGAACTGTTTGGCAATCCCATTCCATATCTTCCTAAACCACGGCGCGAATTAAATTTGGATGACCCTCCAAATTGTATTGCGCGACTCAATTCCGGAACCGACATGCCCTTGCCATCATCACGAATACTAAAATAAAATTCTCCATCAGGTTTTTTATGAATTGTAATTTCCACTTGACTGGCATTTGCTTCCAGTGAATTATCGACAAGTTCTGCCAATGCTGATGCTGTGCTTTTATAGCCAGAATCACGAGTAGCCATGATAAAATTCTGAATCAGAATAATATCCTTATTCATCCCATTTTTTTAAAATAATATGAATCCCGCCTTGGCCGCGAGATTCATATCTGTATTTCTTACGCACTCTGAAATTCCTCTTTAGCTGATTTCGCATCAACAGTTGAATCAACTTTGTCTAAAAGCATCAGGGCTATTTCCAAACGCCTTGACCACTCAGGTCTCTCAGCCTTATAAAATATTTCCTTCTCACCATCAGATTCCAGTTCGCAATTGCCTATTACAAAAAGAAGTAATTCCAATGAAGATCTGAATTTAGAATCAGTAATCGAACTATTGTATATGTCAGAGAAAAACCGATGCTTCGTATTGATGTACAATCTTCTCTGAGGACCATAAAAATCCACTCGGAAAAAGGGAGCACCCTCCAATCCTTCAAAGTGAACCTTATAGGGACTGTTTGCAGCATCTTCCTGAAATTGTCGCTCATGCTCTTCTGTAGATTTCCCAGTCTGTTTTGATTTTTCCTGAGCATCTTCCTTAATTTTTCTGGCAGCTTGCTCCTCCTTCTCTGGAGAAATATTTTTAGGGCCTACTGAAACGTATTTTTCCGTCTCTGCCATAATATTTTCAGAAGTGGCTGCTGCATTCATCGCCTTTAATTCATCGCCCTTAATTGCAGCCTTGTCTTGTTGAAGCCTTTTCCTTAAAGATTTCACCATTAATGGGATTCCCTCCGAAGCAAATTTTGTCCATAAACGCTCCGATATTGTAACCTGCTGCTTATTTGTAGTAATCCCGAATTCTTCATCCAAAATAGGATCAAAGTCCAGTTCCACTGCCCAATTTCTGTCGTACGTAAGTATTGTAGCGTCATCTTTATCTTCCGGGTAGTCTGGTTTTTTGATTATATCAATCTGTCTTCCTGCACGAGTTACAATAAAGTAAGAATGATTATTTTCCTTCATAATCGGAAAACGTGAGTTTAATATTATTTCACCAGGACCATTTTGAAAATGAGGATGCATGTATGAAAAACGGAACCTGATCTTACCTAGTTCGCCTTTCTTATTGGTAAAATCTATTACCTTTTGCTCCATTGCTTCAGCAAATAGTTTATTCTTCACATCAAAATACAGGGCATTTGATTCTAAGAAAAGTGGATCAACAGGTGAAACTTCTTGGCCATTGATATACATCTTACAATTTCTCAAAATCCATCGATAAATCACTCCCACATGCTCAGCCATTTTTCGGTGAAAATGCGAGGGCGAAATAAATCCAGAAGTCAAACGATCAGGATTCTTTAAAATTACTACAGTGCCTTGAGTAATTTCAATATTATGCTTATCCAAATATTCCAGTACAAACTCTGGTAATGCAGTTGTCGTTGGGTCAGGAGCCAAAACATCGCCTCTATCATTTGTTAGCTTGCCGGCAACAATATCATCTAGGGAAATCCGCACTTTATGCCAACTTCCATTTTTAATTTTTGAATACACTTCATATTCACGAGTAATACTAACTGCAGCACTAGGCAACCCAAATCCAAATCGTCCAAATCCTCTTCTGTCGTTATGCCGGTGAGTACCACCCCATAAAACAGAGGCCCGTATCATATCTGGGATCATTCCATGGCCGTTATCAATAACAGCTATGTCAAGTATTCCTTTTTTTTCCTTCATGCCTACATTATAAAGAATATCAACTCGAGTTGCCTTCGCTTGAATCGCATTGTCGGTCAGTTCATCAATTGCGGTGGCGGTTGATTTGTATCCGGAATCACGCATTCCTTCCACGAAGGTCTCTGCAAGTACAATTGAAAAACTACTTTCTCCACGTGAAATTAATTTTTGAACATACTCATTTTGAGCTTGCAAATCAGAACTTAGGTCTGATGTTGCGTTCTTAATTTTTGATTTCATAATTTAGGCTTAGTTATTATTTATATTTTTCAAAACTTCTGTTCTGATATTTCTTAGACCAGCGGCAAGGCTTTTCTGTATATTATTCCTCGAACATGTCCTCTCCGACGCGATCTCTCCAATTTTTCTTTCCTGATAAAATCTTTCATAAATCAATTCTTGTTGTAGGGGAGAGAGAATTTTATTGGAATTGTAGATAAGTTGTTCCACAATTCTGAAAATAGGTTCCGACCGAAATACATTCTCTATTTCTTCAATCTCAGCATCAGTCACTGCTCCTTTATTATAGTAATGATATTTTACTTCTCTCCGTATTTCCTTCCGCACAAATGTTTCAACATGAAATCTGGAGAACCCCCAAAAGGGAGTTTCCATCTTAAGATTGAATCGTCCGATTGCGTGGAATAAGCCTTCGCAGCCTGATTGAAAAAGATCATCTTCATCGAGATGAAATTTAAATGCAAAATATCTCGCTATTGTAAAAATTTTTTCTTTAAAAACTTCTACGATTGCGGAAATTGCAGAACGGGAAAATTGATTGTTTGCTTGAGCAATTATAACGAGTGCTCTTACTCTCTCATTTTCATCGGATGATGAATCCGGTGCTGGTTCAGTCATGGCAATTGCCTCCTTTTGTTTTGTGGAGGTTTGCCTTATGGTTTACACCTTCTTGTACCTATTGCGGTCACGTGGGTAAACCTCCTGGTTAAAAAAATAATCTGAATAGTCTAGAAGACCAACGTTTGTCTCCCTATACTAATAAGTGACAAAAATATTAAAAATGTAAACCATTGGACGCAAAATAAATTCTAGACTGAAGAAATTTTATTCATAAACTTCCACGCATATGCATATAGATTTTTTGAGATGTAACTAATTCATATCACGCAGGTTCTTAAATATTGCTGTTGCTGCAACAGTTTTGATTGCTGCAAAAGTGCAGCACAACTAAAGATGCTACAGCACCCTCCGGGATTCCAAAAGTTTTCCTCGGCATATCCTCACAGGTTCCGGTATTCCAATTTCCTTTTGGAATTCTATTTAGTTATGCAGCATAGTAAGTCGCATACAATCAAACCCTGATGTCATGCAACAGAATTTATTTACATCTCATCTTGCCGAAATCAAAGTCAGTTACTCTTCAAAAGTGAAATATGCGGATATGAAATGTATTTCCACTTCAAAGGATGCTGAAGAAATTTTTAGAAGTATTTGGTCTGATAACATGGAGTTACTTGAAGAATTCTATATCCTAATTTTGAATAGGGCGAATAGGGTGATTGGGTGGTATCAAGTTTCAAAAGGAGGCACTTCTGGAACTGTTGTGGATCCTAAAATTATTTTTTCGGTAGCTCTCAGATGCCATGCTTGTGGAATTATACTAGCACATAATCATCCGTCAGGAAATACAAAACCTAGTCATCAAGATCTAGAATTGACAAAAAAAATAGTATCTGGAGGAAAACTATTAGAAATTTCAGTACTTGATCATATTATTCTTTCAAATGAGACTTATTTTTCCTTTGGAGATGAAACACTTTTATAGATTTAAATTATTAACTCGAATTTAAAAATTATAATAATTAATTAATGTCTTGAAGTGTTTAATTTGACGTATAATTACACAATCTCGACATTTTAAGATGCTGATAATCATAGACTTGTAATATATGATTCATTTTGGTAGTCTATTATTGAGGTAATAGAAGGGCAGAAAGTGTAAAACATGCCCCTGTGTCCTTTAGTATAATTGATAATTGGAAAACCAGAAAATGGTATATTTTTTTGAAACTTTTGTAATACATGACCGTTACGATTACATTTAGGATTTTTGATGAATTCTAGAAATTGTTCATAATTTATACAACATCTGTGAATATCCACGTGTATATTTGCAGCATTCATCGCCCAAAGGGTGAAGGAACTGGCCCCGCAAAGCCTATTTGCGCAGCGCATCTACGGGATGCGCTTTTTTTTATTTTAGCATTGTGACTCTCCGGCTTTGAAAGATTTATATCTTTCGTAGTACATTCCTTCGTCAGATTTGTCTACACAAAAAGATGTTACTATTAGATATTCAGGAGAGATTTCCTTTAACACAACCATAAATTGTTTTGGTTGACACCAAAAATGGTCCTTGCAAAAATTATCTTCATCCTTCCATTTAAACCGTAGAATGTTTTTGGTATCTTGACTTGTTAATATAGGTTTAATCCAGTGAATACGATTCGCTCTATGACAGTCATATAGTCGATCTCTTCCATACTTTCTAGTAATTATATGGTAAAAGGTTTCACAATAGCATTCGTATTCCTTTACCTTCGGAACTTGCATATTAATCTTAACATTTTTCCCTCTTACCAGAAAAGGATCATCAATAAAATCTCTTCGGAAAATTTCAAATAATTTACCAATCTGATCATGATTTACTTCAGTTGTGATAAGATCGTCATCATTAAAATGCGGAATTAACGTTAAAATCATCAAATATGCTGTTTTGGCTGATGATCTATTATATTAAATTTATTTTCCCATGGTTCCGTCCCTTCGTTCAATAAATAACCCGACTTTTTTTCTATATATTCAACTAGCTTTTTCTTAGCGGGATTCGCATTTTCCTTTTCATCCTCCTTCAAGCTTTTATAAGTAATAGCCCCAATGAATAAATCTGCTAATTGAAGAAATTCGCTTTCATGGGAATGAATGTGTTGAAAAAAAACAAATGGAGACTTATGATTATTGACGAAATTCAACTTTAATTTTATTTTTTTCAATTTATCTCTACCTCTCGTATCTTTTATATCCATAAAAACTCTATACTCAGAATTCGGCGGATTAACAGCAGAATTGAGAAGGTAAAAAACAAGGTTATAGTAAAAATTATCTGGACTACCTTGATTGAATTCAGTGAATGGAAGTTTGTCCTTGTATTTAACTAATATGCAACGGAAGTCGATTGTACTAGCAAAATAAAAATCTACTAGTTCTTTATAAAGTGGTAGCCGAGATAATGAAACATTCCTCCATTTAATCTCAACTGGAGTCCTATGTTTCAACTTTATTTTAAAAATCGCATTTTTAAAATTTTCATAATTATCCTTGTCAACCTTCATATATCCAATACACATGACGGATTTACGGTCATGGAATAGATGACAGCTTTCATCAACAAATAAATTATAATTCATTTTAATGATTTAATTAATCGTCAAGCAAGTAAAGAATTTAATTTTTTAATACGAAATCTAATTAATCGAAGATTCCCATAAAATCCTGCTTACCGTATCTGTAAACCGATTCATAACCTCTTTTTTTTGAAGGGGCCCGCATTAACTAAGAAAAATATTAAAACTCTTTTGGAAGAAATTAAATTTTATAAGTCTTAAATAATGGAGCGTGACATACACTACGAACAAAATTTCTCAAATACTCACTGATGATTTTCCAACCTCAGAATCAGTTGTTGTTCATTTTTTTGTTGAAGTGAGAAAAATTATCGAAAGCATGAATAAGTCTGAACAAGAAAAATTCAGCTTGATTAAGTTTTATGGAGATTGGTTATCGCACACTCAAAAGGACAGGATTCCTGAATCGATAAAAGTAATTATGGGAAAAATAGACCAGGCAGTTCCAACTATTGAATACCTAAATGAACATCAGAATATGTGGGCTGAATATTTAAAATTTGTTTACATGGATGAATTACGAGAAGAACTTCGCAACTTATTCGATAGAGTAAATTTACCAAAGGATTTTATAAATGATAATATCCGATGGTTAAACTTCGCACATTTCTTAATCACAGCTTTAATAGATCAGCCAATTATAGATCCCGTTCCCAGTATTAATCGATTTGCATTTCTATGGGTAAAGGATAACGCTGTAATCTGGGAGATTATTTTTAATGACGATAGGAAAACTTTCAAGTGTAGCAACGTAATCCATTAAGAGGCGGTTTAAAATCAACTGTCTGGCGAAGATTCTAGTTGAGATTTACCTTGATGAGAAGGATGCCAGGACAAAGGATCTTGATCCTCTGGAGGAGTTTGCTGAACATCTCGAAGGATCTTCCCGAAAACTTGTATTGACAACCAAGGGATTTTTTTGCACTTTTTACTCTGGTTTTAAATAGATTACATTATTTTAAGTATCACCGGGTGCGATACTATTGCATTTTTATATACCTTCGTTTATACTTTTTATACTATGCTGATTCAGCTGAGCGAAAAAGATAAAAGGGCCTACAACCTGATCCGTAACAATCTTATCCATGAAGGGAAAAAACCTACTCTGGATGAGATCAACAAAGTTACCGGCGGACAATCCCCTCGATCCGCAAGCATAGTGATAGATCGATTGGTAAAACTTGGCTTGCTGAAACGGTACGGTAAGAACATTAAGCTCTCGGAAAATTCTCTCGTAAATCCAACCTCAATAAGCACGGTTGAAGTTCCGCTTGTAGGTTCAGTTGCTTGCGGCCTCCCGATTCTTGCAGAGCAGAATGTCGAAGCATACATTCCGGTTTCAACTGCACTTGCAAAAAAAGGGGCAACCTATTTTTTGCTTCGTGCTATTGGGGACTCAATGAACCTAGCTGGAATTAATGATGGGGATATCCTGCTCGTAAGGCAACAGAGTTCTGCCGATGCCGGGCAAAAAGTTGTGGCATTAATTAATGACGAGGCCACAGTCAAAATTCTTGAACGAAAAAATGAGATGGTCATTCTTCGACCAAAATCGTCAAACCCAGATCACAAAGCAATCATATTAACAGATAACTGTGAGATTCAAGGTGTGGTCCTCGCGGTCCTTCCTTCAGATCTCAATTAAATAAATTAATTATGGCAAAGAAGTACATCCGTAATGCAGGGAAAACCTGGACCCCCGCTGAAGAGAAACAGCTAAAAGTATTAGCAAATAACAATACCCCCACCCGAGTAATCGGATTAAAACTTGGGCGACCAGTTGGTGGTGTGTATCAAAAAGCTTCAGAGCTGAATGTCAGTTTAGCTCCTACCAATCAGTCGCCTTACAACAGAAAGAAGAAATAATTTATGGTGAAAAGGATATTGTCAATCGACGGCGGCGGTATTAAAGGAGTCTTTCCGGCATCTTTTCTTGCTGCACTTGAAGAGACTAACAATATCCGAGTTTCCGACTATTTCGATCTTATTGTTGGAACCTCTACCGGAGGAATAGTTGCCCTTGGATTAGGTCTTAGTTTTAGCGCAAGTGATATTTTGAAATTCTATGAAACTCATGGACCAGATATTTTCAAGGGGAATCAGTTTTTGAAAGCCTTACGACACTTAGGATTATCTAAGTATACCCAAGCGCCATTAAAATATGCTCTCACCAAAACATTTGGCGATTCTATATTGGGCGATTGTAAATCACGACTTGTCATTCCAAGTTTTAATTTGCAAACAGGAGAAGTTCACCTATACAAGACTTCACACCATCCAAGATTTGCCACCGATTATAAAGATTCCGTTGTAGACGTAGCCTTAGCAACATCTGCTGCGCCAACTTACTTTCCAGTTCATACAACCTCAACAGGCATCCCATTAACTGATGGAGGTGTCTGGGCAAATAATCCAATTGGAATTGCAGCAGTTGAAGGAATAGGAATTCTTGAATGGCCAAGAGAACAGATAAGGATTTTGAGCATTAGTTGTACAGCAGAACCATTCGAAGCAACAAAGCGTGGTGGCAAGTTTAAGTGGGCTTCACAAATTTCAGACGTCTTCCTGGCTTCACAGTCTTCGGCATCGATGGGTATGGCTCAACACTTGGTTGGTCATGACAATGTTGTTCGAATCAATCCCATAGTTCCAAAGAAAAAATTCGGACTTGATAGTGTTGGTGAATTTAGTCTCCTGAAGGGTTTGGGAATTACTGAAGCTCGAAAAGCAAATCAAAAAATTAAGGACTTTTTCTTGAAAGAAAAAGTAGAACCGTTTACACCATATCACTCCTAACAAAAATGAAACTCGAATCTGAACTCAATACGTTCCTAAAGAATGAAGTCAACCTTAACGAGACAAGGTATAAACGGGCTGAAGCCGGCATTAATACAATGTCTGAATTTTTAAAGAATGATGAAGTTTTCGGTAAATTATTTATCAAAGTAACTACCCAAGGATCATTCCGCCAGGAGACTATAATTAAACCGTGTAGCTCTGATCAGGATTTTGATGTTGATCTTCTTTTTGAAATGAAAGAGGTCAAAGAATGGCAACCAAAAGATTACTTGGCAAATCTTGCTGCCCGATTCAAAAAAACAGATCGTTATAAAGATAAAGTTGATACGCGCGGGAAAAATCGCTGCGTTACTATAGACTATGAGGATGATTTTCACATTGATATTATTCCTTGTATCACTAGAGGATCAGGTAAGGTAATAATGAACAAGTCTTCAAACGAATACGAATCAACTGATGGCGATGGCTATGCAGAATGGTTTGAAGGGCAGAATAAAATTACAACAAAAAAACATTTAATAAAAGTGGTTCGATTGTATAAATATATCCGTGATTCAGAAAGCAAATTCGAGGCAAAATCAATCCTTCTTACTACATTGTTAGGGCAACAAATCTCTTCTTCTGACAACAGCTCTCTTCTATATCCAGACCTCTCAACTTCATTCCTAAATATTACAGAGCGCCTTAATAAATATCTTCAGGCAAATCCTGTCATTCCAGTTGTAGTAAATCCCGTATTATTAAGCGAGAATTTTAATCGACATTGGGACCAAAAAAAATATGATGTATTTAGGTCTGCAGTAGACAAAATCACAAGATTATCCCATCAGGCTTACAATGAAAGCGATCAGCATACAAGCATAAAACTTTGGCGAGAAATATTTGGAGAAAACTTTGGTACAACAGGCATCACGGAATCATCAGCTCCAGTTATTAAAAGAGATTCAGGTGAGCAATTCCTTTCTGATTTTAACATCAATGAAAATCTTAAGTACCCTTTGAAAATTAATGCGACAATCACCCAGGATGGTTGGTCGCCTTTTTATCTCCTCGGAAATAAAAATCCACTTCGTAAAAAAGCAAAAATAAAATTCTTTATTGAGAATAATGTTGTGCCTAAACCATATTCCGTTAAATGGAAAATAAAAAATAAAGGCAATGAAGCAACTCATGACTTACGTGGTGAAATTCTTGATGATCATGGCCGAGAAGAACGAGTAGAGCATACAAGATACCAGGGTAGCCATTATGCCGAGTGTTACATTATAAAAGATGGTCAATGTGTAGCGAAAAGTAAAATTACAGTGCCCATTGGATCTATATGACCTTAGAAACTAATTTTGATTTAATTTCCTTCATTTCATTTGATAATTTTCGCGACAAGGTCAAATACAGTTTATGTGGAAGTGTTTCATAAATTTTTGCTAGTCTAAATAAGTTTATAATACTTGGCACGGCAGTACCCTTCTCCCAATGTGAAATTCTATCGGGATAAGCAATACCGATCAACATTGCCACATCCTGTTGTCGCAGGCCACGACCAAGCCTGAGCCTTTTAAGGTTGTTTACTGCAATTTCATTTTTGTATTTCATATAGCTATTGTAATTTCTAGAATAATTGTAAATAAGGCGGGAGAAGTTGTTAGAAGTGGTTGCTTTGTTTAAGGTGTTGTCATTACAAGTTAATGCACCAATCATATGCAAGAACACGCTGAGATATTCCCAGATTGGGAATATGAATCAGGGAAGGTCAAGGACGAATTAGGAAACAAGATCAACCGGATGAGCAAGGGCGCTATTGAAGAAGAGGTTGAGATGAACTACTTGGCAAAGATCCTGGTCGAGATATGCCTAAGTGAGAAGGATGCCAGGCCAATGGATCGTGATCCTCTTGAGGAGCTTTCTGAACATCTCGAATGATCTTGCCTAACTCTATGATCTCCTCGTTTATGGCTTCTACAGTAGCTTTGGGAGGGAGAAAGGATGTCTTCTGGTATGATTTACCAGATACCTGGTGATTCGAAGTATTGTGCATAGTGTCCGCAATATGCTAGATGTAGCAACATCAGAAATACTCTTGTAACTCAAGGGTATTTTTGTTTTAGCATTTTGCGACTTCCAACAATTTTCCAAATGATGATAATGAGATTCGAACCATTATCAGTAAGTAAAGAATAATTGCATGGAAACATTTAGCGAGGAAGATTTGCAGGAGGACCGAGAGATGGATCAGCTGGCAAAGATTCTGGTTGAGATTTATTTAGGTCAGGAGGAGAAGCCTGAGGAAGATCCTTTGGAGCAGGACATATCTCTGTTTTCAGAACTTCCGTAAGTGAGCCATACACTTCTTGAGGTGTTGTCTGGTACAGAATGCAAAGCTTCAAGAGATTGATAATATTCGGAATAGCGTGTCCATGTTCCCAATAGGAAATGCGGTTGACCATATCCAAACCAACATGACGTGCGACCCGACCTTGTGTGAGTCCTTTGGCTTGTCTCATTTCCTTCAATTTGTTTTGTGCAATGTGTGATTGGTAGTTCATATACGAAAAGTAGCAAGAGAGCTTGTTAGTTAATAGTGAGGAGAAAGAACCATGTCTGGTTCTGGAGGCTCTTTGTTTGCGTCCCGGACAATCTTGCCGAGCTCAATGATCTCTTCGTTTATGCTCTGGACATCTGGTTTGGGAGGGAGAAAGGATGCTTTGTGGGTGGGTTTTGAGGATACCTGGTGATTCGAAGTATTGTGCATAGTGTCCGCATTAAGAGACTGGTTGGTAAAAAAAAACTTTTTTGCTTTGAAAAGGCTATGGATTTTCTTGGTTCCAAATTTCTTTCCATCGAATACTATTCCCTGTGGAAAGTGGAACCACTGCAATTTCAGTTTTCCTTGGAGATTAGCCGCTGTCCAGACAACGCTTGGTTTCTCCAAATAATTAATACTGAATTTAAACAGTTCTTCCAAATTAGTTTCTTTATTCGGCATGCGGGCAAGACTTGCATTTTTCTCCATTAATTCAAAGTCGATCTTATCAAGGTTCTCACGTAGAAGCTCATTGCTGATCACCCCCTGTAAGTTTTTCTGGATAAGCATATGTTGTCGATCTTTCATTGTAGCAATATGTTGCTTTAATTGAACTGTATCCTTTTGCTGTTCCTTAGTGCTGTGTATAAGATTGTTTTTAAGAAAGACAGAAAACTTCTTCAGTTTTTCTTTGTCGAACTGGAAGCCATCAATGAAATCCATGAATGCTTTCTCAATGAGTTCCTTTTTGAATTCTTGCCCCGGCAATTTAAATCTATAGTAAGGATAATAATTAGTTCGGCCTTTTGACCAACTGCCTGTCAGTTTTAATCCATTAAGATTGCTTACAAATCGTCTGAGAGGGAAATCCGGATTCTGAAGTAAATAGCTGATGTTTCTTCTCTTTCGGTGTTTTAAGACTCTCTGCACTTGATCGAAGATCTCTTGACTTACGATAGGATCAAAATTTCCTTTGAGACGTTCTCCAAATTTTACTATCCAACCGACATAAACTTGATTTTTTAGTAATCGGTAAAACTGTGCGCGTGAAAGATACTTTCCTTGATTATTAGTCAGTCCATTTTTCTGCATCTGTTTTCTTGCCTCTTCAATCGAGGAAGGATTTTGTGCTACCAATTCAAACGTTTCCAAAATAAAGGGAGCTATCTTGCTTTTAGCGATGGTGCCTTTCCCCGTGATT
>Ga0193738_1000361_pt1 | contig 26193 bp, 24 predicted proteins | sample L2a1metaG_FD_144927 | JGI IMG/M metagenome (GOLD analysis project Ga0193738, IMG submission 144927) | Soil microbial communities from a riparian zone of the East river system, Colorado, United States - L2a1 | ecosystem: Environmental > Terrestrial > Soil > Riparian zone | place: USA: East River... | reverse complement strand
TCTTCAATTACAAGAAACTTCATCCCGTTTTTCAATGTAAAAGTTTTTACATCTTCAGCTTTCATTTGTGCCTGTGTGGATATAGCAAACAGGATAAAAGCTATTGTAATAATTCTTTTCATAAAAGAGATTTTGATCAGCGTTAAAGCTAAGGAATCATTAGTTATCTACTCCGCCATTCATAAAAAAATAAAACCCGTCTATTGACGGGTTTAACTAATTTTTCTAAGCTATTATATTACTTTATTTCAAAATCTTTTTTGAAGGACATAAATGTAGAACGATAAAACGAATTCGTAGCATCAAGTTGTGTTGCTTTTAGATAATGATTATATGCTTCGGCTAAATAATGATTTTCTTCCAGCACAAACGCAAGGCGAAAATTCATTTCTGCATCGCTTTCCTCACCATCCGCTTTTTTAATTGTATTAAGGAACGTTTGGAATTCATCTTTTGTTTTATAATGTAAATAATGTCTTGCTGTATTTTCAGTTTCACCTTTAACAGTTGAATTCCAGTAGTAGGTCTTTCCAGGTTGTAATAGTTTCAGTATTTCTGAAATATCAACATGTTTCTTCTTGATATCTTTGGAGTAGATCACTTTTGTTTTTGAATCATCATATAAGCGGAATTCGAATTCTTCTGTATCAACAAAACATTTCCATGAAAGAGGAATGGTACCCGATACATAATTAACTGAATCAAGTCTTTGGTCAACCCAAACATTATTGATGTCGCCACGACCAACAGCACCCACATTTGCCATATAAGCCTTTCTGTTCTTTTCTGGTGTCCCTTTTGATTTTGTCATCTCATTCCAGATGTATTTCATGTAATTGGCACTGACAGAACTGTTGTTTGTTTTGCAGGAATCCTTAAGGCTTGCTGTGGTATAACTACCGGCTTTGTTCAATGAAAACATTTTTGTTTCATTACAAAGCAAAGTGGCAAAAGAACCAGCTGCAAGCTTGATCGAACTATTGCCATTGAGGATCGTGCCGATCTTTGCTTTGGTTTCTACTTTGTTTTCAACAACAGATACAGTGCCCTTGACACTGTAAACAACAAACATATTTTCCTGTGCCGATATGACAAAAGGAAAAAATGCAGCAATAAAAAAATAGATTATCCTTTTCATAATTAATTTTTGATTAATGGTGTTCATGTGTAGTAGGTTCGTGTGTTGTAGTTTCATGTTTATGATGATCGTTTGTATGATGTTTTTCGTGTTCCAGAGGATTATGGTGATGGCCGAAAATTGTCTGGTATCCAAATTTTCGATGTAACCAGCCAACAAAAGCTTCGTAAAAGTATATGACATCAACCGCGAGGGCAATTACGTACAATGTGTACTTCATGTCCAATTTGACCTCAAATTTATCGAAAACAAAGATACCAACGTAAGCAAAAAATATAACAGAAAATAACTGGGCCAGTTTGGCGACAAGATGGAACCAAATATGACTTTCAAGATAATACCTGATAAAGAGCGACATGTGGATCCAGCCGATCACGATCGCCATAAGCCAGGCTACCCATTTTGGCGTTTTGTGAACATAATCAGCATCCAATACCATTGATATGATGTTTGCCTGTACAATGATCCCGTTCATATCCGGAATTGCTTTGCCTGCAAATTTATCATTCATCGGTGTGAATTTTTTATCCTCCACATCATTGTGGTCGAAGTTAATATAACCAAGAAGGACGATTTTGTTCTTCAGAAGGTTGCTATCAACATTATCAGCCATCAGATCTTCTGACTCGACGATCTGGTATTGTTTCACTTCATTGTTAACTCGTCTTTTATAATTAATAAATTCCTGCTCTTTATGCCTTTTCTCTAATTTTTCATAGGCTTCATGATCAAATTCTTTTATGATCGCAGTTGTTATTTGCGGATACTTTTCATGACCAACTTTTTCAAAAGGAGAGTAGTAGCGAATAGTGCCAATCTCTTCTCCAATGAGATTCGCATATCCCCGTTTAGCGATCACACTATCGAAATTGTTTTCTTCAATAGTAAATCCATGTTTGTCCCAAGCCCCCACACTTACTCCTACAAGGTTTTTTGTTTTTTTAAATGCTTCTCTAAGAATTGAATCTTTATCAGGCTCCCTGGTGCCCGCAAAGAAAATATCAAGACCGATCACTTTTGGGTTGTAACTACTAACTTTTTCAATTAAGAATCCAAGTTCTGCCCGGTCAAGATGACCTGTGTTTACAACTACAATTCTATTGTCAACCGGGACACTAGCAGTTTTTTCAAGTTTTGCATAAGCAATATCATTAAAATCAAAATCTTTCAATGCTAGTTTCATCGGGTTCAGCACATAAAAATTTATTGGGATCATGCCCAACACTATCAGGAAAACGAACACAGAGATCGTGGCGAAGAAAGTATCCCTTTCATAGAGGTACTTCGTTATATGTTTTACGTATTTCTTGGTGTGTCGTGCAATATGTTTGTGCAGCATAGTCCGGCTAAATGATTCGCAATTTAAGCCATTGTCTGCCACTGTTTGCACACTATTTACGTCAACAGCCGGCTGTCCTGAGTGATCTTTAAATATAAAGGGGTTTTTACGATGACTGATGGCTTAATGTCTTACTGAAAACCTGTAAATTAGCGCCGAATATATGCAACGAGCCCTTTTAGCATTCCTTCTAACGATCCTTTCTTTTTGCCTTATCGAAAACGATGTGGCTGGCCAAGTTGCACAAACTTCGCAAGACACTTCAGGTCACCGCACTTTTGCAATGATCATGGGCATATCTTCCTACAAGTTCATTCGTCCCCTTTCTTTTGCTGATAGTGACGCCGAACTTTTCCGTGATTTTTTAAAATCAGGTAGCGGTGGTAAGTTGGCAGATTCCAATATTTACTTTTTAAAAAATGAAGAAGCAAAGGCTGCAAATTTTTTAGTGAAGGGAATGAGCTGGCTTCGTAATCGCAACCTTAAAGCAGGCGATCGTTTATATATCTATCTCGCTGGTCATGGCGATGCCATTAACCAGGATGAGTTTTTTTACCTGACATACGACTGCAACCCTGCCGGCGATAAAAATAATTACCTGATCACCGGTACCATCCAACTTTATAATTTAAAAGTCCGTATTGCTGAAGCTAGTCGCAAGGGGGTTGAAGTTATTTTTATAATGGATGCTTGTCGTACAAATGAATTACCTGGAGGTGGCGAAGGTCAGCAACAGTTGCAGGCTGCAATTTCTGAAAAGCAAGCTGGTGAAATAATTATGCTTGCAACAGGCGCCGGCCAGGAATCATTGGAAGATCCGCTGATCGGTACCGGGCATGGCTTATTTACATATTATCTTGTTGATGGGCTTACAGGCCTTGCAGATACCGAAGGTGACCATAATAACCTTGTAACACTTGATGAGTTAGAAAAATACATTGCCAAAACAGTTCCTACTTATGCTCAGGAAAAATACAATCGTAAGCAAAATCCTTTTTTATGTTGTGATGAAGGCAAAAGGAAAGTGATCTCGAAAGTTGATACTGCGTTTTTAAAAAAATGGATCGCTACAAAAAAAAGAACTGGACAAATACGAAGAACAGAAGGCTTGCAAAAACGTAGTGGCACTGCTGTTGTTCGTGGTTTTAAATTGAGTGGTGATCAAAATATTCTTTATAATATATCAGATACCGCGATCCTTGACCTTTATAACTCTTTCAACCAGGCATTAAAAGATTTTAATTTAACGGGTAATGGAAATTCAGCTGAAGATCTCTACCAGCAATTGAATAAACTGGCGCCAACAAGCAATTATACAGTTGACGCAAAACTTAGTTTAGCAACTGAATACATAAATTTTGCTCAAAGCAAGATCAATCTTTATCTAGAAGGCCGTGATGTTTCAGCAATTCAGCGCATACGTTCTCAACTTGACGCGGATGATAAGTCCGATGAGATAACGAATAGCCTCGATCGGATGGAAAAAGTTGCCCGCCAGGATTTTTCTGAAGTAGGGGATATGCTGGAAAGAGCAATTGAATACGCCGAAGTGGATGATGAAAATTTCAGAAAAAAATTAGTGGCAAAAAGATTTTTCTTCAAGGCGCAGGGATATTTTGACAAAGGGTCAAGTACTACCGGGCTTCGGTTGGCGATACAAGATGCAATGCTGGCTTATAAAGCAGACCCTACCGCCGCTTATATTTTGAATACACTTTCTTCATTGCAATTGGATAATAATAAACCTGACAGTGCCATTTACTTTGGCCGGTTAGCTATGGCGCAGGCGCCCCTTTGGCGGTATCCATATATGAATATGGCTAACGCATTTATTAAAAAGAATAAACAAGATTCTGCCCTGGTTTATTTTAAAAAAGCTTTGGCAGTGGATGATTCAAGAGCCGATGCTTATGTCGATCTTGGTTATTTTTATTTCCAGCAACGAAACCTTGATTCTGCAAAAGTTTATTACGAAAAAGCGTTATTGCTTGATCCGAAAAATGCACCGGCAAATAATAATATGGGTTGGTTATTGCGTGAATCAAGACAGTTTGACCAGGCCCTGGTCTATTTCAGAAGGAGCCTTGCGAATGATCCTACATTTTTTAATGCATACAACGGAATTAGCCGTGTATTCACTGATCTGAGAATGTATGATTCGGCCCGTGCTTATTATCAAAAAGCGCAAAAGAATTATCCCGATAAATTGATCACTTCAAATTATCTCGGGCAATTTTACCAGGAGATCAACCAGGTTGACTCAGCCCGTGCATACTATGTCCAGGCCGCCGTGTATGATCCAAGTTATGATGCGCCTTTTATTAATCTTGGTAGATTGTATACGCAAACAAAACAATACGATTCCGCAACGTATTATTATCGTAAAGCACTTGATCTTAATAATAAAAATTTCAGGGGCTATAACCAGTTGGGTTTGATGTTCACGGAAATGAAAAATTATGACTCAGCTTTTTATTATTATAAAAAAGGATTGGAGCTTAATCCCGATAACAGTATTGTATTAAACAATATGGGGCTTTCTTATTATTACGCCGATAAACTAGACTCGGCCGCCGTATATTTTCAAAAAATATTGAGTGCAGCTCCTGATAATCCTTATGCGGCCAATAACCTTGGGCTTGTTTATCATAAAATGAAAAAATTGGATTCAGCAATGGTTTATTATACCAAAGCAATGGCGCTGAAAAAAGATATGCCTTCTGCACAAGGTAATATTGGAAGATTGTTATATGAAACCAAAGATTATGAGGGAGCAAAATATTATTTAAGAAATCTTGTAGAAGCACATCCTGATAATATGCAGGCTTTGTCAAATCTTGAGCAAGTATTCAAGCAGACAGATCAATTTGATTCAGCCGTTTATTATTACACACGTTCATTGCAAAAGGGTGTTGTAAATTCTTCTATGTACAATAATCTTGGTCGCTTATATTTCACTGATGAAAAATATGATGAAGCTGCAAGATGGTATAATATGGCTATTCAATACGATCCTAAAAATGCGATCGGCTATTATAACCTGGGTACTGTTTATGCAAATCTTCAGCATTCTGACTCAGCAATTGTTATGTACAAAAAAGCATTGGCGCTTGAACCAAAATATTTTAATGCCAACCTGTATCTTGGCGTGGCTTATCATGATCTGAAGCAATACGATTCTGCGATCGCTTATACCACGAAGGCGATTCTAATTAGTCCAAAAGAAAATCTTCCTTATTATTATTTAGCAGAGAGTTTTGCAAAAAATAATAAGCCGGAAGATGCATTGCGTTATTTAGAGCAGGCTTTGCAAAGAGGATATAATCTTTACGAATATATTATTGTAAATCCTGATTTTGACAGCATTCGCAAATACCCTTCCTACAAAGCAATGATGAAAAAATATTTCCCTAAGAAATATAACCCGGCGGACGACGAATAATCCTTTCCTTACTGCAGTTGCTTTTTAATTAGTAATTTCCTTTTTGTAAATCTATTGTTATGAGAAGAATTGTATGCATTCTTTTTGCCAGTCTTTTAAGTATTTATTTATCAGCTCAAATAAAAAAAGCACCTGAAGTAAAAGATGGTGATGGCCAGTGGCCGCAATTAATTATTCGGGGAGTTACTTTGATCAATAGCACAGGTGCACCCCCGGTTGGCCCGGTTGATATTGTTGTTGAGAAGAACAGGATCGTGCAAATTGCCAATGTTGGTAACCCGGGATTGCCGATAAATAATGATGGTAGACCAAAGTTGAAAGAAGGTGGAAAGGAATTGAATTGTGAAGGAATGTTCTTGCTTCCCGGCTTTATTGATATGCATGGTCATATTGGTGGCTCAGCACAAGGTACGCCGGCTGAATATGTCTTTAAACTTTGGATGGCGCATGGCATTACCACTATCCGTGACCCCAGCTGCGGCAATGGACTTAATTGGGTGTTAGATCAAAAAAAACTAAGTGCTGAAAATAAAATTACTGCACCAAGAATTTTTGCCTACACATCATTTGGACAGGGAGCTAAACAAGCTCTTATCACACCTGAACTGGCAATAGAATGGGTGAGAGAAAATGCAAAAAAAGGCGCTGACGGAATAAAATTTTTTGGCGCTGCTCCGCAAATAATGGACGCTGCAATTCGCGAAAATAAAAAACTGGGATTACGCAGTTGTTGTCATCATGCACAGATGAGTGTGGCGCAATGGAACGTATTGAATTCAGCAAGAGCCGGTTTGACATCAATGGAACACTGGTATGGTTTACCTGAAGCATTGTTTACTGACAAAACAGTGCAGAATTATCCTTTGAATTATAACTACAGTAATGAGCAACATCGTTTTGAAGAAGCTGGAAAATTATGGAAACAGGCAGCACCGCCTTACAGTGATAAATGGAATGCAGTAATGAAAGAATTGGTGGATCTAGATTTTACACTTGACCCAACTTTTAATATTTATGATGCAAGCAGGGACCTGATGAGAGCAAGAAGAGCTGAATGGCACGAGGATTATACATTGCCTTCACTTTGGAAATTTTATGAACCGAACCGCAATTCTCATGGCTCTTATTGGTTCAATTGGGGTACCGAGCAGGAAATTGTCTGGAAAGAAAATTATAGATTATGGATGACGTTTGTTAATGAATATAAGAACAGGGGTGGAAGAGTAACAACAGGAAGTGATAATGGTTTTATCTATCAAACTTATGGTTTTGGTTATATAAGAGAATTAGAACTTCTTCGTGAAGCAGGCTTTCATCCGCTGGAAGTAATTCGTTCGGCTACCTTATATGGCGCACAGGCATTGGGTGCCGATAAAGAGATTGGTTCAATTGAATTAGGAAAGCTGGCGGATATGGTAATTGTTGAAGTAAATCCTTTGGAAAATATACAAGTACTATACGGAACCGGCGCCATAAAATTAAATGAACAGAATAAAGCTGTACGAATTGGCGGCGTGAAGTACACAATTAAAGACGGGGTTGTATATGATGCAAAAAAATTGTTGGCTGATGTAAAGAAAATTGTGGATGATGAAAAGGCAAAAGCAAATTGGAAGTTGAGACAGCCGGGAGTGGGAGAATTTTGAGAATAAAAAATTTAATAACCGCTTATCTTTTCCTTCTAAGCACAATCGCCGAACTCCTTTGAAGATCACCTTCAAATCGTATTTCATATCGAGTTTCTCCGTCCAGTATAATTAATAAACCTGTATTAGGAGGGATCAAGCCAAGACTTTCTGCATGCATGATCAATATGAGTGAATCATTTTGATTGATCCTTGTAGGAATTGTTATCCTGAAAGCATTGGTAGTAAGTTTTATTTTTTCCGCAATGACTCTTCCGTTTAACACCATACTGATCGTATCGCCGTCTACAGTTCCATTGTCATAAAAACTCAACAGCAAACTATCGCTGCTGAAAAATATTTCATCGATCTTTTGAATTTTTCTTTCAGTGGGTTTTACCGAGGGCTTTATAGTTGCACCAGTTGGTTCTTTTTTAAGGTTATTAGTTGGTTGCTTAACTACTTTTGGTTTTTTAGTTCCTGTAAATGAAAGATTATGAACTAAATTTATCTCGTCCATTGTGATCAGCGTTTTAGAAGAATAGGGGCGAGCCGCTTTTTGAAGAAATACTTCGCCAGAATAGGTCCTGGTATCCCTGAAATCTAATGATCGTGTACTAAAACTTCCCTGTAAGATCATTAAGGTGTCTTTCAATATCAGGTATAATTTGCCAAACATTTTACTTCTTCTCGGCTGTGTAGTGAAATTATCATATACCAGTTCTCCATCTTCAACATATACTTCCTTTTTGGTTTGTTTGATCTTTGCCTTTTTTATTCCAATGTTCTCGATACCATCTTTGGGGTAAATTATAAGCGAATAACCGCTAAGATTTTTTTCGCCGTTACTTATTGTCAATTCATATTCAAGTTGGCTGCCGGGAGTTTTTATATATCCTGTCCATACACCAGTAATATCCTGTGCGGATAGCCAAATCGGAAAAATGAAAAGAATGGAGATAATTATCTTGATCAAGCTTCGGACTTTTGTAGGATAAAATAAAGGATTAAGTTAATGACTTATTAGTTAATTGACCACGGAGCATTGGAAAAAATCACTGAAAAGCAGAAAATAGGTTAAGGGCTCGGCTCTTTAGCAACAACAGCACTCTCATCCGGTTTTTTCTCATCTGGTACAGTTGTAAATTCATTCATATAAATTCTGAACAGTACAACAATATAACTTACCAGTAATGGACCAAATATTAATCCTATAAAGCCAAAAAGACCTAAGCCAATTAATACTCCGAGCACAGTAATGACGGGATGAACATTGCCCATCTTTTTCATGATGGTTATTCTTGCTACATAATCAATATTGCCCGTGATCAAAAGGCTATATAACAAAAGCCCTGTTGCATTCCCTGTTTCTCCGGATACATACATATAAATTACCAGCGGCACCCAAACTGCCATGGTACCAACAACAGGGAAAAAAGCAAATACACCCGTAAAAAACCCCCATAATGCAAATTCATCAACCCCGAAAATAAAATATCCCAGTGTTGCTGTTAATCCCTGTACAATAGAAATTAATGGAATTCCGATCGCATTTGCTTTTACCAATTTTTTGGTTTCAGAAGCCAGCATAGAGGTGTTTGCATCTTTCAAGGGTATTATTTTGAACAATGTCATTTCTATTTCACGTCCATGATATAGCATGTAATAAAGAAAGAATAGCATCGTGATAAGGTTGCCAATAAGATTGAGTGTACTATTCAGTAAGGAAGGAATAAATGTGATCGTTTGATCAAGAGAATTTGTAAGAGATTTTTCAGTAACAATAGAAACACCCGCTTTAGCCTGTATTTGCATTACGGCTTGCTTAATATTATTTATTACGGCAGTTGGATCGCTGAGTACACTACTTATTTTAGGACTTAATAAAGTGACCGCTGCAAATATTGGAACCCCGAGTAACAGCAAATAATAAATGATATATAAAAAAGCAGCTCGTCCTTTTTTCCACTTCCTGCTATAAACGAGTTGAAAATAACTAGCTCTACTGAGAATATATAAAGTGATCGCCCCGAGTACTCCGGGCATGAACAATTTCAATTCCCTAAGCGAAAGATAGATGAGGAGAATTATTAAAAGCAATAGCAGGATCTGCCGAATCCGGTCATTGAAATTGATCATATAAGGTATTAATTAGAAACGTTGCTTTTGCTATCAATCACCTGCACCGGCATTCACGATCCTTTCAGTAAGTTACTTAATTTTCACCGCCCGGCATTTTCGAAGTAGTAGTTGTTGCTCTTCCATTTTTACGCCCAAAAAGAGAAAATACCTTTCCAACTATGTTCGCCTTATTGTCACCAATAAGGTGAGATGAATAATTTTTAAGGAAGATCGGAACAAGGAACTTCGTGATCCATCCTGTCCTGGCAAGTACAAATTTATTCAAAATAAAATCGATTGCTTTGTTAGCACCTTCATTGAGTAATAAATTGCTTTTATCGACGGTCGTTATTTTATTAAAGAATTGCAAGGCCATGCCAGCTGGTTTCATCTGGTTTCTCAATACCTGGATATCCAATTGGATCAATTGCTTTTGGGTTTGCAACAATTCTTCTAATAGTTGTTCTTCCCTTTCAAGATCCTCGTATGACCTGATCTTTCTCTTCATAAATTTTCCTTATCAATGTGTTTCTAATAAAAGGAGAAATAACTTTTTTTCTCATGAGAATGAGAATGAAAATGATGAGCAGGTAAAATCCTGCTATCAATAAAAATCCCAAAGCACGGCTATTTGTAACATCGCCCAGCCACCATGCACCGGCGAAACTTATAAACAGGAGTATACAAAGGCTTATAAAAAAAATTAGAACGGAGTTTACTACACCCGAAGCAATATCACTGACTTTTTTAGTAAGCCTTACAAGACTAAGCTTATAAAAAGTCTCGGCATAATCACCTGCATGATTAAGGACGTCTTTTGCGTCTTCTTTTAAATTTTGTGCTTCCATATTCGCAGCAGTATTTGGGAGAAATTATAAACAGTCCGCCGGGGGCGGACTGTTTATAAAAATTAGCTAACGCTTTCTTTCATTCTGTTTACTTTTTCTTCCACTACTGAACGGGCTTGCCTGCCTTTTTCAGCTGCAGTGGCACCCAAATCTTCTAATTCTTCTTTCCCTTTTACAAAAAGATTGCTAAGACTATCAACCCAATCGCCTGCTGATCTTTTAATGCGTGCCCGCATTTCGCTTCCTTTTTCAGGAGCAATTAACATCCCGATTGCCACACCAGCAGCTGCGGCACCGAGGATCCCCAATACCACCACTTTGGTTCCTGTTGTCATAAGTTAAAGGTTTTTAATTGTGAAATAATAGATCAAACTAATGCCAGCCTCGTCACACATCCGATTTTGTAACTGATCTTCCAAATATCAAAGACAATAAAAAGAGTACGATAAAAATGAAGAATAAGATCTTCGCTATAGAAGCTGCGCCTGAAGCGATACCGCCAAAGCCGAATATCGCGGCAATAATGGCGACTACTAAAAATATAACTGTCCAGCGTAACATAAGCTTTAGGTTTAAAAGTTATTAAATATTGATTTCTTCTGAAAAATTAATTAGAAAATACCGTGCCATTCAATTTATAGGGATGTCAGTGTTGCAATCTGGAATAATAGTTGCAAGTTTTTACCCATAGTAACTAATTTAAAAGAAAACAACATGAAGCCCAACATTGGTTTAAGCGAAAAAAACCTTAAGAGCATTACAAACGTATTGTCATCAGTTTTGTCTGATGCGATCTTGTTATACACTAAAACAAGAAAATTCCATTGGAATGTTTCCGGAAACAGTTTTATGGAATTGCACAAGCTTTTTGAAAAGCAATATAAAATATTGGAAGAAGCTATTGATGAAATAGCGGAGAGGATCAATAAACTCGGAACTAAAACACCAGGCACCATGCAGGAATTTCTCCAGATGACCTCATTAAAAGAATCCCCGGGTAAATACCCTTCACAAAAGGAAATGCTTAACGAGTTATTAAAAGATCATGAAGCAGTGATCATCCAGCTTAGAAAACATATAAAGGATTGTGATGAAAAATACGGAGATATAGGAACCTCAGACTTTCTTACTGACCTCATAAAAGAACATGAAACCATTGCATGGACTTTAAGAAGATACCTGCAATAAAAGTATAAGCTGAATGAAATTGAGCTCTGGTTATCCTTTAAGTTTAATAAAAAATGGATTACTGTTTTCTTATCCTAAACTTGAAAGAGATATCAAAACGGATGTGCTTGTTTTAGGCGGAGGAATTTCAGGCGCATTAACAGCTCATTATCTTATCCAGGAGGGGATTAGCTGTTCTTTAATAGATGCAAGATCGATTGGTCTTGGCAGCACCTGCGCCAGTACTTCATTGCTTCAATATGAAATAGATACACCACTTCATCAATTGATAAAAAAAGTGGGAGAAAAAAATGCTGTTCGTTCATATAAGCTCGGTGAGTCAGCGATCACAAAACTTGCAGCACTGGCAACAAAGACCAGGATGAAAGACTTTGAAATAAAAAAAAGTCTTTACTACGCTGCCTATAAAAAAGATATTCCCTTTTTGAAAGAAGAATTTGAAGCAAGAAAAAAGTATGGCTTTAAAGTAAAATGGCTGGACGAAGATCATGTGTTTGAACAGTTTGGATTTTCATGCCCCGGTGGAATATTATCAGATGTTGCCGCAGCGACAGACACTTACCTTTTAACCCATCACTTGTTGCAATACAATATCCAAAAAGGACTGATAGTTTATGACAGGACGCCTGTTGTTTCGATCAAGCACAACCGATTAGATGTTCAATTAAAAACACAAGAGAAATTTATTATAACAGCAAAGAAGCTGGTATATGCAACGGGTTATGAAGTGGTCGATTTTATTTCAAAACCCATCGTAAAATTAACCAGCACTTACGCAATCGCAAGCGAAGCTTTTAATTCACCCATTAAACTTGGAAAAAGTGATGCTTTGGTCTGGAATACGGCAAAGCCCTACTTGTATTTACGACCAACAAATGACAATCGAATTATTGTCGGTGGCCGGGATGAGGAATTTTTTTCTCACATTAAAAGGGACAAGCTTATTCCAGGGAAATCAAAACAGCTCCAAAAAGATTTTAAAAAGATATTTCCTTCAATTCCTTTTAAAACCGAGTTCAGTTGGGCAGGCACTTTTGGATCCACTAAAGATGGGTTACCATACATCGGATCGTATAGGAATTTAACGAACAGTTTTTTTGCACTTGGATTTGGTGGCAATGGAATTACGTTTAGCCAGGTAGCCGGTGAAATCATAGCCTCTCTAATAAATGGCAAAAAGAATAAGGATGCAAATATTTTTTCGTTTGAAAGATAAGTCAGCTTTCTTGGAAAAGTTTTATGGCTATGATATTCAACCAACACTCCCCGATTTCTATTGAGGGCTTTTTTTGTGGACAATCATCTACAAAAGACTTTTGTATTCGGGTACAGTTCTCTTATGTTCCGTTTGTGATCAGTTAGCACAGGAATTGCCATATAGTACTAAGGCTATTTAAGTAGGAAAAGAACATACACAGATCATGGTTAAACTCTACGGCATTGCTTTATCGTGTTTTCTAAATGTAATATCATTTGCGCAGGATAAAGGACTTGATATATTTTACTCTGAGCAACAATCTGCGACACCTCAAATAAATATTCAAAAAGTAGATCTTAAAACAAAAGCAGGAAATTTTCCTGCTTTTGATCGGAATTTGAAAATACCCGTAATAAATCTTCCTGACACTTTTTTACCAAAGAAATCAATTGTTCCATTGTTACGAAATGAGCATGCTGGAATATGGAAAAAAATTGGGCGAGCTGAGCTCTTCATCGGAGGTGCTGAATTGTTTGGAATAACTGTTTTGATGCTTACGCCTAAGGAAGTAACTGGATGGTCTCCTGATTGGACACAGGACGCCTGGCGCAACATGAAGCGGTCACTTTCAAATCCACCTGTTTGGGATGACGATGACTGGCAATTGAATTATATTGGCCACCCGGTTGCGGGATCCTATTATTATAATTCATTAAGAAGTCAGAATGCAAGCATCTTTCATTCTTTTCTTTTTGCCACTGCCCAGTCGTTTATTTGGGAATTCTTTATTGAAGCAACGGCAGAAAAACCAAGCATACAAGATCTTATTGTTACACCCATAGCTGGAGCGATATTAGGTGAATCAACACACCGGCTTACTATGAACATGCGCAAAAATGGGTTCAATTTTTTTGAAAAAGTTTTTGTCTTAATTTTTAATCCCTTGTTTGTTCTTAACAATGGGTTTGGGCCCCGGTTCAATCCCGTAAGACAAAATCAGGTATACTGAATTTCTCTTATTAACTTTATCGTTATGAGAGTTCTGCCCCTGATTTTAATCGTTTGCTGCTGTACCGTACAGGCACAGGATAGTGCTATTATCATCAAAGCAGGAACTAGTTTTAATGAATCTGTTTCAGTAACAGACTTGTATGAGTATCCACAATTTGTTTATGGTAAAGTTTTTTTTAGACAAGGAGATAGTACAACTGCCTTGTTAAATTATCACAGGTTTTCAGAAGAAATGCAGTTTATTGATCTTAAACGCGACACACTTAAAATTGCCAATGCTGGCACGATCAAATTTATTCGTATTAGTAATGATTTGTTTTATTATGACAATGGCTATGTAAAACTTATAAAAGACAACAATACAATAAAACTTGCCGCAAAAGAAACTCTAAAAGTGTCGGGTAAAAATAAGATAGGCGCTCATAATATGGCAAGCCCTGGATCTGCAATAGATAGTTATAGCTCGTTGACCATCGACCACAGAAATTACAACCTGGTTACAAGGGAAGACATTACACTAGCAAAAAGAACAGAGTACTATTTTGGAGATAAATACAACCACTTTGTTTTGGCCAATAAAAAAAATATATTACGCCTATATTCAAAGCAAGAGAGAACAGTTACTGCGTATCTAAAAGAAAATAATGTTGATTTTAATAACCGGGAAGATCTTGAAAAATTAATCAACTACTTAACAAATTTGTAATTCATTGGCAGGCGGCTTACATCAAGTGGAATAAAAAAAGCTCCAGGTATTATCCGAAGCTTTTGATTTTCAGTGACCCCGTCAGGATTCAAACCTGAAACCTTCTGATAAGAGCTTTACAAATCACGCCTATTACACAATGGGTTAGAGTTTGGGTGGTAAACAACCTGCTAACAAAAAAGCAGGTAACTGACCAAAATGTTTTACCTAATGTTTTACCCACTTTCTAACTATGGCAAGCGTAACTATTGTATTCCGCAAGGAAAAAATTAATACAAAAGGTGATGCCCCGATACACTTCAGGATAATCAAGAACAGGAAGGCCAGTTATATCGCCTCTGGCATCATGATACCACCCCTGCAATGGGATGAAAAGAAGAATAAAGTAAAATCCACCTTCAGAAGCAGTTCAAGACTTAATTCCTACCTGTCAAACAAGTTCACAGAGATACAGGACACTGTATTGCAACATGAGACCCTGTCCAGAGCACTAACCAGTAAACATCTAAAGGAAAAAGTCTTTGGCAAAAGACCATCAGACTTCTTTGCTTTTGCAGATGACATTGTGAAGCAATACTGGAAGGAAGGACGGATAGGAACATATGATAAGAACAAGTCAGTCGTAGCAAAATTGAAGGAGTACAGGCCGTTACTTACATTCTATGACATTACACCTGAATTTCTAATGAAGTACGAGCAATATCTCCGTGAAGAACATGGCAACATGACGAACACGGTGCATAAAGACATGAAGTTTATCCGAAAGGTATTCAATGATGCAATCAGAAGTGATGTTGTCGAGTATGAAGCCACTCCATTCAGGAAATACAAATTGAAATTGGAGAAAACACACAGAGACTACCTGACTGAAGATGAGCTAATCAGGATAGAGGAATGTACCATCATACCAGATACACGGTTGGCATTACACAGAGATATGTTTGTATTTGCAGCTTATAGTGGAGGGTTAAGAGTATCAGATACACTGCAACTGCAATGGATAAATTATGACGGCACACATTTGAACATTGTGATTAAAAAGACAGGTGCTCAGTTGGCTATTAAGATTCCAAATAAAGGTTTGGAGATAATCAATAGGTACAAGAAAGATGATAGCACAAGTGAAGATTTCATTTTTCCTATGCTCAGGCCGAGTTTGAATATGAACGACCCTGTAGAATTGGATGCAGCCGTAACAAGTGCCACTACATTAATCAATAAGAACCTTAAAAGGATAGCCAAGCTGGCAAAGATTGAGAAGCGGTTGAGTTTTCATATCTCCCGTCACTCATTTGCAGTGCTGGCATTACGGAAAGGCATAACCATTGACAAAGTCTCAAAGCTGATGGCACATTCCACAATCAAAGAAACACTTGTGTATGCCAAGATTGCCAATGAAGAACTGGATAAGGCTATGGATGTATTCAATTATTAAACCGAACAACTATTTATTAACTAACCCCTCACATCACAACGAGGGGTTTAAATTTTATTATCATGCAAGAACTTCTTACCATATCTGAAATAACTGTCTCATACAAACCAAAGAGGGCACATAAACCCTTAATCACAACCTCAACTGATGCAGCAGCGATAGCTCGGAGGTTCTTTCCTGACGATACCATAGGGTTACAAGAATCTTTTATAGCAATATACCTTAATCGAGCTAACAGAGTTATTGGAGTGTATTTAGTTTCAACAGGAGGTATAACAGGTACAGTTGCAGACCCACGATTGATTTTAGCAGTGGCATTGAAAGTTGTAGCTGTAAGCATCATACTTTGCCACAATCACCCATCTGGAAGCCTTAAGCCATCTAGAGCTGATGAAGAACTGACGCAAAAGATAAAGGAAGCAGCAAAGTATATGGATATTAAAGTGATTGAACACTTAATACTTTCACCAGATGAAAATTCATACTATAGCTTTGCAGACGAAGGGCTTCTATGGTAACTAACCAAATTAGCATATTGTGTGCAAAATTCTTTAGTTAGCATCAGGTAGATGTATATATTTTTGCACGCATGAGCTTAAAAAATGAAAATACACCTAAGGGTGATGAGCCAATCAAGAACGTAGCAGAAACTGAATATGTTGACGAACCTTTCACATCTGAGGTTCAAAAGACAAAAATTGAAAAGAGCCGTGAATCAAAAGATAGGCCTGCTATTATCGCCAATTTGATTTCAGTAATAGGCCTTATTGTGAACATCGTTTTAGCAGGCTTTACATACATGTTATTTCAGAAAACAGTTGAAGCCAACAAAACATCAAGTGCCTCTCTCAGTGAAGCAAGAAATGCCGTTAAAGCAGCAGAGAATGCAAACGCTATTTCACAATTGAACTACGAGTTGGCAGCTCAATCTTCATTAAGTTCTGATGCTACTAGCAAGGCCAATTTCCAGTTAGCTAAAAGAGCACTGGATGCTCAAATTCTGTATTCCAAAAGGGCTGACAGCAACTACCTTAAATCAATAAATGTAGCTACTGATGCTCTCGACGTTTCTAAAAGCAATTTAGAAAGGACACAGAAATTTTTTGAGATTGAAAACAAAGCATACCTTCTTTTAAGTAATGTTAAGATGGATAGTTTCATAGTGGATAAGAGACAACAAATCACTATTAATGTTAAGAACTACGGTAAGTTACCAGTGTTGATTGAATACAGTTTAACAGGTTTTCTATTTGACACAGCTGCTAATATTAAAAAGCTTCAATACCCGCCTGAGAATATAAAGTATCACAATTTCTACCTTCCAGCAGGTTCAGATATTGCACTTCCTTATGCAAGCTTTATAGTAGAGCCACTCATGTATCAAGCACTTACGAAGCAAGTCATATTTGCTTTTGTATACGGTGAAGTTATCTATGTAGATGTTGCAGCTAACAAAAGGTACTCATATACATTCTGTTTACGTCTACACACAAATGGACGCTTCGCACCAACGCCATTAAACAACAGGACGTATGAAGTAAAAGATGTTTCTCCTGTTAAGGATGCTAAGAAGGGATGATTTAACTGGGCACTTTCATTGACTAATGCAATTCACAATCACTATAAAGCATGACAGAAAGAGCATACGTTTGCTGATTGAAAGGCTGGAGGCAACTGATAGCATCGAGAAGTACAGAGTAAAAGCTCGTAACCAGTCTTTCGTATTACAGAGCAACCGGCCTTTAATAAGAGGTAAAGGCTTAAAGCACTTTCCAATCACATGGAAGGTTGTAGAGGGAGGGTATCACCATCCATCCATATTGGAGCAGATTACAAAAGCAGTAGAAGCAAAGATTAAAGAATTATAGTAAGCTCTTGCATGCCACAAGCCAGCATATATACACTCGTTGTATCCGGAACAACTATCCTGCACAAAAAACTTCGAAGCACATTACTGGATGCAGTCAACTTGTTGACTTGCTGACATAGGTTGGTCAAAAAACTACTGACTCAGTAATTCATTAATCTTTGTAAGTTATTAAGTAAGTAGTAACAACCAGATACACCAAGGTTAAACCAAATTTTCATTTGGTAATGCTTGAAGTGTGTATGATGTGATAGTTGCTAATGTATATTACAGTAGAAGTTTAAGGTAAACCATAGGCCGTATCTCCTTTAGGTCTTCCTGACATCCTGTGGCCACTATCAACTTTGCTCTTTGGCTGTGGCATCTACTGTTATTTTACATCCTCATGTTTGACGGAGTTGAACCGTTCTGTAAACACATCCCTGTAACCTAACCCTTTTGGGTTTTCAAATCAGGGGGGTAATGAGTTGCAGCAACACCCTCACTTGGGTGCAGCCATATTTTTATATGTCTGTTGAATTTTCCAGATACCTGTTGAGGAAATTTCTGGTTTATCGAAGCAAAGCTCACCGTCAATTTTGAGCCTGCACTTGGGGGTAAAAATGTGATGCAAAGATACAACAAAACCCCCCTTTTTACTTCACTCTTCCATTAATATTTAAAGTTATTTTCTTTCTGTATAGCTATTATTAAGGGCACCCTTTGATTAAGGGCAGCCATTGATCAATGGCTGCAATAATGCAATGGCGGCATATCCAATTCAAAATGTCGCATCAAATTTATTTTGATACTTTTTTATGTCTACAGCTGAGGTAGTTGTGGAGTTACTATGCAAACTATTTTGATTATTTTGCACGAAACCCACCTACTAACCTTCATGCCGATAAGCTGGAATGAGATAAAGACGAGAGCCCTTGCCTTTTCAAAAGAATGGGAACACGAAACCAACGAAGATGCAGAAGCAAAAAGCTTTTGGGATGACTTCTTTAATGTATTTGGCATAAGTCGCAGAAGAGTTGCCACATTTGAGCAACAAGTACGCAAGATTGATGATAAACAGGGCTACATCGACCTACTTTGGAAGGGAATGATACTTGTTGAGCACAAAAGCAGAGGTAAAGACCTTGATAAGGCATATCAACAGGCCAAAGATTACTTTCCCGGACTATCTGAAAAAGAACTCCCACGTTACATTTTAGTCAGCGACTTTGAACGCTTCCGCTTGTATGACCTTGAAAGCAACACAAAGCATGAGTTCCCTTTGAGCAGCTTGCAGGATCACGCCAGCTTGTTCAGTGAGATTGCAGGATATAAGAAACGCACGTATAAGGAGCAAGACCCTGTGAACATCGAAGCAGCAGAGCTGATGGGTAAGTTGCACGATAAGCTTAAGGCCATCGGGTACACAGGACATTCACTGGAAGTCTATCTGGTAAGGTTAGTATTCTGCCTCTTTGCGGATGACACAAACATATTTGAACGTGGCATATTTAACGAGTATCTGGATTTAAAAACATCGCAAGATGGCAGCGACCTTGCTGGACGCCTTGCTCAGTTGTTTGATGTGTTGAACACTCCCAAAGAAAATAGGTTAAGGAACTTGGATGAAGACTTAGAAGCATTCCCTTATGTAAATGGTAAACTCTTTGAAGAACGACTGCCTGTTGCTGCATTCGATTCAGAGATGCGTGCCTTTATCCTGGAATGTTGTTCACTGGATTGGGGGCGTATCTCACCAGCAATATTCGGCTCACTTTTTCAATCGGTCATGGATAAAAAAGCCAGAAGAAATCTCGGAGCACATTATACAAGTGAGAAGAACATCTTGAAACTTATTAAACCCCTGTTCGTAGATGAACTTTGGAAGGAATTCGAAAGAGTAAAGAAAGAAAGCAGAGGCAGCGTAGAGAAGTTTCATAATAAAATAAGCAAACTACGTTTCCTCGACCCAGCTTGTGGCTGCGGAAACTTCTTGATAGTTGCATACAGGGAGTTACGTTTGCTGGAAATAGAAGTAGTAAAGCTCTTACTTAAAGACAGTCTTGCTAAACAACAAACCATCACAGACATTGGTATATACTTTCAGATAGATGTAGATAGATTCTATGGCATAGAGTATGAAGAATTTCCTGCTCAAATAGCACAAGTAGCAATGTGGTTAATCGACCATCAGATGAACATGATGGCAAGTGAAGCTTTTGGGGAGTACTATATCCGATTACCATTAAGAAAAAGTGCCACTATTAAGCATAGTAATGCTTTGCAAGTAGAGTGGCAAAGTCTTATTGAACCACTACCTTTTGAAAAAGAGCAACCGAGATATCATTACATTTTAGGGAATCCCCCTTTTATAGGAAAGCATTTACAAAATGGTGAACAAAAGAAGGATATGGAAACTGTCTTTCATGATGTAAATGGTGCAGGACTTCTCGATTATGTCACTGCATGGTATATCAGGGCAGCGCAATATATGGAGAAAGCAAATGCAATCGAAGAAAAACACTTACCTAAAACAAAAATAGCTTTTGTTAGTACAAATTCGATTGCACAAGGTGAGCAAGTTGGTGTTTTGTGGAATGAGCTTTATAACAAGTATCACTGCAAAATTCATTTTGCACACAGAACTTTTAAATGGGGTAATGAAGCCAGAGGAAATGCAGCAGTACATGTAGTAATAATAGGGTTTGCAAACTTTGATACTTCTGAAAAGATGATATATGAGTATGATGATATTAAGGGTGAACCGCATGAAGTAAAGGCAAAAAATATCAACCCTTATTTAGTGGAAGGAAAAGATTTTGCAATCATAACAAGGAAGAAGTCTCTTAATCTTGTTCCAGAAATGTTAAAAGGAAGTCAGCCAACAGATGATGGAAACCTTCTGATGACTGATGAAGAAAAAAGAGCATTCATGGCTATTGAACCACAAGCCAAAAAATATATCAAACCCTTTATTAGTGCCAAAGAATTTTTGCATAATCAAAAACGTTGGTGCTTTTGGTTAGTAGATGCAAACCCAAGTGAATTGAAGCAGTGTCCTAACTTAATGAAACGAGTTGAAAATGTTAAGCAGTTCAGATTAAGAAGTACAAAGGCAGCCACTGTAAAATGGGCGCAGATGCCTACATTATTTACAGAGAATAGACAACCCGTAACAAATTATGTTTTGATACCACGCCATTCATCAGAGAATCGCAAGTATATACCTTTTGGTTTTTTTACTAAAGACAGCATAGTAGCAGATAGCTGTAACTCGATTCCCAAAGCAACAAAGTATCATTTCGGTATTCTATCATCATTAATGCACATGATATGGATTGAAAATGTATGTGGAAGATTGGAGAGCCGTTACCGTTACTCAAATGATATAGTTTATAACAACTATCCTTGGCCTGAAAATCCAACAGAGAAGCAAAAAGAAGTAATTGAAAAAGCAGCACAGGGTATACTGGATGCAAGAGCACAGTTTCCAGATAGTAGCCTTGCTGATTTATACGACCCCAATACTATGCCACCAGCATTAGTAAAAGCACATCAAGCACTGGATAAGGCAGTAGATTTATGTTACAGGCCACAGCCATTTCCGAATGAGACTAAGCGTATCGAGTTTCTTTTTGAGTTGTATGATAAATACACAGCAGGATTGTTTGTAAATGAAAAGAAGAAAAAAAAATAAAAGAATGGAACGACATTTTATAACAAGACGTAAAAACAGGGAGCATCTCACTAACATACCCCGCACTATTTATACAAACCCCCGGTATCCCCGGTTTATGTTGTGATACAAAAAATACCCTAATTACTCAGTTAGCATCTTATTTTTTTGGCAACAAGTCATGAGTAGATACATCCAAAGCCTCAGCAATCAGTGCGAGATAGGATACAGAGAAGTTTACTTTACCTAATTCAACTCTATTGATTTGGGAGTAATCCTTGTCATTGCATTTAAACGCTAAATCCATTTGAGTAAGTCCTTTGCTTAGTCTTAGGTGTCGAATTTTCTCACCAATTTTTTTTAGGAAAGCATCATCCCTGTAATATATTCTTCTGGACTGTTTTTTCACATTCCAAAGTGACAGGATAGGGAGAATTTGACATAGGGATAATTATCCTTAAATTTATTACCTAACTAAACCGCCATCAGATGAAAAATTATCTTTCAATAATATTCCTTTTAGTTCTTACATCTTCATGTGGACAGAAGCCTAACCTAAAAGATATTCAGCAAACTGTTTTTGGAAATCTCCCGATAGGCCTAAAGCATGGCGAGTATAACAAACAGTTTCAGTCAATCGCAGGTAGCAGTATGTCAGTTACAGGAGGAACCAAATACCCATACTTCAAATTGGAAAAGAGGAATTTACTGGACTACCGACTAACCTTTCTGTATCCGCACGCATTTCAAAACAAGGATTCAGTTGTTACGAAAATTGTGTTTTATCTCTATCAGATAAAGTTCCCTTCAATGGAAGTAGTAGAATCGCCTACTACCACTCCTGAACAAAAGAAAGTACTCACCAAAGTTTCTGAAGATAACCAGAACAGGTTGGATTTTCTGATACAAGAGTTTGATACAAGACGGAAAATTGACAGCCAGTTCTTATTCTTCATGCCCAATGTTGCTCAAGGATGGGATTTTTCATCTTTAGAAAAAGATATTGCTAATAACCTTGAACAGAAGTACAAAAAATCAACTACTACCAACACCGCAGGGAACGAATATGATAAGTATGATTACTCATTCTTCAAAGAAGAGGTTTGGAAAACCGATAAGTTGAACATAAAGCTTGTGCGTAAAAGGTATCCTGTTAATATAAATGAACCTTCCAACGAGTTTTACATGGTGCTGATATATGAGTTTAATGATGATGTCAAAAAAAAATATGGACTGGACAAGGAGAAGGATTTAACACAAACTTTCTAAAATGGCCAAGAAGAATGTTGGATGCTTAACAATAGCTGTTATATGGGCAGGCTTGGTAACGGGGTATTATGTAATGATGTTTGACTATAAGCAAAGGAAGTTCTCATGGATGGATTCAATTATAGCTATTACAGCCGTCATTGTTTTGGTAGGTGGAATAAGTAGCTTGTCCAAAGAGGATAAGCAATAGCTGTCTTTATAGTTGTAATGACTAACGAGCAGAGCAACCTCTCAAGTTCGCAGCAGTACTACAGGTTTGTTTCTCTTCTATAATTGTAATATGGGACCACGCAGAGCAACCTCTTGAAAAGCTTGTGCTCACGAAGGCTATCTACAAATAGATGTGCCAAACCATTGCAGCAAAAAGCAAGACATGTTATGACATGCAGTATACTTTTAGCTGCAATGCCAAAGGTGCTACGCAGTTTGTCACACTATTTGTTTTAATAGCCTTCGTTCGCACACAACAGAACAAATAATATCATTTTTGAAAAGACAAGACAAGAAAAAGAAAACAAGATAGACGGCTAACACAACGCTATGTAGTAAAAGCAAAAAGCTTACGGCATAAAACTGCATAGCAAACTTTCATCTTCATATCCTGCACAAACTGCAACAATCAATTCATCAGCATCAATACACGGATTTATTCCGTTTCCTTTTTGCTTTTAGCCACGCCGTCTGGTGAAGAAGTTTTCTTTTCCCTTTCTTTTTTAAAAATGTTATTTATGACAAACGCAAACAACTTCTTTGGCTCAAGCTTGGGCTCAGAAAACTTTTATCAAAACAAACTTTCTACCATCATTTATACAGATGGAGTAAAGAGCATGGCAGAATCATGTGGGGCATACTGGCTTATAGATTTAGTCATAAGCCACCAGCTAACAAAATCAGTGAGGCGTCAACCGTTTCAGGTATGGATGCTGAAACGTGAGAAAGATGATGCCTTCAATATCGTAGCAACCGATGGCAACAGTAAACAGATAGCCAAACAGCAAATCCCATTCAGTGACTTCAGGTATGATACCGCCACACTCTGGCTGGTAAATGGATGCCTGATGCTTCCTAACGAATATTAAAAACTACAATCATGAAAAAGCAACAACGAGCAATCCGCAAAACAGGGTTCAAGATTGATGAATGGAGCAGGTCAACCTATCCACTACCTGAACTCCCAGAGTTTGTATTTAGCAAACACATTCGACGAAGAGCAAACGATGTATCAAAGAAAGGCACAGCAGTTATTGACCTTAAGAATGGATGGTATCTTCATAGTTACAGATGTAACAGCAGATGAACTGTGAAAGGTTTTACTGATGTTTCAGGTACAGGAAAGTTGTTACAGTTTTGGGTGCAGTATATCACTATTTTAACTTGATAAATTAATTAACATATGAAAGTAGATTATCAGTCAATACCACCATAGGAATGTTTTACCTATGTTTACCCCCAAAAATTAAGAGCCCTGCAACGTATTAATTTGCAGGGCATGTAAGAAGCTCATTAGTGACCCCGTCAGGATTCAAACCTGAAACCTTCTGATCCGTAGTCAGATGCTCTATTCAGTTGAGCTACGGGGCCATACATTGTTAGGGCGGCAAAAATAAGGCAAAATGCCTTGTGTGCCAAAAGGCTTTCATGATTTTAGTGTACGTATGCTTCTTAACATTTTTCTGGCTAAATCGGATACCAAAAAAGATTTTAATTACGTTTTGAGTCCTAAAAATGAAAAAGATAGCCACCTCTATCGTCGTTCTTTTTTTATTCATTAATGGATATTCTCAGAAAGACTCGGTCGAAGTCCTTTTTGCCTACCGGATTACAAATTATACCGTAAAGCTGAATGATTCAGTTACAATTGTTCAAATAACGCTGCCGGATGCATTGCCTGTTTCCATCAAGGATAAAGCAATAGGTATTTTAAAACATCGATATGAAAATGGAAACATTGATACAAGTCTTATTGGTTGGGGCAGATGCAATCTTATAAAAGGAGATTACTATTATTTTTCTATTCATAAATATAGCAAGGAAGAACCCGAGCAAGGGGATCTGCTTTATACAAAATGCAAAACGTTGCCTTATTATAAAAGTCTTTTGTTTGATATAAACACTCATGCAATAAATCTGACCACAGTCTATGAGGACCAATTTTATAATGCTGCTGAGTTGTTTCAGCTAAATGCACAAAAAGAAAAGATTTTATTGGATTCAATGGTTGCTGATATACGATTTACAGGAACTGAGATGAAGAAACTAATGCCCGGTCAAAATCAACTGGTGCAAGGCGGGTTGTTTGATGGTAAAAAAATATTTGAAGCAATGGAAACAACCAGCAGAAAAGAGTTGGAGGAATTTTTAAAATATGTTATTGCCCGACCCGTAAATTATGCCGGGAATACATGGAAGTTATCTGAAGTATTTGCTACATGGGCTATAAATAAATCGCCGCAGGTCATTGCAAATTGATGAACTTATATTTGCTGCATGAAAATTCTTGTTACCGGTGCCAATGGATTTCTTGGTTATTATATTGTTGAACAATTACTCGCAAAAAAAATTTCAGTAATTGCCACAGGCAAAGGGCAATGTCGTTTGCCTTTTATTCACGACTTAAATTTTCAATGGCTTACAATGGATTTCACTGATCCGTTTTCTATTCATGATGTTTTCGAAAATATAAAACCAGATGTAGTAGTTCATTCCGGCGCTATGAGCAAGCCCGATGAATGTGAGATGGATCAAATGAAAGCATATTTAGTGAATGTAGAGGGCACGGTACAACTATTGATCAATTCGGAAAAGTTAAAAAGTTTTTTTGTTTTTCTTTCAACAGATTTTGTTTTTGATGGTGAAAGAGGAATGTATGCCGAAGAGGATGTTCCGGGACCTGTTAATTATTATGGCCGGACTAAAGTGGAAGCGGAGGAAGCAGTGAAAGAGTATGAGCATGACTGGGCGATCGTAAGAACAGTTTTGGTCTATGGAAAAAATCATTCCGGGCATAATAACCTTTTAAAAATTGTAAGAGAAAAATTGGAGAAAGGGGAGATATACAATGTTTTTGATGACCAGGTAAGAACGCCAACTTATGTTGAAGACCTTGCAAGCGGTATTGTTTCCATCATTGAAAAAAAGGCAACAGGAATTTTTCATTTATCAGGGAAAGATATTTTAACACCTTACCAAATAGCAATTAAAACCGCAGAATATCTTAAGCTCAATAGTTCAGTAATAAAAAAAGTTACTGCGACAAGTTTTAACCAACCAGCAAAAAGACCCTTGAAGACGGGTTTTATCATTGATAAAGCAAGGAATAAATTAGGATACGAGCCAATTAGTTTTGAAGAA